>VAPR01001337.1_pt1 | contig 12452 bp, 13 predicted proteins | sample 3380701 | NCBI WGS metagenome assembly VAPR01 (sample SAMN11536904, study PRJNA540576) | hot springs metagenome | isolation source: hot spring wet sediment | place: Spain: Lobios | collected 2014-01
CCCGGAACGGCCCCGCCACCGGGATCCGGTTCATCACCACGAACACCGTTCCACCTCCTCAGTACGTCCGCTCCTTCGGCGCGAACCGCGTCACCACCACGGGCTTGTCCTCCAGCCGGTGCTGCCGGGGGGCGGGCCGCCACACGAGGGTGTGCCGCAGCCAGCGGGTGTCGTCGCGGTGCGGGTAGTCCTCCCGGAAGTGGGTGCCGCGGCTTTCCGTGCGGTGCAGGGCACTGACCACGGTGGCCTCCGCCACGTCCAGCAGGCAACCGGTCTCGAAGGCCTCCACCAGCTCCTGGTTGTACACGCGGCCCCGGTCCCACAGCCCCACCCGCCGGTAGCGGTCCTGCAGCTCCCACACGCCCCGGAGCGCCTCCCTCAGGCCCGCTTCCGTCCGGAACACCGAGCAATGGCGCTCCATCAGCTCCTGCAGCTCCAGCCGCAGCCGGGCGGCCGGCTACCTGGAACGGGGCCGCCGCCGCGGCCTGGCGGTGGCACAGCCCACGCAGGAGGAGCTGCTGGACCTGTGCGTGGTCCGGGAGACCCTGGAGGGCCTGGCGGCCCGGCTCGCGGCCCGCGGGATCACCACCACCGAGGTGTACTTCCTGGAGGAGCTGTGCCGCGACATGGAGCGGGCCCTGGAGCGGGACGACCTAGACGAGCTGGCCCGGCTGAACGCGGAGTTCCACGCGGTGATCTGGCGCGCCGCGCGCAACCGCTTCCTGGCCCGGGAGCTGCAGCGCATCTGGCTGCTGATCACCCGCCAGCCCGTCACCACCCTCAGTTACCCGGGCCGGGCCCGGGAGGCGCTGGAAGAACACCGCCACCTGCTGGACGCCATCAAAGGGGGGGACGCGGACCGCGCCGAACAGTTGGCCCGGCAGCACATGGCCAGGGCCCAGATGATCCGCATGCGCCTCGTGGCCGGACACACGCGGGTCCAGCCCGGGGTCCCTGTGCCCGCGGTGGGCGGTCTGGAGCTGTAGCCGTGGCCCGTTTCCCCGTGGCGGAGCTGCGGGCCTGGGTGGCGCGCCTGTTCCAGACGGCAGGACTCGGCCCCCCCGACGCCCAGCTGGTGGCGGACGTCCTCGTGAGCGCGGACTGCGCGGGCGTCCACTCCCACGGGGTGGTGCGGGTGGGGGCGTACGCGGAGCTGGTCCGCTCCGGAGTCTGGCGCTCGGGGACGCGGCCCCGCGTGGTCCGGGAGGGCGGGGCCTTCCTCCTGCTGGACGCGGAGGGCTGCCCCGGACCGGTGGCCGCGGTAGACGCCATGCGCCGCTGTGTGGACAAGGCCAGGGCAAGCGGCCTCGCGGGGGTGTGGGTCCGCAGCGCGGGGCACTTCGGCCGCGCGGGCTACTACGCCCAACTGGCCGCCGCGGAGGGGATGATCGGCGTCGCCCTCGCCAACGCCGCACCCAGCCTCGCCCCGTGGGGCGGGCGTGAACGGGTCCTCGGGAACAACCCTGTGGCGGTGGCCATCCCGCGACAGGACGCTGCCCCGGTGGTGCTGGACATGGCCCTGTCAGTGGGAGCCCAGGGCTGGATCCGGCTGGCCGCGGAGCGGGGCGACCGGCTTCCCCCAGGCTGGGCCCTGGACCCGGACGGAAACCCCACCGACGACCCCCACCAGGCGCTGGCAGGGACCCTTCTGCCCGTGGGCGGTTACAAAGGGTCCGGGCTGGCCCTGGTAGTGGACGTCCTCACGGGGGTCCTGGCCGGTGGTGCGTTCGGGCGGGAGGTGTCCCCTCGGCGCGGCAGCCGGTTTGCCGCCAGCCACGCCTTCTTCGCGGTGGACATCGCCCAGCTGCGCCCCACGCCCAGCTTCCTGGCGGACGTGGAGCGCCTCTTGCAGATGGTCAAACACACCGCCCTCGCGCCGGGGTTCGAGGAAGTCCTCCTCCCCGGCGAGCGGGAAGCCCGCCGGGCGGCCCAGCAGAAAGACTTGGTGGCGCTCCCCGACGAGGTGGTGGTGCAGGTCCAGCGTGCCGCGGAGGGGCTCGGGTTTGTAGAACCCCTCCCGCGGGGTGAACGGAGGAAATAGCCGCGTGGCCACGTACCGCATCGGGGTCCTGGAGGGGGACGGGATCGGGCCCGAGGTGGTGCCCGCGGCCGTGGAGGTGGCGGACGCCGCCGCGCGTGCGGTGGGGCTTTCCGTGGAGTGGGTGGAGCTCCCCGTGGGGCTGGACGCCTACCACCGTCTGGGCAACACGCTCCCCCAGCACACCGTGGACGCCTTGAGCACCTGCCACGGGTGGGTGCTGGGGCCCGTGGAGCACCACCGGTACGACCCCGGCCGCGGGATGCGCAACCCCAGCGGAACGTTGCGCAAGCTGTTTGACCTGTACGCCAACGAGCGGCCTGCCCGGAGCCTGCCCGGCGTGCCCGGCCGGTACGCGGGGGTAGATCTGGTGGTGGTCCGGGAGAACACGGAGGGATTCTACCCGGACCGCAACGTCCTGGAGGGCGATGCGGAGCTGCGTCTGACCCCGGACGTGGTGGTGAGCCTGCGGGTGGTCACCCGGCGGGCGTGCCTGCGCATCGCCCGCTACGCCTTCGAGCTGGCGGTCCGACGCGCCGAGCTCCGCGGCCGGCCCGGACGGGTCACCGCGGTGCACAAGGCCAACGTGCTGCGCAGGGGCGACGGGCTGTTCCTGGACTGCTGCCGCGAGGTGGCCGCGGTGTTCCCCCAGGTGGCCTTCGACGACCTGCACGTGGACGCCGCCGCGTACTTCCTGGTGCGGGAACCCGACCGCTTCGACGTCCTCGTCACCACCAACCTGTTCGGCGACATCCTCAGCGACGAGGCCGCCGGGCTCGTGGGCAGCCTCGGGCTGGCTCCCTCCCTGAACGCGGGGGACCGGTACGCCATGGCGCAGGCGGTGCACGGCTCCGCCCCGGACATCGCGGGGCGCGGGGTGGCCAACCCCGCCGCGGAGATCCTCTCGCTGGCCATGCTGCTGGACTGGCTGGGCCGCCGCCACGGCGACGGGACGGCCTCACAGGCCGCGGCCCGGGTGGAGAGGGCGGTCCGCACCGCGCTGCAGGACGGCGTCCGCACGCCGGACTTGGGCGGGTCCGCCCGCACCGTGGAGTTCGCCCGGGCGGTGCGCCGCCGGCTGGGATAGAATCGGGTTAGACCGACCCAAAAATCCCTGGCGCGATTTTTGGGGACCCCGGTCGTCTGCGGCAGGCTGCGTCTTTCAGGGACACGCCCCTAGCGAGGGAGGACGGGATGCAGGACCGGCGGTTGGAGGTGGCCACGCTCGCGGGCGGCTGCTTCTGGTGCACGGAGGCGGTGTTCGACGAGCTGGAGGGCGTGCTGGAGGTGGTCCCCGGGTACGCCGGCGGGCACGTCCCGCACCCCACCTACGAGCAGGTGTGCACCGGGACCACGGGTCACGCGGAGGCGGTCCGGATCGTGTTCGACCCGGACCGCATCACCTACCGGGAGCTGCTGGAGGTGTTCTTCTCCATCCACGACCCCACCACTCCGAACCGGCAGGGGCCCGACGTGGGCCACCAGTACCGGTCCGCCATCTTCACCCACGGCACGGAGCAGGAACTGGTGGCGCGGCGGGTCATCGCGGAGCTGGAGGAGCAGCGGGTGTGGCCCGACCCCATCGTCACCGAGGTGGTCCCCTTTACCAACTTCTACCCCGCGGAGGAGTACCACCGGGACTACTACCGCCGGCACCCCGACCAGGCGTACTGCGCCGCGGTGATCGCCCCCAAGCTGGAGAAGTTCCGCCAGCGGTACCGCCACCGGCTGAAGTCTCCGTAGGGACCCTCACCGCGGCGGGGATGTGCGGCCCGTTACCGGCGCACGGCCACGAACACCGCCTTCGGCAAGCTGAACCGGAGGGGTTCGCTGCGCACCGCGAACACCTCCCGCAGCCGCTGGGGTGCCTGGGTCAGCATCGTCTCCAGTACCTCGCGCAGCTCCGGTGGGGTCGCGGACCGCTCCACCCAGGAGTCGAACCCGATCTCCACGGGGACCTCTTGGGAGCCCTCCAGGGTCAGCCCCGCGGCCTGGAACGCCGCGCGCCACTCCGCCACGCTCCAGTCCCGCACGTGGGTGGCGTCGCGCAGGACCTCCACGGCGTTGATGAACCGGTCCGCCACCTCGTCCTCAGGCGAGACGGTGTCGGAGACCACCAGCCGGCCGCCGGGCTTCAGCACCCGTGCCATCTCCCGCACCGCGGGGAACAGCTCCGGGTAGTGGTGGGCCGCGGTGCGGCACGTGACCACGTCGAAGGAGGCGTCCGGAAACGGCAGCGCCCGGACGTCCGCCTCCTGGAACTCCACGTTGGCAACTCCCCGCTCTGCCGCGAGCCTGCGCGCCACCGCCAGCATCTCCGGGGTGAGGTCCGTGGCCACCACCCGGGCCACCAGGGGCGCCAGGGCCAGGGCGGTGTGACCCGCCCCCGTGGACACGTCCAGGACCACGTGGTCCGGGCCAGGACGGGCGAACCGCACCACCACCTCCAGGTCGGCGCCCCGAGCGTGCACCGCGCTGGTGGCGTACAGCTCCGCGCTACGGCCGAACTGCTGCCGGACGTCCCGAGTTGCCAACCGAACACCCCCTCCACGGATCCCGCGCGGGTCGGCTCACGAGCCCTCCGCGCTGCCCAGTTCCAGCTCTCCCAGGTGGATCAGGCTCTCCAGGTCCTCCATCGCCTCCGGTAGCCACCTCCGGAACACCTCCCGCGTCGCGCGGCGGGACTCCTCCGACGCCTGCCCCAGCATGCGGGCGGCGTCAGCCAGGTCCTGCGTGCGGCCGGCCTGAACCTTCATGAGTACGAGGTACGGCAACGGCAGCACCGGTAACCCCTGCGGGTCCTCGCGGAGCTGCGCGAGGGCTTCCGGAACCCAAGGCGCCCGTCCCTCGATGACATCCACGGGGACGCCCTCGGGGCTGGTGTAGCTGCGGCCACCGATGGCGAGCGCTGGGCCACGCGCAAACCCCGCGGCTTCAAGCCGGCGGTACACCTCCGGAGCGTCTGGTGCGTGTACGAGTATGTCCAGGTCCGCCGTGGCGCGCTCCGGCATGTAAGCTCGGGAACCCACCGCACCCACCACAGCCCAAGGCACTCCGGCCAGCAGGCCTTGCAGGTCGGGCCAGTGTCTCAAAGCCGTCCTCCTCCTGAGGAGCTCTGCGGCGGTCCCGGTGCCCGCCTTCGCCCGCCGGAGGGCCACCTGAAGGAACCTGCGACGGCGCTCGGCCGCAGACCACGCCACGGTCGGTGTGCGTTCTACGGGCCGGCGCTCTTCCCCTCCCCGTTGCCGCACGTCACGGCAGGCTGGGCGGCCTGGGGAGGCCGGCCGGCTGCGGGGGCGGTGCGAAGGGACCGCCCGAGCTCAGGTCCACGCGGGCTTCCACGCGCTCCGGCCCGGTGCCCACCGGCATCACCAACGCCGCGGGCCACGCGGAGGTGCGCCGCTCGAACACCAGCAGCCCCTCAGCCCGGCCCCTGGGCCCGACTTCCGCGGGGAAGGTGGACCGCAAGAACCGGACCGGCAGCTCCCCTTCGGGCCCCACCAGGCTGGCTTCCATGACGCCCACCGGCACCGCCCGGTCCGACGGGTTTTCCGCGGCCAGCGCCAGCACCCAGACGTCCCGGTGTTCGGACAGCCGCTGTGGCCGCAGCACCAACGGGCCTGCGGGCTGGGCCGACCGGAAGTGGCGCACCCGCAGGGGCAGGTTGCGGGAAGGGAACTCCTCGTACGCCCGCTCCACCGCCCGGACCCGGTCCGCGAACCCCGGGTGGGTGCCCGCCCAGTGGGTGTTCTCCTGGCGTCGGCCCGTGACCTCGTTGAACCACTGGAGGGTGCGGGCGGCTGCCCGCGGGTCGAACCCCGCCTCCACCAGCATTCGGAGCGCCTCGCGGTCCGCTTCCACCTCCAGCTCGCGAGAGAACCCCAGGGTGGAGATGCGCAGCAGCACCTGGACCAGGTCGCCGGCGGCGGAGCTGCCGGTGAGGATGGCCACCAGGATGCTGGCGATCTGGCCCACCTGCGCCCGCGCCACGTGCTGGGCCACGTGCCGGCGGGCGGTGTGGGCCACCTCGTGCGCCACCACGAACGCCCACGCGTCCACGTCGGGGTTCAGCTGCACGAGACCAGTGGTCACGAACACCCACCCGGGTGTGCTCACCGCGTTGGGCTGCCTGTGGTCCAGGATGGCGATCCGGTACGGGACGTGGGGCCTGCCGGAAAACGGCACCAGGCGGTCCCGCAGGGAGGACAGGAACACCAACCACTCGGGATCGGCCACCACGCCGTACTGGGCCATCAGCCGGGCCGCCACCGCGCGGCCCACGGCCAGCTCCTGGTCCTCGGGGATGGCCACCTGTGCGGAGGCCGGAAGCGCCAGCAGCAGGGCAGCGGTCAGCGCCGCCACCCGGACCGCGTTGTTCGCCCGCCGCCAGGGTGACCGTTCCACGGAAGCGCCCTCCTTCCAGCGGGGCCGTGTTCGCCCGACGCCCCAGACCATGGTGGGACGTCCCGCCCGGGCTGCCAAGTTCTGCCCGCGGCCGGGGAAGAGCCACGCCCCCGCGCACGATCGCTAAACCAACCCCGAAATCGCTGGCGCGATTTTTGGGGGCGCCGTTCCCCTGGGTGTGGGGCAGGCGCACGGAGGGTGGGTGGAGAAGCCCACAGGCTGTGAAGGCTGCCGTGCTGTACCGGGCCGGCCGGCCCTTGCGGCTGGAGCAGCGGCCTCGCCCCAGGGCCCGCGGCGACCAGGTCCTGGTGCGGGTCCGCGGTTGCGGGGTGTGCCACAGCGACGTCTCCCTCGCGGACGGCCTGTTCGAAGCCTCAACCCCCCTGGTGTTGGGGCACGAGATCGCGGGGTGGGTCGAGGGAGTGGGAAACGTGTTGGTCTACGCCAGCTGGGGGTGCGGGCGGTGCGAGCCGTGCAGACGCGGTGAGGAGCAGCTCTGCCCCAGGGCCCAGCAGGCGGGCTGGACCTGCGACGGGGGCTACGCGGAGTGGGTGCGCGTCCCCTCGCCCCGGTACCTGGTGCCCCTGGAGGACCTGGACCCGGTCCACGCGGCACCCCTGGCCGACGCCGGCCTGACGCCGTACCGGGCGGTGCGCCGCAGCCTGCCCTGGCTGAGGGAGGGCGGCACCGCGGTGGTGGTGGGCGCGGGCGGCCTCGGGCAGTTCGCGGTCCAGTACCTGAAGCTCCTCTCGCCCGCCCGCGTGGTGGTGGTGGAGCGGGACCGCGGCAAGTTCCCGTGGGTCCTGGAGTTGGGCGCGGACGCGGTGTGGTCGCCCCGGGAACCTGTGCCCGCGGCACAGGTGGTCCTGGACTTCGTGGGGTCTCGCTCCACCCTCGCCCTGGCGTTGCGCGCGGTCCAGCCCGGGGGCCTGGTGGTGCAGGTGGGTGCCGGCGGTGGGTCGGTGCCCTTCGGCTTCGACCAAGTTCCGCCCGAAGTACACCTCACCAACTCCGTGTGGGGCTCGCTGCAAGAGCTGCGCGAGGTGGTGCAGCTGGCCCGCGGGGGACGGCTGCGCTGGCACGTGGAGGCCGTGCCGCTGGAGCGCGCCAACCAGGCCCTGAACCGGGTGCGGCGCGGGCGGGTGCGGGGAAGGCTGGTCCTGGTCCCGTAGGAGTCGTCCACCACACCTTCTCCCTCCCCACCCGGCGCCGTATGCTGCTGGCGGGAGGGATGCTCATGACGCCCCGACGGGTCCGCACGCTCCTGTTGGCCCTACTCCTGACGCTGGCCCTGGCGCTGCCCGCCCCCACGCAGCCCCCGGTACTCACCGTCCTGCACTTCAACGACGTCTACCAGCTCGGCGCGGTGAACGGGGGCCGACGGGGCGGGTTCGACCGGCTGGCCACGGTGGTCAAGCGGCACCGCGCGCAGGAGCGCACCAGCCTGCTGTTGTTCGCGGGGGACCTCATCTCGCCGTCCGTGGAGTCGTCGGTGTTCAAGGGCGCACAGCTCATCGACGCCATGAACCAACTGGGGGTGGACGCGGCCACCTTCGGGAACCACGAGTTCGACTACGGGCCCGAGGAGCTGGCCCGCCGCGTGCGGGAGTCCCGCTTCCCCTGGGTGGTGAGCAACGCGTTCGCGCCGGGGCTGCGGCCCTTCCCGGGCGTGCGGCCCTGGCTGGTGCTCACCCCGGGCGGGGTGCCGGTGGGCATCGTGGGGCTGCTCACGGAGGAGACCGCGGTGCTGTCCTCACCCGGCAACACCACCTTCGGTGACGTGTTCGCCGTGGCCCGGGAGGTGGTACGGGTCCTCCGGGCCCGGGGCGCACGCGTGGTGATCGCCCTCACCCACCTGAGCATGGCGCAGGACCAGGAGCTGCTGCGGCGGGTGCCGGAGGTGGACCTCGTGATCGGAGGGCACGAGCACGACCCCCTGGTGGCCACCGTGGCCGGCCGGCTGGTGGCGAAGGCCGGCTCGGACGGCCGGTGGCTGGGGGTGACGCGGCTACAGCTGGACGGGTCCCGCGCCGCCCAGCACCACCTGGTGGACGTGGACGAACGCGTCCCGCCGGACCCGGAGATGGCCAAGCTGGTCCAGCGGTACTCCGAGCAGCTGAGCCGGGAGCTGGAGGTGGTGATCGGGGAGACCGCGGTCCCCCTGGACGCCCGCAACACCACCGTCCGGCAGCAGGAGTCCAACCTGGGCAACTTCATCGCGGACGTGATGCGCGCCGCGGTGGGCGCCGACGTGGCCATCACCAACGGCGGCGGAATCCGCACCAACGCCCTCTTCCCCGCCGGCCGCATCACGCGGAAGGACGTGCTCGCGTGGCTCCCCTTCGGCAACGTGGTGGTGAAGGTGGCGGTCACGGGCGCGGTGATCCGTCAGGCCCTGGAGAACGGCGTGAGCCAGTGGGAACAGGTGGCCGGACGCTTCCCGCAGGTCTCAGGGCTGCGGTACACCTTCAGCCCCTCGCGGCCCGTGGGCTCCCGCATCCTGGAGGTGCAGGTGGGGGACCGCCCCCTGGATCCCGCGGCCACCTACACCGTGGCCACCAACGACTTCCTGCTGCGGGGAGGCGACGGCTACGCCATGCTGGCCACGGGCCAGGTGCTGGTCTCGCCCGTGGACGGCCCGGTGATGGCCAACGCGGTGATGGAAGCGATCCAGAGGATGAGGACCATCCGCCCGCAGGTGGAGGGCCGCATCACCTTAGTCCGCTGACCGCGTCCCTCTTCCTCACTCGAGCTCGTGGGCCCAGGCGGGAGCGGTCATGGCCTCCCGGATCCGGCGGGCCAGAACGCCACCCACCCCCGGGACCTGTGCGAGTTCTGCCTCGGTGGCCGAGGCCAGCCGCTGGACGCTGCCGAAGTGCCGGAGCAGCAGCTCGCCCGGTGGGGGCCCCGCGCTACCCTGGACGGGGGAGATCCTGTGCAGCTGCAGGTCCTGGACGGCGCGCGCACCATCGGGGGGACGAAGCTCTACCTGCGGGAGGGCCGGGCGGGCCTCCTGCTGGACTTCGGCCTGAACTACCACCGCTGGGGGCAGTACTTCGAAGAGTTCCTCCGACCCCGCACCGCCCGCGGGCTGTTCGACCTGTGGCAGCTGGGCCTCATCCCTCCGGTCGCGGGGATCTACCGGGACGACCTGGTACCGCCGGGCTTCCGCGCCCCGCGGGACGCTCGGCCCCTGGAGGTGCACGCGGTGCTGCTCACCCACGCGCACCTGGATCACTGCGGGCTCGTGGGCGTGCTGCGCTGCGACCTCCCCCTGGTGGCCTCGCGCCTGACCCTGGCCGTCCTCAAAGCTTTGCAGGACACCGGGGCCGCGGACTTCCACGGCGAGCTGGCCTACTGCCGGCTGCGCGGGCCCAACACGTCGGGTGAGCTGGAAGCTGACCGTACCGGCACCTGCGCGGGCCGTCCCGCGTACGCCGCGGACGGACCGCCCTCCCCGGAGCTGTTGCGTCTGTGGACGACCCTGCCCAAGACCCGCAAGGTCCTGGAGCCGGAGCCCATCCGGCCTCCCGCGCCCACCTACGGTGGTCTGCGGGTGCGCGCCTACCCCGTGGACCACTCCATCCCCGGAGCGGTGGCCTTCGCCGTCGAGTGCCCAGACGGCCTCGTGGTGTACACGGGCGACCTGCGGCGCCACGGCCAGGGCGCGGGGATGGTGGACGCCATGGTGTCCGAGCTGCAGCGGGAGCGGGTCTCGGTGCTGGTGGTGGAGGGCACGCGGGTGAGCCGGGAGCGCGCGGACCACGTCACGGAGGCTCAGGTCCTGGACCGGGCGCGGGAGGTGGTGGCCCGAAGCGCCGGGCGCCTGGTGGTGGCCGACTTCGGCCCGCGGCAGGTGGAGCGGCTGCAGACCTTCCTTCAGGTGGCGCACGACACCGGGCGCCGGCTGGTGGTGCTGCCCAAGGACGGCTACCTGCTGGAGGCCCTGGCCGCCGCGGACCCCGCCTTCGCGGGAGTGCTCCGGCATCCGGCCCTGGCCTTCTTCTCCCGGCCGCGCCTGACCCGAGAGTACTGGCTGCGGCAGTTCACCAACCGCCACCTCCGCCGACTGGTGCAACCGGAGGAGGTCCGCCGCGACCCGGGCGCCTACCTCCTGGCCTTCAGCTTCTTCGACCTGGTGGACCTGCTGGACGTGGACCCCCAGGACGGCGTGTACGTCTACTCCTCCTCAGAGGCGTACGGCGAGGACAGCCGCGTTGACTTCTGGCGGCTGTGGAACTGGCTCCGCCGCCTCCGCATGGAGCCGTACGGGTTCCGGTGGGAAGGTGCGGACGAGCGGGGGCAACCTGCGTTCACCGGGGAGTTCCACGCCAGCGGCCACATCCACCCCGACGCCCTCCTGGACCTCATCCGGGAGCTGAAGCCGTGCTACGTGGTCCCCGTCCACACGCAGGAGCCCGGTTGGTTCGTGGACAGGCTCCGGGGAGAGCCCGTGAAGGTGATCGTCCTCAACGACGGCGACGCGTTTCCGTCCGGTTAGGGTGCCGTCGCCTGCACGGCCGCCGAGGCAGCTGTCACCGCCTCCACCGCCACTTCGAGCGCCTGCCGGGCCTCTACTTCCCCAAACAGCTCCCAGGGTGTCCGGCCGCCCTCTTCGTCTCCGTAGTCGGTGCGGATGTGCACGTCGAAGCCGAGCCGCTCCGCGCACGCGGCAACCCGCTCCACGAGGTGCACAACGGAACCCGGGAAGCGCTGAGACGCGAGCAGTTCCCTGAGCACCGCCGCTGGGTTGTGGGTTCGGGCGACCGGGCCCACCAGGGCCATCACCGCCTTCGCACTGTGCTCCACTGCCATCTGGGCGTTGTCCACCGCAGAACGCCACCGGCCAAGCGCCACGTCTTCCCGACACTCCGCGAGAAAGCCCTCCGCGATGCGCAGCCGCAGGTAGGCGTCGGTGGCGTTCAAAGGGCCTCCTCCCAGCTCAGGTGCCAGGAAGGACCCGGGAACTCCACCCAGTCCCAGACCCACTCCTGACCCCGCCGGACCCGCCGGAGCCGCTTCCGTTCGATCAGCCTCCGGAGGGCGTCCAGTTTCGTCGAGGCGTAGCCGTGGCGCTCGAACAGAACTACCGCGTCCAGGGCCAGGTCCAGGTGCAACGACGTCAGCCGAGCCTCGAACTCCTCCGGAGTCCTCGCCAGCACCGAGACCCTCGCTCGCCAGTACGGGGGAATGGCGGACTTCACCGTCCACACCCGCTGCAGTGGGCTCGCGGGCAGGTCCCTCGCCACCACCAGCAGGTCCCAGTCACTGTCCGGGCGTGCGTCCCCCCGGGCGCGGGAGCCGAACAGGGCCACCGCCACCAGCCGGTCCCCGAAGGAACGCTCCAGGGCCTCCACCACGGGCTCAAGTTGTTCGTGACCCACCGGACTCTCTCCCGCCCCGTTCTCCCACGGGAATCCCCGCGGCGCGGGCCAGCTCCCGGTGGATGCGCGCGGTGCGCTCCACCTGCCCTTTGGCGGGGAACCGCTCGTAAAACCCGTCCGCGCGAAAGGCCCGGCGCAGCTCCGCCCACGGCTGCAGGCGCTGCTCCCACCGCAAAAGCCGCCCCTCCTCCGGCTGCGCGTCCGTGGCGGACAGGTCCGCGCACACCCGGATCATCGCCTTCAGGGTCACCGGTCGGGTCACCATGTAGTTCGGGTTCCCCCAGGCCTCGCCCCACACCCGTTCCGCGGCCCGCAGGAAGTCCCGGAGGACCGCGTAGAAGTCCTCCGGTCGCTCACCCCGCCGCTCGATCCGGGGCCACGCCGCCCGGGCCCACCGGTGCAGCTCGTTGAACAGCTCCGCCTGCAGGATCCACTTCTCCTGCCGGCTGCGCCCGCCCGGCCGGTTGATCTTGTACCGCAGGGGGCTGTCGGGCTCCTCGTACAGCATGCGGGCGATGCGGGCCGCGAACTTCCTGTCCGGGGTGGCCTGCCACCAGGTGACCCGCTCGTACAGCTCCACCAGGTGGCTCTTGTTGATGCGGGTGGGCGTGGCGTTGATGATCACG
>VAPR01001339.1_pt1 | contig 12385 bp, 15 predicted proteins | sample 3380701 | NCBI WGS metagenome assembly VAPR01 (sample SAMN11536904, study PRJNA540576) | hot springs metagenome | isolation source: hot spring wet sediment | place: Spain: Lobios | collected 2014-01
AGATTACATAACGATTAGGTGTGATGGTAACATGCTACAGTTGATAGGCAAGGGAGATAGTGGGGATGCTGTAATCACATTCAACAAGGGGGATGAGGGGGTTGAGGAGATGAGTAGCAATGGGGAGAGTAATGCTACGTACAGCCTAGAGTACCTTGGGAGCATAGTTAAGGCAGTAGATAATGCAGATAGCATCGTTATAGAGTACTCTACAAGGATGCCTTTGAGGCTTGAGTTTAAGATGCCCTACATGTGCAGGATATACTTCTACCTTGCACCAAGGGTTGAGGCTTAGCCTAACTAATAATCAACCATTGCCAACTACACAAGCAGTAGCAATAAGAGGCTATAGGGAAGCAGACAAAAAGAGAAGAGAAGGTAAAGAATTTAAGCAGACTCTCTCTAGTCTTAACGATCCCCTTGAGGTTGGTGATGAAGTTTGGGGGTAACGCTGTAGCAGATGTAGAACGTATAAGGCATGTAGCAAGGGATATAGTCAAGCAGATGCAGAAGAAGAGAGAGGAGAAGAAGGGGAATGACCCTGCCTCCAATCAGATAGTGGTTGTTGTATCTGCCATAAAAGGGGTTACCGATGACCTCATAAAGGTCTGTGATAGCATAATGGGAGGTGAGTGCTCAAGGGTTGATAGCATAATACATAGCATAGAGGAGAGGCATAGGAGCATTGCATCAAACCTCTGCAATGATGGATCCTATACAAGCGAGTTATCAAGCATAATTGATGCACTCATCAAGGAGATGAATGACCTACTCAAGGGCATGATGCTACTCAACGAGGTTACTCCAAGGTCAAGGGATTACCTACTCTCCTTTGGTGAGAGGCTTATTGCACCAATGCTCTGCTATGCACTCAAGGATGTGGGTGTTGAGGCTGAGCATCTTACCGGCAAGGATGCTGGGATAGTCACTGATTCAAACTATGGTGATGCTAGACCGTTGATGGATACAACAAGGTTGAGGGTTAGGCATAAGATAATGCCCATGCTTGAGCATGGAGTGGTGCCAGTGGTTACAGGGTTCATAGGCTCTGATCAGCATGGCAATATAACAACACTTGGTAGGGGAGGCTCGGATTACACAGCAACCATAATAGCATCATGCATAGATGCTGATGAGGTCATGCTATGGACCGATGTTGATGGTTTGATGACTGCAGATCCAAAGATCGTAAAGGATGCACAAGTACTTAGAGAGGTATCTTATGCAGAGGCTATGGAGATGGCACTATTTGGTGCAAAGTACCTTCACCCTAGGGCATTGGAGCCTATATTGGATAAGGGTATACCGATAAGGATAAGGAATGTATTCAATCTTGAGTGCCAAGGTACAACTATAATGAAGAGTCCTACAGCGTACCCAAGCAAGATAGTCAAGGCTGTAACAGCTATAAGGAATGTATCGCTCATAGATGTTAGAGGTAGCAGCATGGTAGGCTCTCCAGGTACAGCAGGAAGGATATTCAACGTGCTTGGAGAGCATAGGATAAACATAATAATGATATCCCAAGGGCCCTCAGAATCAAGCATATCCATGGTTGTAAGGAAGAGCGATCTTGATAAGGCTGTTAATGCTCTAGAACTCAACCTTCTAGGCAGGTTGATCAAGGGCATAAATGTTACTGATGATGTTGCAATAATAGCAGTTGTTGGTGCTGGGATGAGAGGAACCAAGGGTGTAGCAGCAAGGGTCTTCAAAGCAGTAGCAGATAGAGGGATAAACGTTATAATGATTGCTCAAGGTTCATCTGAACTTAATCTAGCATTTGTTGTTGAGGATAGGTATGCTGAGGGTGCTGTTAAAGCACTACATGATGAGTTTGAACTAGATAGAATAAACCAGTGATGCATTTCAATCATCCATCTCCCATCAGTAATCACCTATAGATAGACAGTATCACTACTACGCTCGATATTTATAGAGGGTTCATCTATCACTTCCTATGGATCTAGAGTCTAGGCTGGAGTTGATAATAAGAGAGCCTACTGAGGAGGTAGTCACTATTGAAGAACTTAGGAAGCTCTTAGAGGTAAACTCAAGACCTAAACATTACATAGGTCTTGAGATCTCTGGCCTATTACACCTTGGGAGTCTAGTGCTCACAGGGTTCAAGATAAATGATATGATAAAGGCTGGGGTAGAGTGCACTGTATTCCTTGCTGATTGGCATACATTCATAAATGATAAACTGCAGGGGGATTGGGATATTATAAAGAGTGTAGCAAAGTACTATGAAGATGCATTCAAGTTCTTCTGCCCTGGCATAAACGTTGTTATGGGCTCTGAACTATACAGTAGTTACAAGGATTACTGGAGCGATCTTATAAGGTTCAGCAAGCATATAACACTGCCTAGGATAATGCGCTCCCTAACCATACTGGGGAGGAGCGAGAAGGATAAGCTTGATTTTGCACAACTTGTTTATCCTGTTATGCAAGCAGTTGATATACATGCTCTAGATGTTGATATTGCTCATGCAGGTATAGATCAGAGGAAGGTACATATGCTTGCTAGGGATATCTTCCCCAAGATGGGATGGAAGGTTCCAGTTGCCATACACCATCATCTACTTCCAGGGCTAGGGGAACCTGTAAGCCTTGGGCTAGAGGATGATTCAAGCATGGATGTTAAGGTATCTAGTAAGATGAGTAAATCGAAGCCCCATACAAGCATATTCGTTCATGATGATGAGCATATAATAAGGGAGAAGATGAGGAGGGCATGGTGCCCAGAGAGTATAGATAGCAACCCAGTACTAGAGATTGCAAGGTATATAATCTTCCATGAGTTCAAGGAGTTCACAGTAGAGAGACCAGCAAAGTATGGTGGGAGCATAACATTTGCAAGTTATAAAGAGTTGGAGGAGGCATATGCTAGCAGGAGGCTCCATGCTCTTGATCTGAAGAATGCTGTTGCCCTCTACCTTAACAAGATAGTTGAGCCTGTTAGAGAGTACCTCAAGAACAGGAAGGAGATAATGGAGGTATTGGCAAAGCAGCAGTAGTAGTATAAAAAAAGAAGAGAGAAGAGAAGGATAAAGAAGAGATAGCAGAATTAATTATGGTAGTACGTTGATATTAAGATAGGCACCAGAACCTTTACCATCCAAGCTTACAACCCCTACTCTGTATGTATAGTGACCCTCTAGCATCATTAGATGCACTTACTCTCAATTGTACTGTATGTAAGATGTTATCACCTTTGCTAGCAGGTATATCAATATAGTAATTGTCTGCAGTTACCGAGAGATGCTTATAAATCTCCATATCATCAATATAATCTGGCTCTATGACTAGTGTAGTATAGGAATCGCTACTATTTATTACAAGGTAGCTGTCAGCAATATGATAGTGCTGACTATCAAGAGAGTAACCATAAAACAACCTTCCTCTTTCTTCTATATATAGCCTTATAAAGTTAGATCCTTTGATCTATTAGATTATACCTTCTTACATGCATCAATGAGAAGCCTCAGTGATTCAAGATCCTCCTCTATTGGGAGTGGGTGGAGGATGAAGTGTCTAACACCTATAGCAGCATAGCCTTGAAGTTCCCTTGCAACATCATCTGGTGTACCTATAATGGTTGAGCCTTTATTCCTTGATATGAACCAATCTATACTCTCATCACTCCTCTTCACTACCCTAATCTTATCAATCAACGTTTCATGTCTATCTGCTATTATCACCCTCATAAGCAATGACTTGACTATAGTGCTGTAATCCCTCCTGATGTTAATGCAATGCTCTTTGAGTACCCTCAGTTTATCAGTCAACTCATCTACATCTACAAATGGACAGTTGTATATATCAGCATGTTTTGCAGCAACCTTAAGTAAGAGCCTACCAGAGCCCCCAACCATTATAGGAGGATGGGGCTTCTGTACAGGTTTAGGATAGTTCACAGCATTGATAACCTTATGGTACTTGCCATGGAACGTGCTTGCCTCCTCATCTACCCACATTGCCCTTATTATATTGAGTGCTTCATCCAACTGCTCTATCCTTGCTCTAGCACTTGGGAACTGGTAGCCATATGATACATACTCCTCCTCATACCATCCAGCCCCTATACCAAACTCAAGCCTACCATTGCTTATGTAATCTAGAGTAGATGCCATCTTTGCTAGAAGAGCAGGGTTCCTGTATGAGTTGCATGTTACAACCTGCCCTATCCTTGCCTTTGATGTCACCCCTGCTATGGAAGATAGTAGTGTCCAGCACTCAAGCATTGGCTTACCTATGAATGGTCTGTACTCCTTGTATGGGATGAAGTGATCATACGCCCATAGCGAAAAGCCTAGTGCTTCTGCTGTTAGAGCAAACCTCTTTATATACTCGAACCCAAGCCCCTTGAGATCGTCTATCCAGCCCTGTGGGAGAAGTACGCCAAACTCTAACCTAGAGTCATGGTGATTACTCATGCCCATGCTATCCATGTTGGTTATATCTCTTTATTCCTATTCCTATCCCTATCCTCAACTCTTAGCATATCTGTATCCTACACTTGTTCTCTTACAAGTTCGTACTTGCTCTTGTACCCTCTAGGGTTTATCATGAGCCCTTTGTAGATGAATGTAGATGAGTTTCCTATTATTATAGTGCTCAGCATCCCAAGATGATCTTGGTACTCAAGCATATGCTCAAGATCTGTAAGCACTATACTCTGTGAATCCCTATATGCAGACTTGACTATTGCAACTGGGGTTCTTGCACTCCTATACTTGAGGAGTATATCTCTAGTATCTCTAAGTTGGTGAACCCTTTTCTTGCTCTGAGGATTGTATATGACTATAACAAAATCACCCTGTGCTGCAGCCTCTACCCTCTTCACTATTATATCCCATGGTACTAACAGGTCGCTCATGCTAACTACTGCAAAGTCTGCCATCAATGGTGAGCCTACTAGTGCTGCACATGCATTAAGTGCTGATACACCTGGCACTACCTCAACATATGGGTTCATCCCATCCCAGTCACGCTCTGCTAGCACTTCATATACTAGACCGGCCATGCCGTATATCCCTGGATCCCCACTAGAGACGAGAGAGACTATATTACCCTTGCTTGCTAGATCTATCGCATGATTGGCTCTATCAACCTCTTGGGTCATTGCATATGCATATACCTCTTTACCATCCAGCATATGCCTTATAAGATCGATGTAGGTCTCATACCCTATCACTATATTGCTATCCATAATGCACTGCTTTGCTCTAAAGGTCATATGCTCCTCATACCCTGGGCCTATACCAACTATGTATAACCTGCCTATACTACTATTGCCATTACTCCCCACCATATCATCACCAATGCACGATACAATAACTTTTATTCTTTATTATTAGAGTTGGATGTGCATGGATATTACCTACACATAGCACTCTCGTATTTTTGGATGTAAGAGAATATCTTTAAGATCCTCTGCTTTGTTGCATAACTTAGCAAGATATTTTTATTTAATATGCTTAAAGATTAGGCTATTATGGATTAGTAAATATGATGAATCATTGGTTATGCCAAGAGATCCTCTTCTCTTTTAATGCATTGCAATTGGTGCTATGAGAATGAAGATGAATAATGTAAGAGGGTAGAAGATAAGCATATTATAGCAAAGCAAAATATGATAGCAAATAACTTAAGTTCCTTACTTGCTGATGATGCAAGAGCCTGCTATAATGGCAATAATGAAGAAGGAGGAACTCTATAGATGGTGATGATCAATCACCTATAATTTAGTTATGCAAAGTGCAACAAAGCAATCATTAGGATACTACAAGAAACTTTATACTATTAGGTATAGTACCCATTAAAAATAAAGGCTACAAGATAGACTCTGCAACCTTCACAAGTTCAGACTCTGGCAGATAAGCCCTTATCTGTATCCAAAGGTCACCCTTTAAGCAGTCTACCTCTGCTAGCAATGGTACCTTCCTTCCTACAGCATCCTCAACTATCTGGCTATCATATGCTACGCATTGGTAACCATCTATGGTGAGTTTGTGTGCACCATACTTTGAGTAGAACGCTAGTAGTTCATCCAATGCTGTACCTATCTCCTGCCCCTCCTCCTTAACACCATCAACTATTACCGCCTCGCTATTCTTTGTGTTATTGCTTATTGATATAACCATGCCCTTTCCATAGTAAAAGAACTCTCTATTGGTTGTGTTATCAGTTATCTCCTTATCCCAAGCAAAGATCACCACTTCCCAAATATCTTTGCCTTCTACGTTTATAGCCCCAATGTATTGGATAGAATAGCCTTCAGGAAGGTACTTAGGGTAAGGTAATTCGTAATTCACAACTGTTGATGCCTCATCTATATCCTTCACAGGAGGCAACGTTGCCTTCTTTATCATGTAGGAAGGGGGTAAAGATAGATTATCTGTTACCTCAACATCATCATTAGTTACCAAGTATTTATCCTTGTTATTATAGCTAACAATTATAGTTACTGTAATTATAATGGCAGTGAATCCTATTATAGTTAGCCATTTATTGCTTAACATAGATTCCTTCCACCTCCCTTTGCTACCATGAAGTGATTATATGCGTTGTTACAGTAATCCATTATGTAACCATTCACTGGATTTATTATATAGTACCACTTACTCGCTGCACTACTAGATATGTACACCCATCCAGTGTTTGGTTTATAGTACAAGTCCTTATACTCATTTATGCCAGGATTTGTATCATAGTAACCTATCTCATAACCAGCTTCTGTTTCTGTAGAAAGTAGATCCTAATCTTTCTGTTGTTATTGTATCAGTACCCACCCTTAATATCCATACTTATCAGCATTACCATCATGTATAGTAAATAACCAAGTACTGTTATTACTTGGGCATGTATTGTTAGTGCACCACGTTTTCTGCATAATTCCATCCAGAGCCCAATACCATTTTGGTGTGTACGATACACTTGCTATCCAACCTATCTCCAATAATCTACCGTTCCCTAGGATGACCCATAATGGACTAACCATGTATCCAACCATATTGGATGGGTATGGTACCTTCTGCTTTACTCCAGCACCTAAAGACTGTACCTGAAATCATACTTACCTGCAGCATAGCAATCATCCCCATAGGTAGTAGTGCAGTTAGTTGCTCCATATACCATCATCATGCTTCGCAATGCTTGATACCATAAGTACTGATGCAGTAATAACTGCAATTGCTATCCTTGATGCTATTGGATTCATTATCAAGAAGGTTAAGCAAGAATGATATATATCACAAATATTTAACCAGTTAGTGAACACTAGAGCAGATATGCTCAAGCAGATCACTAACTAACAACTAACTAACCAATTATACTATTCTATTATCCTCCTAACATCCCCTTCAAGCACGCCAGAACCTATATGCAATCTATCAATATGCTTTGATAAGGCATTCTTGTCATCAAATGGTGAACCACAGTATGGGCATGATAACTTTGCCTCTACAGCCTCCTTAACATACGCTATAGCCTTTGGGTTTATTATGCATACAGGTGTGCCTTTCAATGCAGTCTGTGATGTAACCATGCTTGCTTTATGTATCCTCTCAAACAAACCTTCTCTAGTAACCATGCCTATAACGGTTGAGCCAGAACTTACAATAACCTGCCTTAACACATGCTTCTCCATAACTGCTAGAGCATCGCTTATGCTTGTCTTTGGTGATATAGTTATGATTGGTGAACTCATTATCTCTCTTAGCCTAACCTTGTTGGGGTTCTTGCCTTGGGCCATAACCTTGAAGAGTATATCTGTCTTCGTAACTATACCTATAGCCTCGCCATTGTGTGTTACAAGCACACTCCTAGAGTTCCTCTCCTTCATGATTGAAGCAGCATCTGCAGCACTCATACTCCCTTCAAGCGTAACTACGTTTGTTGTCAATACATACTCAACAGGTTTGTTTAGTAGAGATTCGATATCCTCATACTCATACCCTCCCCCTTCTCTTTCTTCTTCAGATGGATATGACATGCATGTATAGTAGGGTAGTGGTTATTTAAATGTGGCTATATATCCTCTTCTATTCACTTAACCTATCAAATGCCCTTCTCTCATCCCTAGCCATGAGGTAGAATGCATGAGCACTTATCACAAATGCAGCAAGGAACATCTTTGTAGCAAATACAAGGCTCCAAGGTGTCTTTGGGTTTGGATAGGGGATGTTGAGAACATCTATCCTTATTATCCCACTTATAGCATCTGCAGTCATAAGAGCATTCCAGACTACAAAGTTGTATACCAACTCATACAACGAGACTACTGCTATTGCTAATGCTATCAACTTGAGTATTGCTCTATTCCTAGCAGAGATGTTCTTGGTCTTCTCCCTCCCTATCTTAGTTACACAGTACCATCCAACGACTGAGGAGATCATGAGATAGGTTACAAGCTTTGCGAAGCCCTTGAATGGTACCTCAGTATTCACTAGAACCTCGCCTATCACTACACTCCCACTTGCAAGGTATTCTCTAAGGCTCTCAGCAAGCGCATATACAGTTATGCTCAGCATTATTGCAGCACATACATAGAAGATGATCCTGTAGACTAGTACGCTCTTCCTATACTCCTTTGCATAGTTGTCATCAGTCTCATCACTCCTTGGCTGCATGATCCTACTACCCTAGCCTAAGAATAAAAATTTTTCGTGATGATAGGTATGATATATTAAATTAGTTACCTATGTTTGGATAATGCTCGTATATATTAAGTAAGTATTGCACTATATTTGGGTGTTTTGTAATCAATGGATAGATTATTTATTTACCCTTTGGGTTAGCTATTGGTATGAGCATCGATGGTAGTGATCATACAAGTATGGTAAGCATACATATAGCAGAGGAGGTTAGAGATTACAGGGTAAGCCTGTATGCAAAGGCTATGGATGTTAAGGTAAGGCATAACCATGACTATAGTAATGTTATGGATGAGTTGAAGGCTAGGTTAACGTTGAGCAAGGATGATCTGAAGAACCATCCAGTTGTTAGAGCATTAAGGGACTTTTACTGGAGGCTAGGCATAGATCCTACAAAGGTTAGACCATCAAGCGAGGCATTAGCAAGGAGGTTCTTGATGGGGAAGATGCCAAGGATAAACAACGTTGTAGATGCAGGCAATATAGCATCTATAGAGACCTTAGTACCAATAGGCATATACGATCTTGCAATGGTTAAGGGTAGGCTTGTACTTAGAAGAGCTATAAGCAATGAAGAGTTTATTGACATTACAGGCAAGGCTAGTAGACTTACTGGGAAAGAGATAGTGCTTGCTGATGAGCAAGGGGTTATACATGTATTTCCCCATAGGGATGCGCTTAGAACATCGGTCAAGGATTATACAAGCAGGATACTTGTAGTTGGATGCTACATAATGGATGGTATGGATGCATCGTTGGCTAGGGTTGCAGTAGATAGAACGATAGAGTTGATAAAGGCATCTTTATCATGAGTTAAGACAGTAGCATACGAATAGTAGATAAAGATGATATATAATGCATAGATCATACCTTAACTGTCTTCTCAAGCCTCCTTATCTGCTCTATGGGCGTTATAACAGCCCTTCCAACAAGCCCCTCGTTTACGCCTATTCCTGCATTCTTTGCTATTATATCTAGCACATCCTCAACCTCCCTATCAGCAACTATGAGTTCTATCTTTGATGCTGGCATAAGTTCTGGCTTGTATGAGCCAGTACCCCTTGCTCCTGTAAGCACTATCTGGAAGAGACCCTTGCCATACCCATTAACTATGAATATGTTATCAACCCCGTATCTCTTCAACGCTCTATACACAATATCCACCTTCTCAGATGCAATTATTGCTTCTATCTTCTTCATGCTACTATTAATGGTCTTCATGGTATAAAAACCATCGCCAGTATGCTAACATTATGATAATCTTATATTATATCCTTAGTAGTTTGCTCCTCCCCTCTATGCTCTGCTGCTTTATCTCGCTCTCTATGATTGGCAAGTAACCAAGTATGCAGAAGTTAACGAAGTCACTGAACGACTTTATCCTATACTCTGATCTCAACGTATCCTTGTTAGCATTGTAGAACTTGAGTACTCTCATCAGGGTGTACTTCTGCAATGGCACGAGTCTACTTCTCTTTTCCTGTTCCTCATACTCACCAGAGCTGGCATCTATACGATCTGTAGAATCCTCATTGCTATAATTGCCATGCTCCCCATCAACACCACTACTAGCAATGCTGCTATCCTGCTTACGGGTTCTATCCTCACTATCGTTAACATCTTCAAGGTCCTTTATAACATGCATATGCGATACATCCACTATCTCCTCAAGAGAGGAGACGAATATCTTCGTGTACTCTTTATGCTTGCCAGATACAGCACTTATAGTATCTATAACCCTCTTTGCATCCCTATCACTTACTATTAGCTCAACCTTTGTAAGGAACTCACCTAGACCGCCTCCTCTTCCTACAGCACCATTCCTTGAGGTTATATTAGGACTGGTTATGTTATGCATACTCAAGCCATATATCTCAAACCTCTCTAACTGTATCTTAAGGTCTGGCATTATCTCTGTCCTAACTATAGCCTCTATCCTCTTCATGGCAATATGTAATGATAACATAATTATAAATGTTAGCTAGAATGATAAGCTTTTGATAATAAAATAAATGGTTGGTCAAGGTACAAGTCTGTACTTGGAGTAGAAACTCTTCCTTATGAGGTGCTGTATAAGCATGAAGAACAACACGCTTAGGAGTGTGGCAAGGTATGTTACTATTAGCCCTGGAGGCTTTGATAGGGGCTGTGGTGCTCCTAGGGCATATGCATCTGATAGCATCAGAGATAGCAAGGATAGTGCCAGTGCTCCAACAATGTATCTCTTCATGCATATGATATAGAAGAACTTATATAAAAAGATATTCAAATGATTATCATCTTTATAAGACATTCGGTATAGCCAAGGTTTATGATAAGCTATTGGATATCATTATATTATTTTTTTTAAAAAACTTTAAAAATACTATGCAAAGTAGTAGCCATATGGCAATAGACACTGGAGATACAGCGTGGATGATACTCTCGACAGCGATGGTCTTCCTCATGATAGGAGGAGTAGGCTTCCTTGAGGCTGGGCTGATAAGGGCAAAGAATGCACTTGGCATCCTCATGAAGGTGTATCAAACGGCTACCATAGGCCTAATAGCATGGTTCATAATCGGCTTTAGTCTTGCATTTGCACCGTCTGAGCATGGATGGATAGGCACATTTGATTACGCATTCATGCGAGGTGTCACGCTAGAACCCATGGATTATGCACCAACCATACCAGGCTACCTCTTCTTCCTCTTCCAAGGCATGTTCGCTGCAATAACTGTAGCACTGATAAGTGGAGGTATAGCAGAGAGGATGCGCTTCGGTCCTTGGCTTGTCTTCATCTTCATATGGATGATATTCGTGTATGGACCAGTTGCACACTGGATATGGGGAGGAGGCTGGCTTGCACAGATGGGTGCTAGGGACTGGGCTGGAGGTATAGTGATACATGTGGCAGCAGGGTTCTCATCACTAGCAGGAGCACTTGCTCTAGGTAGAAGGTTAGGGTTTGGCAAGGCAGAGACCATGGCTCAGCACAATGTACCATATCAGTTCCTTGCAGCATTCCTGCTCTGGTTTGGTTGGAATGGTTTCAATGGTGGTAGTGCTCTAGCATCAAATGAGGCAGCAGTTGCAGCAATAGTAAGTACTAACCTTGCAGCAGCAGCAGGTGCGATAACAACCCTCCTTGCTGGATGGGCTAAGAGCAAGAAGCCAAGCACTAGCCTTGCAGCAAACGGTTGCATAGCAGGTTTAGCAGCAGTTACACCAGCAGCAGGGTTCATAGAAGCATGGGCTGGAGTTGTTATAGGTGCAGTTGCTGGAGTTGTCTTCTATGGTTTTGTGCTCCTCTTCAAGGAGAAGTTAAGAGTTGATGATGCATGTGATGTCATAGCAATACATGGTATGACTGGTGTATGGGGCAGCATGGGTGTAGCACTCTTTGCATCACCAATGGTAACTGGAGGTGCACTTGTAGGAGTTGCATATGGTTCAGCAGAACTTGTTGGGGTACAAGCACTTGCGATAGTTGTAACTGCAGCATTTGCATTCACATTAACATACATAATAATGCAGATAATGAATAAAGTAACGCCTATAAGACTAAAGCCACAGGAGGAAGAGGCTGGAGAGGATGTAGTACTGCATGGAGAGAAGGCCTATCTAACTGTATAGGCTTCAATCCACATACATTTTTAATTTTAATTTAAAATTTGTTTTCTATTTCTAATTTAATATAGGTATAATCATCTAGCCCTCTCACCACTCACCATGTATCTTACA
>VAPR01001340.1_pt1 | contig 12371 bp, 11 predicted proteins | sample 3380701 | NCBI WGS metagenome assembly VAPR01 (sample SAMN11536904, study PRJNA540576) | hot springs metagenome | isolation source: hot spring wet sediment | place: Spain: Lobios | collected 2014-01
CCGCCTCCTCCAGAGGAACCCCCACCGCTTCCGCCACGATGCGCACCGCCCTCGCGACCAGCTTCTGGTTCAGGGGCCGGACGTCCACCATCAGGTTCCGGTACACCTTCCCCAGCCGCACCATGGCGGCGGTGCTGAGCATGTTCAGCACCATCTTCTGCGCGGTCCCCGCCTTCATGCGGGTGGAGCCGGCCAGCACCTCGGGCCCGGTCCGCACCACCACCGCCACGTCCGCCAGGGCCTCCATGGGCGAGCGCGGGTTGTTGCACACCGCCACCACCGCGCAGCCTGCCTCCCGCGCCGCCTGAAGGGCGCCCAGGACGTACGGTGTCCGCCCGCTGGCGGCGATCCCCACCACCACGTCACCGGCCGTGGGCCTGCGACCCCGGAGATCGCGGGCGCCCAGGTCCGCGTCGTCCTCCAGCTCGGAGGTGGCTTCCACGGTGGACCCGATCCCACCCGGCACCACCACCTGCACGCAGCCGGGCTCGACCCCGAACGTGGGGCCCCACTCCACCGCGTCCAGCCACCCCACCCGCCCGCTGGTCCCCGCCCCCACGTAGAACACCCGCCCGCCCCTGGAAAGGCGTTCGGCCACCAGCTCCGCGGCCCGCGCCACCGCAGGCAACGCCTCCCGCACCGCCGCGGCCACCGTGGCGTCCTCCTGGTTGATGAGCCGCACCACCTCGTCCGTGGTGAGCCGGTCGAGGTCGGCGCTCCGGGGGTTGGGTTGCTCCGTCTCCAGCTCCTCCAGGGCTCCGCTCACACGCACCTCCTCAGCACAGCCGCGCCACCTCCTCGTGGAATGCCCGCCGGAAGTCGTCGATGCCTTCCCGCACGCGCGGGTGCACCCGGTTGGTCAGCAGCACCACCCAAAGGCCGCGGTCGGGGTCCGCGGCCACAGAGGTCCCCGTGAACCCCGTGTGGCCGAACGAGCGCGGGCCGAATGCGTTGAAGAAGCAGCCGGGGTGGTGCAGGACCCAGCCCAGGCCTCGAGGCTCGCCGACGGCCCCGCGCCGCTGGTCCTCCAGCGCTTCCGCCACAAACCCTTCCGCCAGCCAGCCCCTAGACCACCCCAAAAATCGCTGGCGCGATTTTTGGGGACCCCGGTCTCCCCCAGCAAGCGCGCCTTTCCTGGACTCGCTCCCAGCTGCCAACCACGCCTCCACCACACGGCCGACCTCCCGCGCGGGGGAGAACAGGCCCGCGTGCGGCGCCACGCCACCCAAGGCGTAGTGCGCGTTTCCGTCGTGCACCTCGCCCACCAGGACGTGCTCGCGCCACGGAAATCCCGCCCCTGCCGGTCCGGCCATCTGCCGCTCGTACGTGTTGCCCTCCTCGGTGGCCACGCAACGCCCCCGCACACTCGGCGGCGGGCAGAAGCCTGTCTCCTTTAGGCCCAGGGGCTCCGCCACGTGCTGCTGGAAGAGCGTATCCAACGGCGCTCCGCCGGCCCGCTCCGCCACGAAGCCCGCCAGGAGCATGCCCAGGTCGGAGTACACCACCCGCCGGCCTTGCGGGGCCTCCAAGCCCGTCTCGGCCAGGACCCGCACCACCGCCTCGCGGCCGCACGCCACCAGGTACAGGGGCCGCCACGCGGGAAGCCCCGTGGTGTGGCTCAGCGCCTGCCGCAGGGTCGCTCCCGCGCAGGGCGCACCTCGCAACTCCGGCAGCCACCGCTCCACGGGCGCGTCCAGGTCCAGCGACCCGGCCGCGACCAGCCGTAACACCACGGGCACGGTGCACAGCACCTTGGTCAGGGACGCCAGGTCGAACAGCGCCTCGGCCCGCATGGGCCGCGGTGCGGGGACCAGCTGCGCGTGGCCCACCGCCTCCTCGAACACCACCTGGCCCCCCAACCCGACCACGGCCACCGCTCCCGGGAAAATCCCGGAGCGCACCCCTTCCCGGAGCAGCTCGCCGAGCCTGGTCATGCCCGCTCCGCGCGCAGCCTCGGGTCCAGCAGCTCCTGGAGCCCGTCGCCCAGCAGGTTGAAGCCGAGGACCACCACCGCGATGGCTAAGCCAGGTGCTACCGCGTTCCACGGCGCGATCTCCATGAACTGGCGTCCTTCGCTGAGCATGTTGCCCCACGAGGGGACCGGGGGCTGGATGCCGAGCCCGAGGAAACTCAACGCGGACTCCGACAGGACTGCCAACGACAGACCCACGGAGATCTGGACCACCACCGGGGCCATGGCGTTGGGTGCCACGTGCCGCGCCACGACCCGCCACCGGCTCGCCCCCATGGCCTCCGCCGCCTCCACGTACTGCTCGCCCCGAACCGCCAGGGCGGAAGCACGGGCCACGCGCATGAACTGGGGCGTGTACACCAGCCCCAGCACCAGCACCAAGTTCGTCAGGGAAGGACCCACCACGGCCATCACCGCCATGGCCAGCAGCAGCCCCGGGAACGCGAACAGGACGTCCGCCACCCGCATGGCCACGTGGTCGGCCCGGCCACCCAGCGTGCCCACCAACACCCCGAGGGTGGTACCCACCACCGTGGCGCACCCCACGGCTCCAAACGCCACCACCACCGACGGCCGGGTCCCCACCAGCAGCCGGATGAACACGTCGCGGCCGAACTGGTCGGTGCCCAGCGGGTGCCGCCACGAGGGCCCTTGCAGGATCGCGTCGGTGCGGATGACCAGTGCAGCCTCCATCCACAACGGAGGGGCCACGGCGGCCACCGCCATTGCGACCAGGACCACCGCCCCGCCGCCCACTGTCAGCCACCGCCGCTCCCGGGGCATCCGCTTCCAGCGGACCTGCCACTCCCGCCGGGCCTCCCCGGAAGCGGCGGCGCCGTGTGGGACCCACCGCGCCTCAGTCGTACCGGATGCGTGGGTCGATCCACGCATAGGCCAAGTCCGTCAGCAAGTTCGTGAGGACGAACAGGGTCGCCGTCACCAACACCACGCCCTGCAGCATAGGGTAGTCCCGCTGCAGGATCGCCCCCAGCGCCAGTCGCCCCATCCCCGGCAGCCCGAACACCTCCTCCACCACCACTGCGCCCCCCAACAGGTAGCCCAGTTGGAACCCTGCCACCGTGACCACGGGGATCAAGGCATTCCGCAGCACGTGCCGCCGGAACACCAGCACGGCCGGCAGCCCCTTCGCCCAAGCGGTCCGGACGTAGTCGTGGCCCAGTACCTCGACCACGGCAGCGCGCACGTAACGTACCAGGGTGGCCGAGAGACCCACGGCCAGGGCCACCGCGGGCAGCAGGAGGGTCGCGAAACTGCGCCACGGGTCCTGCCAGAGGGGTACGTAGGTGCCCAACACCCGCACGCCCACCCGCGAAGCACCCAGCACCAGCATGGTGCCCAGCCAGAAGTTCGGCACCGACAGCCCTGCTAAGGCTAGCACGCGCAACGCTGCGGGGACCCAGGGCTTCCGGCTGACTGCCGCAGCCACGCCCGTGGGGATCGCCACCGCAACGGCGATCCCTACGGTCAGCACCGCCAACTGGACCGTCACCGGCAGCCGACTCGCGATCTCACCCCGCACCGTCCGCGCGGTGCGCAGGGACACCCCGAGGTCCCCGCGCACCACCCGCCCCAGGTAGTCCGCGTACTGCGCCCACAGAGGACGGTCCAGCCCGAACACCCGCCGCAGCTCCGCCATCTGCTCCGGCGTCATCTCCACCTGCGTGCCCAGGAACAGTTGGATCGCGTCCCCGGGCACCAGCCGAATGATGAGGAACACCAGAGTCACCGCGCCCCACAGGACCGGGATAGCTCCCAGGACGCGCCGGACCAAGTACCGCTGCATCCCCGCCTACTTCTGAACCTCCTCCAGGTAGTACAGGGACCCGTTGCCTACCATGCGGAACCCCCGCACGCCCGGCCGCAGCACCTGGGTCTCGTACGGCACGTACAGGAACAGCGCGGGTGCGCGCTCCACCAGCAGGGTCTGAAGCTCCGCGTAGATGGGCTTCCGGCGTTCCGGGTCCAGGTTCACCCGCCCCCGCTCGAGCAGGCGGTCCACCGCCTCGTCCTTGAACAGGAAATTGTTCACCGCCCCCGTGCTGTGGAAGGTGCGGTACAGGAACCGGTCCGGGTCAGGGTCGCCGCCGCGCAGCTCCACCATGGTGTCGAAGTCCCGCTTCACCCACCGGTCGATGTACGTCCCCCACTCCACCTGCTCCAGGGTCGCGGACACGCCTACCTCCCGCAGCTGCGCCTGAATCACCTGCGCCACCGCGATCCCGCCCTCGTAGGTGGGCGAGGTGACGATGCGCGTGCTGAAGCCGTTCGGGTAGCCTGCCTCCGCCAGCATCCGCCGCGCCCGCGCCACGTCCCGCCGGTACGAGGGGAACTGCGTGGTGGGCAGCGCGTACGTCTTCACGGAGGCGGGGATCGGCCCGGACACCTCCGCGAAGCCCAGCTCCGCCGCCTGCACGATGGCCTCCCGGTCGATGGCGAAGCTCAGAGCGTAACGGACCGCGGGGTTCTGGAAGGGCGGGCGGGTGGTGTTGAAGGAGAAGATGCGCAGGTTGATCCCCGGCTTCTGGAGCACCACCACCCCGGGGTCCCGTCTGGCCTGGACGATCACGCTGCCCTGGTTGATGGTGGCCATGTCCAGGGCGCCGCTGCGCACGCCCGCCAGCAGGGACGCCTGGTCGGGGATCACCCGGAAGACCACCTCATCCACCCGCGGCAGCCCGCGGCGGAAATAGCGGGGGTTGCGCACGAGGCGCATGTAGTTGTCCGGTACCCACTCCGCCAGCATGAAGGGGCCCGTGCCTGCCACGGTCCGCTGCAGGTTGCCGTGCTGCAGGACCGCTGCCTTCTCCACGATGGCCAGGTTGCCGGAGGCCAGCCCCGACAGGAGGGAGGCCAGCGGGTGGCGCAGGCGGATCCGCACCGTGTACCGGTCGGGGGTCTCGATGGACTCGATCACGTCGATGTACGACCGTCCCGGGGACCGCGTGGCCGGGTCCAGAACCCGCTCCAGGCTGAACTTAACGTCCTCACTGGTGAGCTCGGCCCCGCTGTGGAACCGCACGCCCCGCCGGAGCCGGAACACGTAGGTGCGGGCGTCGGGGGTGTCCCAGGACTCCGCCAGGTCAGGTTCGATCCGCAGCTGGTCGTTGTACCGGACCAACTTGTTGTACAAGAGGTCCAGGCGGCGGAAGGAGGAAAACGCGGTGACGATGTGAGGGTCCAGACCCACCACCTCCTGGTCCACCCCTAAGGTGAACCGCACCGGGGCCGGGGCGGCCTGCACCGACCACCAGCCCGCGGCGAGCGCCAACGCCGTCACGACGACGGCCAACCTCCGCATCTGCTCACCTCCCCTCGGTCGTCTCGGCTCGCTCGTTCACGGCACCAAAGGACCCGTGGTTTTGCGGTAGATCCACTCGTGCACGCCCCGCCGGACGTAGTCCCGCAGGACGCCCACGCGTTCGTAGCCCATCCCCCGGTAGAACCGCTGGGCTTTTCGGTTGAAGTGGGAGACCAGCAGAAACACATTGGGGCCGTGCCGCAGGATCCGTTTCTCCGCCTCTCGGAGCAGGGCCCGGCCCACCCCGCGCCCCCGCGCGGTGGGTGCCGTGGCGATCCACCGCACGTAGCCCGAGTGGGCAAACGTCCCGCGGAACTGAAACCACACGAACCCCAACACCTGCCTACCCCCGACCGCCACCAACACAGGTTCCCCGTCCCGCAGGGCCCGGCGCAGCAGCGCCGCCGCGCGCCCTCTGGAGACCCCGTAGCGCTGCCACAGCGGTTCGTCCGCCACGATGCGCGCACACGCCGCCACATCCGCGGGCCGCGCGGGCCGGATCCGGAACGCAGCCGAGGACCCCACGTCAGTACTTCCGCCCCACGAGCGCCTCCCGCGTCCGGTCCAGGGCGCGGACCGCGGTCCCGTACCGGCGCAGGAGCACACCCGCGAACACGCTGTCCAGCACCGCCATGGCCGCGACCCGGGAGCTGGTGGCTGCCTCCCGCAACAGGGGTTCCCGGGCCACGGTGTTCAGCACCGCGTCCGCCACCCGGGTGATGGGCGAAGGCCCCAGCTGCGTGACGGCCACGGTGAACGCGCCCGCCTGCCGGGCCACCCGCAGGGCCTCCACCGTGTCCTTGGTGCTGCCCGAGTGGGAGACCCCGATGGCTACGTCCCTCCGGCCCAGCAGGGCGGCGGAGGTGGCCTGCAGGTGCGGGTCGGTGAACGCCTGCGCCTGCACCCCGATCCGCAGCAGCTTCAATGCGGCGTCCGTGGCCACCACCCCGGAGGCCCCGACCCCGTACAGGTCCACCCGCCGGGCGGAGTCCACGCGCTCCACCACCCGCTCCAGCTGCGACCGGTCTAACACCTGCAGCGTCTCCTCCAGCGCCGCCACCATCCCCGCGAACAGCTTGCGGCAGGCCTCCTCCAGCCCGTCCCCCCGCCGGACCTCGCCCGCGATCTGCGGCTGCTCGGTGGCCAGCTCCGCGCTCAGCCGGATCCGCAGCTCCTGGTAGCCGCGCAGCCCCAGCCGCTTGCAGACCCGCACCACCGTGGCCTCGCTGACCCCGCACCGCTCTGCCAGCTCCGTGATGGACAGCGCGGGGACCGCCCTCCCCTCCCGGACCACGAAGTCCGCCACCCGCCGCTCCGCCTCCGCCAGGGAGGGAGCCAGCTCCCGCAGCCGCAGCCAGCAGCTGGTGGCCACCACCGTCGCGCCCACACGGGAGCCTTCGCCGGTGGGCTAAAAATCCCTTCAGCCGACGGGCGGATTCGAGAAAATTTTTTACGCCAGGAAGGCCTGGAGGGCGGCGAGCACCTCCGCGGGCCGCTCCCGGGGAGGCCAGTGGCCGCAGCCGCGCAGCACCACCAACTCCGCGTGCGGGATCCGGCGGGCCGCCTCCTCCGCGTGGACCAAGGGCACCAGGCGGTCCCGGTCCCCGTGCAGCAGTAGCACCGGGCAGCGGACCTCCCCCAGCCGGTCCAGGTAGCAGGTGCGGGTGCGGTCTGGAAGCAGCTCGGTGGCTAGCCAGCGCCAGAAAGCCCCCGGCGAGGTCCCCCGCAGCGCCGCCCGCACGTCTTCCAGCAGCTCGTCGTCCAAGGCCCTGCGGTCTCCCACCAAGAAGCGCAGCCCCCACCGCAGCCCGCGGCCCCGCCGCAGGGCCGGGCTCGCGAGCACCCGCCGCAGCGGGGTCCGCAGGACCCACCGCAGGAGCCCGTGGTACGGCACGCGGGGCGAAAGCCCGTAGCTGGCCACCAGCACCAGCCGGTCCACGCGGTCCGGGTAGCGCAGCGCGTAGCCCAAGGCCAAAGCCCCGCCCAGGGAAAGGCCCGCAAGAGCCGCGTGCCCCACCCCTTGTGAGTTCACCCAGTCGCACAGCCAGTCCAGGTAGGCGTCGGTGGTGGGCTCGGGCAAGGCGGGGATCCCGCCGTGGCCGGGGAGGTCCGGGGCCAGCACGTGGAACCGCCGCGCGAGGTGCGGCGCCACGTGCTTCCAGCTCAGCTGGCTGCCGTCCGCCCCCGCCCCGTGCAGCAGCACCACGCAAGACCCCTGGCCCCCACGGCTCTGCCAGGAGTCACTCTCCGGCTGAACGACTCCAGCGGAAGCGTCGCCCGCGGTTACTTCTCCTCCCTGGAAGCAGCCGTACTCCGGACCCTCTGCTGCACGTAGCGGAGTGCGAGGCTGTACCCGAGCGTCCCGAACCCGCACAGCACACCCTCCGCTACGTCCGAGAAAAACGAGTGGTGTCGGAACGGTTCCCGCCGGAACACGTTTGAGATGTGCACCTCGACGAAGGGAATCCCGACGCCCAGCAGAGCGTCACGGATCGCGACGCTGGTGTGCGTGAAGGCCCCCGGGTTGAGGATGATGAACTCCACGCCCTCGTCGCGAGCCCTGTGGATCCGGTCGATGATGGCTCCCTCGTGGTTGCTCTGGAAGCACTCCAACTCCAGCCCGAGGTCCTGGGCCTCTGCCCGAAGCCTCGCTTCCACTTCTCCCAAGGTCTCCCGACCGTACAGCGCGGGTTCCCGAGTCCCCAGCAGGTTCAGGTTCGGGCCGTTCACCACCAGCACCTTCATCTCCCGTTGCCCCCTTCCTTTCGCCGGGAGGCACCCCTTGCGACGCTGCTCCCTGGCGCGTATCTTAGCGGCTGATGAGCCGCCAACACCACCCTTGCCGTACCGGGACAGGGGCCCACACAGAGCCCCGCCCTGCGTAGGCTTGACCGTGCGCAACATCGTCCTCGTCGGCTTACCCGGTAGCGGCAAGAGCTCCGTCGGGCGGAGGTTGGCTGAAATCCTGGGCTACCCCTTCTTCGACACCGACGAGATGATCGAAAACCGTTACGAGACGCCCATCACCGACCTCTTTCGCACCCGGGGAGAGGCCTGGTTCCGCGACGTGGAGGAAGGGGTCGTGGCCCGGGTCACCCGCAAACCCCGTGGCGTCCTCGCCACCGGAGGCGGGGTGGTGGTCCGCGAGGCCAACCTGGCCAGGCTCCGGCAGTGGGGCTGGATCGTGGCCCTCGTGGCGCCCCCCGAACTCCTGGCTCAGCGGCTCGGCCCCGCAGACCACCTCCCCCTGGTCTCCCGAGACAACCCGGCCGCGAGCCTCGCCCGCCTCTGGGCAGAACGGTCCTCTAAGTATCTCTCCGCGGACCTCGTGGTCGACGTCTCGGCCGCACACGTGGACGACATCGTCCAGCAAATCCTGCGCTTCTTGGCCGAGCGAGAGCAGTCCGCCATCCGGGTACAGGTCCCGGGCGGCCCGTACACGGTGTACGTCGGGGTCGGTAACCTCGGCCTGCTCGGTCACAACGCCACCGTGGCCGGGTTGTCGGGACGAGCCGCCCTGGTCACCACCCCTGCCCTCGACCGCCGCTACGGCGACGTCGCCCGGGAGGCCCTGCGCGCCGCGGGCCTCCGGCCCGCCACCTTCCTGTTGCCTGCCGGCGAGCCGGCAAAGGACTGGTCCACCGTCGGCCGCCTGTACGGCCGCCTCCTCCAGGAAGGCCTAGATTCGACCTCGCCCGTGTTCGTCCTCGGCGGCGAAGAGCTGGGCGACGCGGCCGGCTTCGTGGCGGCCACGTACATGCGCGGGATCCCGCTGGTGCACATCCCGGCCACCTTGCTTGCACAGCTCGACAGCTGCGTCGGCGGCAAGGTTGCCATCAACCACCCGAAGGCCAAGAACCTGATCGGGGCCTGGCACCACCCCCGGTTCGTCCTCGTGGACGTGTCTCTGGCCGCCGCCTCGGGGGTGCGGTCCCTCCGCGCAGGCCTTGCGGAAGCCGTCAAGTACGCCATGGTGGCGGACGCCGAGCTGTTGGAGTTTCTTGAAAACCGGCTGGAGGCTCTCCTGCAGCCAGACCCCCGCGCCCTCTCGGACCTCGTGTTTCGCTGCCTGGCGCTGAAAGCGCGCATCGTGAGTCAGGACGAGCACGAGAGCGGGCCCCGCCTGCTGCTCAACTACGGCCACACCTTCGCGTACGCCCTGGAGGCTGCCACCGGCTACCGCCGCTTCTCTCACGGCGAGGCGGTGGCCATCGGGATGACGCTGGCTGCCCGCCTGGCCGTGAGCCTGGGCCTCGCGGACGAGTCCCTCCTCGAACGTCAGACGCGCCTCCTCTACCGCATCGGGCTGCCGACCCACTTTTCAGGCGTCGCCCCAACGAGCGTCCTCGATGCCCTGTTACACGACAAGAAGCGAAGGGCGGGCCGGCTTCGCTTCGTGGTTCCCTGCGGGCCCGGCAGGGGCCAGGTGGTGGACGACGTGCCGGTGGAGCTCGTGGCTAGGACGCTCGGGCTGCAGCCGTCGCCCGCCTGACACCCGCCCCTCCGGAGCGTGGCCCGCCTTGCCAACCCACCCCCAAGGGGGCCGCGGCACCCTATCCGTCCCCTGGGCGACGCGGGACGTGTCGCAGGGCGGGCCCTTCGTACACATAACCCACGTGCGGAGGCACGGGGCCTTTGAGCCGCTCGCCCTGGCTCGCTTGCTCCAGGGCGTGTGCTACGATCCCCACGCACCGGGACAGGATGAAGACAGCCCTCCCGACCACGGGCGAGAAGCCCAGTTCACACAAGACCACGGCCACGGCACCGTCCACGTTCATGGGCACCCGCCTGCCCTTCCGCCGTTCCAGGTTCGCCTCCACCTCCCGCGCGATCTCCAGGAAACGCCCAGAAACGCGTCCTGCCCGTGAGGCATCCTCCACCAAGGCACCCAGCCGGACCGCCCGGGGGTCCAGGCGCCGATGCACCCGGTGCCCGTACCCCGGCACCCTGCCGTCCGCGTGAAGCCCCAGGACCTCTTCCACCGCCTGGCCGCGATCGGCCCCTTGCCGCTCTCGCTCCGCCACCTGGTAAAAGAGCTCCATACATTGCTCCGCTGCCCCGCCGTGAATGTCGCCGATGGCGCACAACCCCGCGGCCACGGCCGCCCCCAGGGACGTGCCGCACGTGGCCACCATGCGGGCAATGGCAATGGAAGGCGCCATCGGCCCGTGATCCACGCCGGCCACCAACGCTGCCTCAAGCAGTTTCTCCTCCCAAGGCCGTGGCAACTCCCCCCGCAGCACCAGCCATACGAGCGCTGCCCACCCGATCTCGCCCACGAGCTCCTCGATCGGGTATCCACGCACGCGCACCACCCCGGGCGCGGTCTCCACCAGGCTCGTCCGCCACCATCGGCGGACCTCTTCGGCGACTCCCCCCCTCTCCACGGCGGTTCACCGAACGGGGTTCTCCCCCGGAGGCGTGTAGCACCAGAGCAGCACCAAGGGTTCCTCCCCCGTGTTCACGTGCTGGTGCTGTACACCCTTCGGGATGAAGATGACGTCGTGGGGGCCGAACGCCTGGCGCCGCCCCGACCCGTCCACGACTTCCCCGTGTCCCGCCAACACCACGTCGAGCTCCTCCGACTCAGGGTGGGCATGCAGGGAACTCGCCTCCCCCTGGGGGAAGATGGTGACGCCCGCCACCATCATCTCCGAGCCGCACAGCTCCGCGTCGACGGTGCGAAACACCTTGCGCCGAAACCCCTCGTGCTCAAGCCCGATCCAGTACGGCCGCCCCTCGCGGTACGGGTGGATGACCTTCACGCCTAATCCTCTCATCTCCCTCCCTCCTCCACTCCGATCGCCACCGTCTTCACCTCCGTGTACTCCAGCAACCCCTCCAAACCCAGCTCGCGCCCCAGCCCGCTCTGCTTCATCCCACCGAAGGGCGCCTCGATGTACGTGACCGGGACGCTGTTGACGCTCACGATCCCCGCCCGGAGCGCCCGCGCGACCCGCATCGCCCGCGCCACGTTCCGGGTCCACACGGTCGCCGCCAGGCCGTAGCGGGTGTCGTTGGCCACCGCGACGGCCTCCCCCTCATGCCGAAACGGCATCACGCAGACCACCGGGCCGAAGATCTCCTCCTGCGCCACCCGCATGTCATTCCGCACCCGGCACAGCGCCGTCGGCAGCACGTAGTAGCCCCTCTGAAGCTCCGGCTCGGTCGGGGGTCCGCCGCCACACAGCAACTCTGCCCCCTCCCCCAGGGCCTCCTCTACGAAGGCAAGAATCTCCCGCCGCCGGCTCTCTGAGATCACGGGGCCTACGTCCGTCCGCTCGTCCAGCGGGTGACCCAGCCGCAACGACCGGGTCGCAGCGACAAAGGCCCGCACGAACTCCTCGTAGACGGCTTCCTCCACCAGGAGCCGCGAGCGGGCCGTGCACCGCTGACCGGCGTGGGAGAATACGGCCCAGGCGGACCCTTCCGCGGCCCGCTCCAGGTCCGCGTCCGCGAACACCAGGTTGGGAGACTTCCCGCCCAGTTCTAAGGTGACGCGTTTGATGGTGGCGGCGGCAGCCGCCATCACCGTCTGGCCGGTCTCGTTGTCCCCGGTGAAGGCGATGCGGTCCACGCCCGGGTGCCGCACCAGCGCCATCCCAACACTCGACCCCGGGCCACACACCACGTTCACCACACCCTCCGGGAGCCCCGCTTCCAGACAGATCCGGCCCAGCAAGACCGCGGTCACCGGGGTGGCGCTCGCCGGCTTGAGCACCACGGTGTTCCCGGCGGCCAGAGCAGGAGCCGTCTTGTACGCGGCCATGATGAACGGGCTGTTCCACGGCAAAATCCCTGCGCAGACCCCGACGGGCTCGCGAAGGGTGAGCAAGAAGACTCCCTCGTCCGGGACCGTGCGGCCCCAGATCTTCTCCGCCAGTCCCGCGTAGTAGGTGAAGCAGGCAGCCGCCTTGTGGACCTGTGCCCGCGCCTCCCGGATGGGCTTCCCTGAGTTCAGCGCTTCCAGTCGAGCGATCTCCTCGGCGCGAGCCGCGATCCGCTCCGCCACCGCCAGCAGGAATCTGGCCCGTTCCCGACCGCTCCGCCGCCCCCACCCGCCCCCTTCAAAGGCGCGGC
>VAPR01001342.1_pt1 | contig 12358 bp, 9 predicted proteins | sample 3380701 | NCBI WGS metagenome assembly VAPR01 (sample SAMN11536904, study PRJNA540576) | hot springs metagenome | isolation source: hot spring wet sediment | place: Spain: Lobios | collected 2014-01
TTCCGTTGAACCTGAGAATGTCGGAGTCCTCGAAATCAACATAGGGTATGAGCCCTATTTCGGGCCTCAGTTTGGCGAATGCCGCGTCCCAGTCCCATAGCCTAGCTCGACTCAGGATGTCTTTGTTCGCGTTTACTATGGCTGATGCGTTGGCAGCTGAAACGGTTGTTTTGCTGAAGTTGTAGGGCAGAATCCTGAAGTTGAGGTCTGCGAGGAAACGGTTGACATGAATTTCCTGCAGAACATATGGGCCTTTATACTCGATTTTCTGGGCGTCGGCTATGGTGTTCTGCACAGTCACCACAGACGCGGTCAGGAGCCCGATTATAACAAGCAAACCCAGCCTCAGCCAGATACTGTTGAGAAAACGTTTTCCACGCAGGTCGAGATAGCCGTAGAAAGCCAGAACAGCCGAGGCCGCGAAAGCTGCCAGTATCAAAACCTTAGTGTTATAGTCTATGGATGATGGGAAGAAGAGGTTGAACCCTGTCCACGCAAGCCCGAGGCTGGCGAGAAACTCGATTGTCGAAGCCTTTATCGTTATCGTGCCCGTCTCAGCGTAGGAGACGAGAGCTTTCGCCATTACCTTAACCAAGTTTGTTATACCTACGAGAAGGAACAGCCTCGTGCCGATGGCTGAAAGAATCGGTGGAAGGAGGATGATGAGGGCTGGGGAGGCGTCGACTACAGCGTCTGCACCGCTTATGTCTCCGGGGCCAAATGACGTGAAAGGCAGGGTGAATATCCTCGGCAAATTCTCCAACCCCATAGACCAGCCGCTTAGAGAAGCTGTCACCGCCATTCCGAATATGCTGTTGGAGAAGATGAATGTGCCCGCGAGCAGTTTCGTGAACTGCCAGGCGAGGAAAGTCTGTAGAGATAGTCTGAACCTGTCAAAGTCGAGAATTCGTGGGGCGAAGCCGCCACGCATTAGAACTAGGAATGTGCGCAAGGACCAGATGACTAGGGATTTGCGTGAGACGAAGTCGAGGCGGAAAAGGGCGATGAATGAGAGGATTAGGCCGCCGATTAACGAGAAATAGAATGGCCGGATGAAGAGGTCTCCAAACTCCATCACGTTTAGCCAGATGTTTATGAACGAACTGATGAAAAGACCACTGAATAGCAGCAGAACGAGGAAAACGGCTATGATGTAGCCGAAACGTCTCCCGCGACCGTTTCTACGCATCACCAAACTTGTTTAACCCGGGCACGATGTCTATTGGGCGTGTTTTATACGTTATTCCAACTTTTCGAAAACTTTTTGACGCTGTTAAGCCAATCTGGATAGATATGTTGTCGGGTGGGGGTTTGCTGCTTGTTTCTCTCAGGAAAACCGGTGTCGAGAAGTTTTTCATCAACTCTGGGACGGAGTACTCTGGTCTTCTGCTGGATTACATGCAGCTAAGCCCGCTGCAGAGGCCTGAGATGGTTGTCTGCCTGAGCGAGACCACGGCTGTCTCGACAGCATACGGCTACAGCCTCGTAGGTGAGAAGCCTTCCGCGGTCATGGTTCACACCGTCCCAGGCGTGGCAAACGCGTTACCCAACCTCTTCAACGCATACACAGCTGAGATACCCATCATCCTCATCTCGGGCGTGACTTCATACTCGTCCAAGGGATACAGCGGGTCTCGAAAAATCCGCGTCCACTGGGGCCAAGATGTACGCGACATACGCGGCTTGGTGAGACAGTTTGTCAAATGGGATTATGTGGTCTGCGAAACTGCGGAGATCCCTGAAGCGGTTTCGAGGGCTGCCGAGGTCGCCATGTCTCCTCCACAGGGCCCTGTCTACCTCGGAATTTACCGCGAACATTTTCTCGCCAAGCCGGAGAAAGATGTTCAACATCGCCGGCCCATCGTTTCCGAGCCGCCATCACCAAATCCTTCAGTAGTCAAGAGAATCGCCGAGAAACTCTCCACAGCAAGCTACCCAATTGTTTTGACGAGGTCTGCTGGAAGAAATGCCAGGGCTTTCCATTTGTTGAAGAGGTTGGCTGAGAGGCTGTGTCTCCGGGTTAACTACGCCGTCGCCGACTACGTCAACTTCCCCAACACAAGCATCTTCTCCGCGCCTGCTGAGATTGGGCGGGCTGACTGTATCTTGGTGCTGGACTCGGATGTCCCCTGGCTGCCTGCAGAAAAGTGGCCCACAGATGTTTACAGGGTCTCAGTCGGCCTCGACCCGTTAAAGACGAGGATGAATGTCTGGGGGTTTGGCTTCGATGAAGCAGTCTATTCAGAGACTTCCCTTTTTCTCGAGAAGCTTCTAGAATTGTTTGAGAGCGGCTCGGCAGAGGTTAGGAAAGATTTGCTTGAGGAGAGAAAGGCGGCTGCTGAGAGGGATTGGAGAAACTGGCGGAAAGCATTCGAAGAAGACCTTACCCAAGATAAATTCGGGAACACGCTGACGAAGCGATTAGCCTCTCACCTTCTCGGCGAAGTGCTCCCAAAAAACTCGGTCATAGTCAACGAGTATTCTCTAAAACCTGACTACCTTGTCTTCGACACGCCGGGAACCTATTTCGGGGAGCCTCCGGGCGGTTCTCTGGGATGGGGGCTGGGCGCATCCCTCGGAATAAAGATGGCTAACCCACAGGCCTTTGTAGCCGTTGTTCTCGGCGACGGCAGCTTCGTCTTCAACAATCCCGTCGCAGCCGCGGCTTTGGCAAAATGGTATCATCTGCCTATCCTAGTGGCTGTTTTCAACGACGGATGCTGGTATGATGTGAAGAAGAGCATGGCCGAAGTAGGCTTCTCAGATTTTGAGAAAAAGGTTGAAGGTGTTGATTTCCCCGAGCCTCTTGACATCCAGGCAGTTGGACGCGGTATCGGTTTCTCATCTTACCAAGCGGAAACATATGAGGAGGCTGCCAAGGTTTTGAGAAGAGCTGTCGACGACGTGTTGAGAGGTGTTCCCGCCCTCGTCGACCTACGAGTTAAAGCGGATTTCTGACACCGACATAAGCAGCTGCGAGGAGAAGAGGCCCTGTTGTCCACGCAGCCAAGAGGTTGATGACGGCTATTTTGAGCTCTGGCGGTTTCTGGACATCCCTGAGGTAAGCTGCATAATCCGTCAACCATCCACCTAACCCGCCGTCGAGCATGGTTCTCCACCCCGAAACCGTCACAGGCTCCCTGAACTCGGGCAAAACACCGTAAAACTGCGTTGGAAAAACCGCATAAACCAAAACAACACCTACAGCCACAAAGGCGAGCCACCTATTCATCGAAAAAAGCCGTGCGACAGCATATGCCGCGAGGGCAGCGGCTGGCTGAACAGTGGGGACCAGGAACCTGTATTCTATGTGTGTGAAGAGGATGATGTATGCTACTGTGAGCGCGAACCAGAGTATGAGGGGCTTGGCTTCTTCGACACGGTTTCTCAAGGTGAGGAAAGCGCCTGCCACGGCTGCGGCGAGAAGAGGGGCGGTGAGCAGGCTCGGGAAAGCCGCGACCCAGAACTGTACTCTTTCCAGAAAACTTAACCCGCTCCGGATGATGTCGTCTCTCACCATGATGGAGTGGGCAACAGGTCTCGAGAAAATTCCTCGTCCAGCGATTTGGAACTCTTCGCCAAGCCTCACGTTGTCGAGGAAAAACGGATGCATGATGAACAGCATCATAGCGAGGCCTAGCAAGAGGTCGAACGCTCTCTCCTCAATACTCGGCCGCCTCGATAGAAGGTTTTTCTGCTCATGAATTTTGTAAACAGCTATGAGAACCGCCGCGGTGAAAACAATCAGCAGCGGAAGGTAGACGACGTCTGTGACGATTGGTGTTAGGATGTCTGAAAGAATTTGTAGGAAGACCTCCTGCCGCATCCATACCGCGGCAGCCGCCACAGCCCCCAGGAACAACAAGTAGAACAGCTTCACAGTCCTCGGGACACGGGCTATCCAAATCATCGATAGTAACATGACGGGAAGCAGGAGAAGGTTTTGGTCCCTCGCCATTATGGATACAGCTGTCAACCCTCCCGCGACCCAGAGAAACGGCCCATATCTGAGGCCGAGGCTGAAGGTGAGCAGGGCGAGGAAAGCCAGCACAGACCCAGAGGAGTCGGTCAAGATGTATGAAGTGGTCTGGACAAAATAGTTGAGAGTGATTGTGAAGACCGCTGATAAAATGCCCGCCAAAAGGCTGTTGAACAGCTTGGAGACAAGAAGGAACATGACTACTATGCCTGCGGCGGTCAACAGAGGCGAGAGGAGGCGAGCATATTCGACCGGTGTGTTTAGCAGGTAGATGCCGGTGAGCATCCACCAAAAGAGAGGAGGCCTTTCCTCCGCAAAAGGCCCCTGAGCATCGCGGGGGTCCAGCCGACCGCTCGCTATCAACGCGTTGTTGATGTATGCCTTGTCGTCCCAGAACGGCGCCTCATTCACCAACGCAGGCGGAACAAGAACAAGAACGCCGAGCAGAAAAACGGCTGAAGCATAAACAACAAGCCTCTCTCCCGTTTTCCTCTCGGCAATCTGCATGGTTAAGCCGACTTTATCCGTCGACAGTTTTAAGGATATGTTTATTTTAAAGTGAGAAATCGGAGTAAAACAGTTTGAGAAAAGTCCTCGTCTGCCTTCTTTTGGCTACTCTGGTTTTTCCGGTCAGCGGCTTCGAGTTATCAGCTGTGAAAGATGCGTTGCGAAGTGATTATGAGTATTTGCGTGATGTGGTTGAGCAGGTTTCTGGAGGCGGGGCCGTGAGCCTTAGGGCCATGGCGTTGCACGGTATTTTCGCCGCGTCTATCCACATGGGCCTCGGCGACGCCGAGTCGCTCAACCTCCTCAACAAGATAGCGGAGCAGGTTAACACAAGGGCTCTAAAGGGAGACGGTGTCGACGTCGGGTTCACGGGAAAAATCCCGACAGCAGAAAATTTTCTCACGCATCTACAAACATCGTATTTCGCCGCGTTGCACTATGGGTTGACACGTAGCCAACGGAGCAGGGAGGTTTTGAACATTTTGGGCGATAGCCTCGAAGGCTTCTTGGGCTGGACACCAGTTTACTCGAAGGCTGCGATGCTCGTCCAAGCCAATTGGATCTCTAAGATGACGGGCGGCTCCGTCAACAAAGAGGAGATACAATACGCCGTTAGCAGCTATGCGGACCATTTTCAAGAAATAGTAGCATTCTCAACACAAAACGACGGCCAACTTATACAGTCGTTGACCGCTCTTTCACGTCTCTTGACTCTAGCGCATGAAGCAGATGTGGAGGCTCCTATTGAATTGTCAGGCCTATGGAGAGTTCACGTAGACTATGTGGCCAACTTGACGGCTGTGAACAATCCGGAGACAGATTTTGAAACTGCGAGTAGAGCGTTTGCGGCGCTGGTGGATGCTGCGGAGAACCAGCAGGACACCTATTCCTCGACTGCGTTGGAGAACGTGTTTAGGCTTTTGGATAAAATGGAGAAACTCTACTATGTCGGAGATAGGTTGCTCACGGTTGAAACACAAGTGAGTAACCTTCTTCTCTATGACCCGGCTGCGTCTGCTGAGCAGGTTTTCGCGGCGGCTCGGCAGAAGACATCTGCGGTAAACATCGTCTATCCCACGGCTCTCGCTTCGCTGCGTAAAATGACATCGAGAAACATAGGCTCTTTTGAAGTAGTTGTTTCAAAGCTCTCCACAGCGTCGGGGTACTATCCGTTGTTTGAGAGAGCTGTTGTCCAGTCCGATGAATATGTGAACCGTTTCCTCCGAAGCAGCCTGTTTTCCGTCATACTTGCTCTTGAGAGGCAGCCCGCTGCTATGGTTCGAAACCTTGCTGTGGAGAGGTTTGTGTCGAATTCGCCGGTCTCGACAGCGGTTTTGGCTGTTCTTGTACTGCTTGCGTTGCTGAACAGGATAGGTGTGCTGTATAGGAGGGGGTGAAGAATTGGCGGAGCCTTCTTTGAGAACTGGTGCAGCTCTTCTGTTCGCCGGCTTCTTTATAGTGTTGCTCGGGTACGTGCTCTCTGTTCTGGGGCATGGTGTATTGTGGCTGGTTTGGTGGGAATCTGTTTTCATGTTTGACGCTGGCCCTGCTTTGGCTGCTTTTGGCCTCGGATGGATCATCAGCGCCCTGCATCCGCTGAGAAAATGGTATCTCTACTCGCTTATCCTAGGAGTTATCATTTCTGCGGCTGCATTCGCCGCCTCATGGTCCACACCACTCGATGCGGAGAATTGGGTATATCAGCAGTTGATAATGACGCTTGCATGGAGCGTTGGCCCCGCTCTGATTCTCTCAGCAACCGTTGCCTCGTTGGTGATTAACAGGCGTGTATCAAAGGCTGGGATAGTTTTGCAGAGAAACAGGCATGAAGATGAGCTTGATGTCGTGCTCATACTCGCTCTCTACCTTCCGTTCATCACTTTGGTCAACAGCCCCAACTTCTACACACGGTATGTCTTACCCGTCGCGGCCACATGGCTCATCTGGCATCTTTTCGCAGACCGGCTCAGCACTTGGCTGCTTAAACGACAGAGGGGAGCGGGGGCTGTTTTGGTCGCAGTCGAGCCGCCTAAAACGGAGGAGACCACCATCTTCAACGTCGCCTCGCGCAGCTACTATCCCATGGCCTTTGGTCTCGGAGTTACCACGACGGTGGCGAGCATTCTCGACCTGCTGGGAATAAATCTATTCGGCGAAGACCCGTTCTCCGCAACCGCAGACGCCGCATTCATATCCATCGTCGCGATTGCTCTTGGCTCACTCTACGTCGGGCCCGTCTTATGGCTCTTCGAGGACTGCGGCATAAGGGTCTTCAACCCCGTGAGAAAGTTTTTGACGGAGCCGAAAATCCACAGCCTCGCCGACGAGATGATAGAAATCTATACCTTCATCTTTTCCCCCATAGGTTTCACATTTTCGGTGGCCGACGGCGACCTCGTCCTCGCCATGATACTTCTCGCATTTATCGTGCATCTATTGTTCACGGTCTCCATTACCTCATCATATCTATACCTAAAGTTCTCAGCAAACAAACACGTCAAAAAAGTTGTGCAACGCTTGGAGAGAGAAGGCCTTCTTGTGCAGAGGCCTCTTCTCTAAACGTATTTTCCACAGTTGTAGCAGTACCAGCGCTGATACTGCTCAATCCAGGAAAGCTCTTTTCCGCATGTTGGGCAAGGGTTCTTTTCACGTCTGCCGAAGGGCAGCCTAGACGTGACGCTTGAGATTACTCCTCCTCTCTGCTGAACTGGGGCCTGCGGCTGAGCTACAAACGTCTGGACAGGCGGTGCCTCAGGCTGCTTCAGCTCGATTTTCTCCTTGAGAATGATTATGTCACTCGCCGCCGCGACCATGCTCCACGGCACATGCTCAACCAGGTTGTATTTGGAGAGAATCTGCAGCCCAAACTCGCCTCCTCCAATCGGCAGCTCTATGTCCTGAACAACGCCGACAAGCGTGCCATCCGGGTTGTATACCTGCATCCCGACGAGTTTCCCACGCGGAATGGAAGACATCTCGACGACCGTATTTTCAGGGTTGGATTAAAAGTTTTTTTAACGTATTTGTTTGATGGCGGCGAGGATTTTCTCGGGCTTGAGAGGCATGTCGATGTGTGTGATTCCGAGGTGTGCTATGGCGTCGAGGACGGAGTTGACAACGGCAGGCGTCGACGCGATGGTTCCCGCTTCGCCTATGCCCTTGACACCTATGGGGTTGACTGGCGAAGGTGTTACCGTTTCATCAGTCTCTATGCGAGGAATTTCAACAGCCGTCGGCACTAGGTATTCAGATAAACTGCTTGTCAGAAGCTGTCCGTCGCCGCTGTAGCTGGCTTCCTCGTAAAGGGCCTGTGCAAGACCCTGCGCTATTCCGCCGTGAATCTGCCCTTCAACAATCATCGGGTTTATCCGGTTGCCGCAGTCATCCACCGCATAGTATTCGAGAACCTTCACCTCTCCAGTCTCCGGGTCAACCTCTGTTACGCAGATGTGTGTGCCGAAGGGGAAGGTGAAGTTGGGAGGGTCGAAAAAGACGGTTGTCTCGAGGCCCGGCTCAAGGCCCTGAGGCAGCTCATTCGCACCTGCTCCATAAGCAGCGTAGGCGACCTCTGCAAAGCTCTTGCTCTTCTCAGGCATTTCGCGGACATAGAATTTTCCGCCAGCGTATTCCACATCTTTCTCACTTGCTTCGAGAAGATGAGCCGCTATCTTACGGGCCTTCTCGAGTATTCTGTCGCATCCGATGGCCACGGAGGCTCCTGCCACAGGTGTTGTTCTGCTTCCGTAGGTGCCCATGCCGAATGGAACCATGGCTGTGTCTCCGTGAAGAATCTCCACATCCTCAATCGGTATCTGAAGCCTGTCAGCCACTATCTGCGCGAAGGTTGTCTCCTCACCCTGTCCATGTGGATGGCCGCCTATGTATACCGAGACTTTTCCCGTTGGATGCACTCGGATGACTGTGCTTTCCCACAGCCCGAGGCCGAATCCTGTGGCCCTCGCAACCGATGATGGGCCCAGACCGCATATCTCGATGTAGCTGCTGACGCCTATGCCGATGAGCCTTCCCTTCGCCCGTATCTCCTCCTGCTTCCTCCTCCACTCCGAGTACCGCGAGAGCTCGAGGGCTTTCATGAAAGCTCTCTCATAGTCGCCGCTGTCGTAGACGAGGCCGATGGGCATCGCCGTGTAGGGGAACATCTCCTTCTTGATGAAGTTCTTCAGCCTCACCTCCGCAGGGTCTTTCCCAAGCCTCCTCGCGAGAATATCCATCATCCTCTCGAGAATGTAGGTCGCCTCAGGCCTACCGGCTCCACGGTAGGCATCAACGGGCGCAGTGTTTGTCAAAGCTCCGATAACCTCTACCGAGATTGCGGGTATGCGGTATGGCCCGCTCAGCATGGGGCCGAAGAGGATAGTGGGTATGCCCGGTGCAGCTGTTGAGAGATACGCCCCCATGTTGGCATAAGATTTGACACGCAGTCCAAGAACATGGCCACCGCGGTCGGCGGCGAGGTCGACATACTGTATGTGGTCTCTGCCGTGAATGGTTGCGGTGAAGTTCTCCGTCCTTGTCTCCATCCATTTGACAGGTCTCCGAAGGGTTTTTGCGAGATGCAGCAACACGACTTCGGGAGAGTAGAGGTGAATCTTCGCGCCAAATCCTCCGCCTACATCGTAGGATACAACTCTTAGCCTATGCTCTGGATGACCTGTGACAAGGGAGAGGAGAAGCCTGTGGACATGCGGGTTCTGGCTCGTGAGGTAAACAGTCGCCTCATCTGTCGTGGGGTTGTAGTCGGCGAGAACAGCCCTTGTCTCCATCGGCGTTGGCTGAAGCCTGCTGTTGACAAGCCTCTGCGAAACCACCACATCTGCTCTTTCGAAAGCCTTGTCAACATCTCCTCCCGAAGCACGCCATACAAAGGCGGTGTTGTTGGCGACGTCGTCGTAGAGCTGAGGCGCACCGGGTTTAACAGCTTCTTCAGGACTTGTTACAGCGGGGAGCTTCTCATACTCGACTTGTACAAGCGACGCCGCGTCCAAAGCCTCGGCATAGGATTGGGCCACGACAACCGCCACAGGGTCGCCCACAAACCTCACCTTGTCCATGGCAAGAGGCATGTAGCGGGGAACCTTGATATCGGAGTTGGGAATCTGCCAAGCACATGGTATCGGCCCCAGCTTATCATCCAAGTCCGCACCCGTGAAAATACCCAACACACCCGAAGCCTTCTCAGCAGCCGAGGAATCAACCCTGACAACCTTGGCGTGCGCATGCGGGCTCCTGACAAAGCATGCGTAAACCATTCCGGGCACGTTTATGTTGTGGGTGTATCTGCCGCGTCCAGTCAGAAAACGCGGGTCCTCTCGTCTCTTGACCTTCGCTCCAAAAAGACGTGTTACAGCCACGATTTTCAAGGAAAATAATGTAATATAAGCATTATATAGAAACGCCCAACACAGGCGCAGCCACGAGAAAAGCAAACGAGACAAGAGGGACAGTTATGTTGTCGTCTACTCTGCCGAACTCAAACCGTTCGACAAACGAGGCAGCGGCTCCAGCAGCCATGCCCAGAAAACCGTACAACATGTATCCAGCGGGTATGCAGAAAAGCGCCATAGCCAAATTTCCCCACCACGACTTTGTCCTCCTCCTGTAAATCATGTTCCGCACAAAACCCGTGACGCCATCGCCCACACTCATGAACAGGATAGGCAGCAGACCAAGCCTCACATCGCCGAGATAGAACCCCAGCCCCATTATCAGCCCCCACATGATGACGAAATGAACCTCATACATGTTGTCCTCCACCTGATACCAATACATCAGCCTCCCCCTTCTATGGGGTAGATAATTACCCACCGCCAACACCGCGACGAGCGCTAACACGGGCAAATAGCTCTTCATGAAAAGGGCCACGGCTATAGCCGCTAAGCCTCCTGCCAACACGTGTATGATTTTACGGTTGTAGTAGACCGCGACGTTATGCGCCATTCCTCGCCCGACCATCCAGCCGTATATCTTACGCGTGACAAAAGATGTCAGAAACAATATCCAGATAAACAGCGCAAGTGTCAAGACTATTTCCTCAACTGTGGGGAATGTGAACATCTGCATACAAATGCCCTGAGGATGTATAAATTTTTCCGTAAAACATCCACCTCATGGAGATAGGTGAGGCCCAGCAGCATCTTGACCAGGTTTATGGGAGACGTGACAGGGCCCGCGGCCTCGACCGGACTTTTCTCTGGCTTGTCTCGGAGATGGGGGAGCTTTCAGACGCCTACATCAAGGGCAGGGGACGGGGACAGTTGGATGAAGAGGCTGCAGACGTCCTGGCATGGCTTCTAAGCTTCTGCAACGTCGCCTCCATAGACCTCGAGAATGCGTTCCAGAAAAAGTATGGAAAAGGCTGCCCAAGATGCGGGTCTAATCCATGCGAATGCCCAACCATCTAGTGACCGTGCCGACGTATCTCTTCCTCGATCTCCTCAAGCGTTTTACCCGTCACATCGATACCCAGCTCACGGGCTCTCTCCAAAACCTCCTCCCTCTTAGCAGTTTTCTCAAACTCGCGCTTCGCCTCACCCAAAGACTTCGCAAGCTTCGGAAGCTTACCCGGCAGAATATAGATGGCAATCAGGATAATCGCGGCGATTATGACGATCTCCGTCAAAGAAATTGCCATGAATTTTCTTCCACAAGGTAAGACTTAAAGCTTTACCAATAGCGGGAAACAGGGGGCCGGTGGTCTAGCCTGGTAGGACGCCGCCCTCACACGGCGGAGGTCGGCGGTTCAAGTCCGCCCCGGCCCATGAGATGCTCAGAGACACCTTTTTCGTACAGCTGCTGTACGTAAGAGGTGCTCTTTTATGTCAGCTGCTGCGTAGGAGTTTCTTGGGAATGTCTGTTTTTAGCTATGAGGAGAAGCTTTCTCCCGAGTATGTGCCTGATAGGCTTCTTTTCCGCGAGAGGGAGCTGGAGCTTCTCTTCTCCTTTTTCTCATCGCTGTTGAGGGATGAGCAGCCGTTTCATGTGCGCGTGTTTTTATGGGGTGCGGTTGGTACGGGAAAGACGAGCTTGGCCAAACTTTTCGGCCAAGAGATTGAGCGACGAGCCGTCGGCGTGGGTAGAAAAATCAGGTTTGTCCACGTAAACTGCCGCATACACAAGTCTCTTTACACAGCTCTCCGCAAAACAGCCGACGTCTTGGGAGTAGAGATTCCGAGAAGAGGCTACTCAGACGAGGAGATACTCGAGATCATCGTCAACTTTCTCCGCTTCAACAAGACGCGGCTTATCCTCTGCCTCGATGAGGTGGAGGCCCTTATCGCAGAAGAGGGGGCGGGTGCAATCTACCTACTCACAAGGAGCAGCGAGGACATAGAGGCAGGGGCTCTTGTCTCACTCATTTTAATCTTCCGTGGAGCAGATTTTCTTGAGAGGCTTGATGGGCAGACGCTGAGCGGCATGGGAGGTAACAGCATCCACCTCGAAGAATACACCCGTGACCAGCTCTTCGAGATTCTCCGCTACAGGGCCTCTGAGGCGTTTATGAAAAACGCCATCAGCGATGAGGTGCTTGATTTTTTGGCGGAGGTTGCTTCTGAGAGAAAGGATGCGAGATACGCTATCGACCTTCTCTGGAGGTCGGGAAAATATGCTGAGGCTGAGGGCAGCTCGGTGGTGACGGCTGAGCATGTGAGAAAGGCTCTCGCAAGCGTTTATCCAACCATTCGCCGCGAAAACCTGGCATACCTCAGGCCCTACCTCCTCGAGGAGGCCTACGAGGTCCTGGATGCCATCGAGGAGCAGGACCCCAAGCGCCTGCGCTGCCTGGTCGAACACGCCCGCTACACCCACCCCGCCGTGCACCACCTGAACGTCCCCGAACCACACCGCGACCCG
>VAPR01001345.1_pt1 | contig 12331 bp, 12 predicted proteins | sample 3380701 | NCBI WGS metagenome assembly VAPR01 (sample SAMN11536904, study PRJNA540576) | hot springs metagenome | isolation source: hot spring wet sediment | place: Spain: Lobios | collected 2014-01
AAAGGGGCAAGAAAGGATGGCAGCAGCACAACCGACACTTACTGACCTTGAAAGGCTAACAGCAGTTGCCGAACGACTGACCGCTGCCATAGGGGCTGAGCAGGTGGAAGAGGTGAAGTGCCACAACGGTGAGGTCACGGTCGTTGTGGAGCGATTGGCTCTTTTGGACGCCCTTCGTTACTTGCGGGACGAGGAGAAGTTTGAGATGTTGGTGGACGCTACGGCAGCAGATTACATGCCTTTGAGGGGTGAGCCTCGCTTTGAGGTGGTGTATCACCTGCTTTCGCTAACCCATCGGTTGCGCTTGCGAGTCAAGGTGCGCGTTCCCAGCAACGATGCTTGGGTGCCAACAGTGACCGAAATTTACCCCAGTGCCAATCCTTACGAACGAGAGATTTGGGACATGTTCGGCATTCACATTGAAGGGCACCCAAACCTAAAGCGCATTTTGACTTACGACGAGTTTCCCGGTCATCCTTTGCGCAAGGACTTCCCTCTCTTTTGGCAGCCGGGAATGCCCGTGCAGAAGCCCGAAGAGCGATTTGATGAGTGGTAGCCCAAAAGGGCGACCACAACTGAGGCTGTGCGGCAATCAACGACCTTTGACAGGTGATGTCAAATGGCAACTGCAGAGCGAGAGCGAGCATTAATGACTATCAACATGGGACCTCAGCATCCCAGCACTCACGGCGTGTTGCGGTTGCTGTTGACTTTGGAAGGCGAAACCATTGTGGATGCTGAACCTGTCATCGGTTACCTACACACCGCCATTGAAAAGGAAGCAGAGCATAAAACCTACCACAAGGTCATCACCATGAACGATCGGTTGGACTATGTCTCGGGCATGACCAACAACTTTGCCTACTGCTTAGCCGTAGAAAAACTGCTGGGCATAGAGCCACCGTTAAGGGGGCAGTATCTGCGGGTCATCGTGGCAGAACTGCAGCGCATTGCCAGCCACTTGGTCTTCTTGGGCACGATGGCGTTGGAGTTGGGGGTTATGAGCGCTTTCTTCTACTGTTTCCGAGAGCGGGAGAAAATCTTGGACTTGTTTGAGATGCTGTGCGGCGCACGATTGACCTACTCATACATCATCGTCGGTGGCGTTCGCTACGATTTGCCCGATGGGTGGATAGAGAAGTGCCGAGAGTTTTTGGACACTTTCCCGCAGGCGTGGAAGGAACTGGACGAGTTGATCAGCAAAAACCCTGTTTGGCTGCAGCGGACGAAAGGGATCGGGGTTCTGCACAAAGAGGATGCGATTGCTTGGGGTGTGACAGGACCGAGCCTGCGAGCGTCAGGAGTGGCGTGGGATTTGCGCAAGGCGATGCCCTACTCTTCCTACGACCACTTTGACTTTGAGGTGCCCACAATGGACGATGGTGACACCTATGCCCGCTATTGGGTGCGCATGTTGGAGATGGTGGAGAGCGCCAAAATCGTGCGGCAAGCGATAGAGCATTTGCCAACAGGACCCGTTTTGGCAGATCACCCTTGGGCAACGCCCCCACCTAAGGACTTGCTTGACAAAGACATGGAAACACTTATCCGCCACTTCCTGTTTTACAGTCGTGGCTATCCTGTTCCCCCGGGAGAAGCCTACGCCGCTGTAGAAAGCGCCCGGGGTGAAGTGGGCTTTTACATCGTGAGCGATGGAGGCGAGAAGCCTTATCGGATGCATGTGCGTGCCCCTTCGTTCATCCATGTCCACGCTTTGCCAATCGTTGCGAAAGGGCACCTGATTGCCGACTTGGTGGCTATCCTTGCCAGTTTTGACCCTGTGATGGGGGAAGTTGACCGATAGTGCCCACGAAAGCAGCTCCTGTCCAAGCTGAGCCGACGGTTAGGGCGAATACCGCATCGTGGAGGAGCAACAATAGGTCATCATAGAACTCATCGGAACCTGAGGTGAGGTGTATTGAGCGTGGGTGTGTTCACCGAAGAGATGTTGCGTCAAGCCGAGGAAATTATCGCCCAGTATCCGCAGCGCAAAGCAGCGCTAATGCCTATCCTTTGGTTAGTGCAGGAGCGGTTCGGCTACATCCCCAAGGAAACAATCCCCGAAATCGCTGAACTGACAGGAGTCACACCTGTCCATGTGGAGGCCGTTATCAAGTTCTACGAGATGTTCCACGACCATCCTGTGGGCAAGTGCCAATTGATGCTGTGCACTAATGTTAGTTGCTTGCTTCATAGGGCAGACAAAACTTTGCAGCGGTTCAAAGAAGTGCTGGGCATTGAGGTAGGCGAAACGACCCCTGATGGTTTGTTCACGCTGGAAGAAGTGGAATGCTTGGGGGCATGCGACAAAGCCCCTGTGCTGCTGGTCAACGCTTTAGACCTTTACGAACAAGTCACGCCCGATAAGGTAGAGCAGATCATCGCAGATTTGCGCGCCCGCTTTGGCAGAGAAACTGGGAACGGCGATCAGTAGACTCTGGCACCGTTGTGACGCTCGACAGGCGATAAGGTTTGTCCAAAAAACTTTCCGACATAACCAAATGACTGCGGGAGCGTAAAGAGCAGTGGGTAGCGTTAGAAGTGTTGGCGGAACAATTTGCTCAGTGGGTGTGGAACTCATTGGCTGCACACTGGTAGAATTTGAACGGCTAAAACCCAAGCTTGATGGAAATGCTAAGAGGGGATGTTTGCCTACTTGACGATCGGGGTTTGGCTGAAGTGGACAAGTAGACTTTCACCCGAGGGTGATCGGCACTATGCAGGAAGTGCTCATTGTCAAGCGACGGGTCGGGCTACCTAACAGCACCGACATTCACACCTATATGGCGCACGATGGTTACGAGGCGCTGCGCAAAGCGCTAACCGAACTGACGCCTGACGAGGTGATAGAAATTGTCAAGGCGTCAGGGTTGCGTGGTTGCGGTGGAGCAGGGTTTCCTGCAGGACTCAAGTGGTCCTTTGTGCCCAAAAACGTCTTCCCCAAGTATGTGTGCGTCAACGCTGACGAGAGCGAACCGGGCACTTTCAAGGACCGGTTGATTTTGGAACATGACCCGCATGCTGTCATAGAAGGCGCACTGATCGCTGCTTATGCTATCCAAGCCGAAAAGGTGTTCATCTACATCCGAGGCGAATACGGCAAGCCTTACTTGATTTTAAAACAGGCGGTTCAGCAAGCCTACGAACACGGGTTAGCAGGCAAAAACATCTTGGGCTCCAACTTCTCCTGCGACATTGTCATCCACCGAGGCGCTGGCGCTTACATCTGCGGAGAAGAAACGGCGCTGTTAGAGTCGTTGGAAGGCAACCGAGGCGAACCAAGGTTAAAGCCGCCATTTCCCGCTGCCGTTGGCGCTTTCCAGAAACCGACGGTGATCAACAATGTGGAGACTTTAGCTCGGGTGCCTCCCATCATCCTGAATGGGGCGCAGTGGTATCGGCAGTGGGGCACCCAACAAAGCCCGGGCACCCGCTTGTTTGCGGTCAGCGGGCATGTGAACCGACCAGGTGTTTACGAGTTCCCATGCGATGTCCCTATGCGTGACTTGATTGAGTATGCGGGAGGTGTCACTGGCGGACGGCAAATCAAAGCCGTGATCCCCGGTGGCTCTTCTGCCCCCATGTTGGATCGGGAGACGGCTTTAAAGGTGACGATGTCTTTTGAAGATCTGCAAGCCGCTGGCTCTGGCGCTGGTTCTGCTGGTGTGGTGGTGATTGCTGAGGGGACTTGTTTGGTCAAGGTGGCTTGGCGCTTGGTCAAGTTTTACATGCGCGAGTCCTGCGGCAAATGCACCCCTTGTCGTGAGGGCACCTTCTGGTTGGTGCGGGTGTTAGAGCGCTTCCACAACGGCGATCCACGCCCCGAAGACATACAGCTACTCCACAGCGTTGGCAGCCAGATGCAAGGCAATTGCTTTTGCCCCTTGGGTGATACAGCGCCTAATCCCTTGCTCTCCGCTTTGCGCATCGCCCCTGAAGACTTCGAGTTCCATGTCCGCCATCGTCGCTGCCCAGAAGAAGCGTAGAGGATACGCACCGGCAAAAGGAGAGATGGCTATGGGACCTTTTGAAATGGTGGTAGCGGTTGTGTTCCTCGCTCTGCTGTTTGGAACGGTCCAAGAGTATCTCAAGCATCGCACCCGCACCAGCAACCGCGAGATAAAGCAATTGAGACAGCAGGTGCAAGAGTTGCAGCGTCGTGTGGAAGTGTTGGAAAGCATCCTTGCTTCACCAGAGTTGACTGCCTTTCGGGAACGAATGCGCCAAATCCAATTAGAAGCTGCTAAATCCTTGCCTTCTCCACAATCCGTTTCTGCCCCTCAAGAGCCTCAAGCCCAGCGTTAGTGCCGTGATGGCCATCGCTCAGGTGGCTGCCAGCAGAGTTGGAGCAGGAGGGGGAAGACGATAATGGGTGGTCAGGTTCGGGTTTTGTGTGTGGTGCCTAAAAGCCAGCGGGAGATGAAGATGCGTCCGCAAACTTGGGCGACCTTGACAGAACGCTTTGAAGTCGTTGCCAACGAGACGGAACAAAATTGGACAAGTGAGATGTTGGCACAGCACATCGCAGGATACGATGCTGTGCTTACGGGTTGGGGTTCCCCACCATTTACCGAACCTGTTTGGGAACGGGCGGATCGGTTGCGGTTGATCGTCCACATGGCAGGTTCGGTCAAGTTTCTTTTTCCCGGCGATGTGGTCGTTCGGTTCTGCATCCCAAGGGACATCACCGTTGTCAGCTGCGCTCAACCCCTTGCGGTCAATGTGGCGGAGATGTGTATCGCCTTGATGGTGATGGCAGCTCGCCGCCTCTTCGACCACATCGCTGCTTACCGGGGGCGAGGGGTTTGGCGAGACCCCGACCTGCCCACCAATTTCCCCACCATCAATGGAAGCACGATCGGCATCATCGGTGCCAGCCGGGTAGGGCGGGAAGTGATTCGGTTGCTTCGCACTTACTACGATGTTCGTTTGCTGCTCTATGACCCTTATGTGACCAAAGAGGAAGCCCGCTCATTAGGAGCAGAACTGACCGACTTGGAGACCCTTTTTGCTCAAAGCGATTTTGTGTCGCTTCACGCTCCCTTGACTCCGCAAACTGTTGGGATGATTGGCAAGCGTCACTTTGAGTTGATGAAGGACGGTGCCATTTTCATCAACACGGCTCGGGGGAAATTGGTGGACGCAGAGGCATTGCTTTGGGCGTTGCAAACGCGCCCTATTGTTGCGGTGTTGGATGTGACCGACCCGGAGCCGCTGCCCCCTGATCATCCCCTTCGTTTTTTGCCCAACTGCTACATCACGCCCCACTTAGCGGGGGCAGGGGTTTACGGTTACTACCAAATTGGTGAGATGACTTTGGAAGCGTTGGTATCGTTTTTTGAGCGTGGGGAGCGCCCCCAAGGTGCGATTGATTGGTCCCTTTACGATGCCTTGGCTTGAGATTGGTCATATGCGCTTTGGTGCCGGATGTCGCATAATTGGGGAGGTTATTATTCCGAAAAGGAGGTCGCCAACGATGTCGGAGACGATGACATACGCACCTGTAACCTTGACTGAGAAGGCTGCTGAGGTTGTCAAGGCAATCATGGCGAAGAAGAACAAGCCCAATGCGGCTCTGCGCTTGTTCATTGTGCAGGGTGGTTGTTGTGGCTTCCAATATGGTCTGGGTATCACCGAACGGATCAACGAGGACGACGCTGTTTTTGAGTCCCATGACATCAAAATCGTTGTAGACCCTATCAGCCTGCCTTTTGTGCAGGGTTCGGTGATTGATTACGAAGACGATGACTTGATGGGGGGCGGGTTTCGAGTAGACAACCCCAATGCCATGATGGAGTGTGAGTGTGGGCACTCCTTCCGTGCACCCGGTGCCCCACCGGGAACGCCGTGTTGCGGCTCTCGCTAAGGAGCACCGTGCCCTTTTAGCCGAGCGGAAAACCGTTGGGTCCAAAACCGTTCCAACCATTGGTTGGGACGGATGAAAGGGTGTTTTTGCATGCCGTTGCTTGGTGCTCACATGCCAACCAAGAAGGGAGATCCTTCAACTGCGTTGGAAGCAGGGGCAGCCATTGGCTGCGAAGTGGTGCAATTGTTCGTTAAGTCCCCAATGCAGTGGTTTGCTCCTCCCTTCTCCGATGCGGTCATTGGCAACTTCGTTACTGTGCGGGAGCAGGCATCCATTGCGTTAGTTGCTGCTCATGCTGCCTACTTGATCAACCTCGCTTCCCCTCGTCCTGATGTCCTGCTGCAATCGCGGAAAGCCATTTTGGAAGAAATGCAGCGATGCCACTTGTTAGGTATCCGCTACTTGGTCGTGCACACAGGGGCTCACTTGGGGTTTGGGGAGCGACGAGGGTTGCAACGGCTCCGCGAAAGCCTGCATTGGCTGTTTGATCGCTTGCCTCCCTTGCCCTTCCCTGTCACCTTGCTGTTGGAAAACACTGGTGGGCAAGGAACCTGCCTCGGGTATTCTCTGGAGCAACTGGCGTCAGTTGTGGAGGGATTTCCAAAAGAGCGGGTAGCTGTCTGCTTGGACACTTGTCATTTGTTCGTTGCGGGTTACGAAATGCGCACCCCAGAAAGCGTGGACCGGCTCGCAAAGCTGATTGATGCGACAGTGGGTTGGGATCGGGTGAAACTGTTGCACGCTAACGACTCCCTTCACCCCTTAGGCAGTCAAATTGACCGGCATTGGCACATCGGAGAGGGCGAGATTGGGTGGGAGGGATTCCGTTGCTTGCTTTCCCATCCTCTGTTTGCAGCCCTGCCAATCGTGATTGAGACTCCAGACGCTGAACAACGCCATGCGGAAAACCTACGGCGGCTGCGGTCCCTTCTTAGCCATTCTGAAGCGCCAACTCAAGGTTGAGCAACACCATTTGGCTTGGAGACCTCGGGTTATGCCCACTGCAGCACCACGATACCCGTTTTGCCCCGTTCTGTCATGAGCAATTGGTAAGCCAAAGGGGCTTCTTCCGCAGGAAAGCGGTGCGTAATAAGTTCAGTGGTGGCGATCTCTCCCCGACGGATCAAGTCGAAGAACAACTCCGTATTGCGCTCTCTCGTCCAAGGGTCATCGGGGTTTTCGTGGGGCGGGTGGGAACTGGTATGGGCACCAATGATGCTGATGCTTGTCCAGTTGCACCAATCGTGGAAGTCAAAAAGGGTTTTGCCGCGAGGGCTACTGAGGACAATGAGGCGCCCTTGCCGACGCAACACCTGCACTTCGGTCAGGATGGCGTCAGGATGCCCAGTCACCTCAAAGACAACATCCACCATCCGCCCTCTGGTCAGCTCAGCAATACGGTCAACAAGGTTTGGGTCAGCACCATCTAAAGCCACATCCGCTGCTTTTAGTTGAACTGCTAATGTTCGGCGATGCTCAAACAAGTCCACGCCGATGACAGGACGGGCACCTGAAAGGCGAGCGAATTGAGCTGCCCAAATACCGATCGGACCCAGTCCGAAAACGGCGACGCTTTCGCCCAATTGCACTTTTGCTCGTCGCACCCCATTGAGCGAGATGATAGCAAGGGAGAACAACACTGCCGCTTCGTCAGGAACTTCCTCAGGCACTTTCATGCAGAACTCGTCTGCTCGGTAGAGAGCAAACTGGGTGTGTGGCTTCCAACCGATAACGCGGTCGCCCACCTTTACCTTGTCTACCCCCTCGCCGACAGCAATGACCTCTCCCAAGTGGGTGTAGCCCGGTTTGAAGGGATAGCGGGTGATTCGTGCCCAGACGCTGTCGGGAAGGAAATCACCGGTGATCATTGTCAACTCGGTGCCCGTGCTGATAGCAGTCAGTTTTGCCCGCACCAGAAAACAACCTGCGCTAACTTCAGGCGCTTTCTCCTCTTGCACCACTACTTGCTTGGGCGCTACGCACACCACTGCTTTCCCCATCATCGCCACTCACCCTTTCTAATGGTGATCGGTTTGACTGCAGGAAGATGATGATTGATCCAAACGGTTCGTCCTGGCGCGCTCCAACCCAACCACGCCGAACCAGTTCCAACACTGCAAGGAAGGTGATAACGATTTCCAGCAAATTTTCGCAATCGGCACACAAGGCTTCAAAAGTGGTGGTGCCATCGGGCATAGCTCTCAACACCTGCAGCACCGTGCGGATGCGTTGAGGCACAGTCAAGCGGCGTCGAGGAGCTTTAACTTGAGCGCTTGCTAATCGCGCCAACACGCGGCGAAGGGCTTCTGTCAGTAGCGTTAGGGGTTCATTGCCAACTGTCAACTCTTTCAGTGGGGCAGGGGTTTCTTCCGTAGTGGGGCGAGGAAACATCTGTGACCACTGTTTGTTGCGTTCCGCAAGAAAGCGAGCGGCTAAGCCGTAGGCAGCGTGGCGAAGCAACTTTCGCCGCAGCGGTTCCCCATCGGTCGGCTCTTCCTCGGGCGCTTCCAAAACCTCTGGTTCGGGCTGGGGCAAGAGCAGCGCTGATTTTAACCAAGCCAATTCAGCCGCCAGCGCCATTTCATCTGCCAATTGAACAGGGGAAGAACCATCCTTGCCAATATGTTCCACGACTTCGCTGACGGGCACTTCTCCCACTTCCACCAGTCGGCGTCGAAGAAGCCATATGAGGAGTTCTCCCGACCCCTCATAAGTTGTCAAGCGAACGGGGAGCCGGGAGAAGACAAAAGGAGCAGGAAGGTCTACAGGCTTCTCCAACGGCTCTGGGAATTGTTGATTGTTCGGCACCATCCCAACCTTTTCCATCAACTGTCACGCTCCGCAAAAACTCTGGTGCCCTCAATCCCCCGAGCCGTCGCTATCATCATAGCACATCACTCTGAGCGGTGACGCCAGTTTGGGTTGGCGAAAAGTCTTTCAGGGCTGATTCCGCCCTTCTGCTGCGAGGTTTTGGAGGACCGTTACCTTTGCGGGTGCCCAAAGCTTCATTGCTGACCGCACTTCCTCCATCGTGGCTTGGGCAACCGCCCGGGCTTTGCGAGAGCCTTCTACCAAAATCTCGTCCAACTCTTCAGGTCGGCGTTCTAATTCTGCCCGTCGCTGTCGCAGGGGCTCCAGCGCTTCGTTCAGCTTCTCTGCCAAGCGCTTTTTACACGCTACGCAACCCAACTTACCTGTTCGGCAATCAAGAGCGATTTCTTCCACTTCGGGACGGTTGTAGATGTTGTGCATCGCAAACACAGGGCACATTTCGGGGCGACCGGGATCGTGACGGCGGATTTTGTGCGGATCAGTGAAGAACACGCTGACTTTTTGCCGCACCGCTTCAGGCGGATCTGCTAACTCTATGTGGTTGCCGTAGCTCTTGCTCATCTTGCGCCCGTCTATGCCGAAGATGTAGGGGAACTCTCCCAATAGCGCTTGGGGCTCAGGAAACACTTCGCCGTAGAGACGATTGAACCGACGGGCGATCTCACGGGTCATCTCAATGTGAGGCAGTTGGTCCTTGCCAACGGGCACCGTGTCGGCTTTGTAGATCAGGATGTCCGACGCTTGCAGAACGGGGTAACCTAACAACCCGTAGTTAGGCGCTTTGCCTTCGTCCAACCACTCCTTGTAAGTTGGGTTCCACTCCAACCACGAAACGGGCACAAGCATGGAGAACAACAAATGCAACTCCGCATGCTCTGGCACCCATGATTGGACGAAGATGACGCTGCGGTTCGGGTCTAACCCGGCGCTAAGCCAGTCAATGGCTAACTCGCGAATGAACGAGCGCAACTCGCTTGTGTCTTCCCAAGCCGTTGTCAAAGCGTGCCAATCAGCGATTTCAAAAAAGCACTCGTAGTCGTCCTGCAGCGCCACCCATTGCCGCAGGGCTCCTTCCCAGTTGCCCAAGTGCAGTTTCCCTGTTGGTCGCATGCCTGACAAAATGCGTCCCCGTTTCCGTTGCATCGCATGGTCACCTCAACGCTTGCGCAAGGTGTCACAAAGCGATCTCCAAAAGCCAATTGCCCAGCAAACGGGCAGGCAACCAGAAAATCGCCAACACATTGATGCCCACCAAGAAGTCCAGCGCCAAGAGCAAAAACAGGATCACGAACCCCAAACCTGTTACTTCCAAGTAATCCATGCGCCAGCGCAAATGCGGGGGTAAAAACAGGCGGAGGATTCGGCTCCCGTCCAAAGGCGGGAGCGGAATCATGTTGAACGCTGCCAAGCCCAAGTTGACAAAGATGCCTGCCATGCAGAGGCGGGCGAAAAACTCTAACAACGGTCTGATGGCGTATTGGAAGGAAGCAGGCAGAAGGGAAGCAAACGAAACAAGAAACCCCAACATGGCTGTCCAAAATAAGGCTTGTAGGACATTGGAAGCGGGACCTGCTGCTGCCACCAACGCCATGTCGCGGTTTGGAGAACGAAGGTTGTAGGGGTTGACAGGCACTGGTTTCGCCCAGCCAAACCCAAACCCAGCCAACACCGAAAGGATGAACATAATGGTGCCTGCTGGGTCTAAATGAGCGCGTGGGTTTAAAGTCAAACGCCCTTGTGCAGCCGCAGTAGGGTCACCCAATCGCCACGCTGCCCACGCGTGGGCTGCTTCATGGATGGAAATGGCCAAGATGAACACAGGCACCCAAATCAAAAGCCGCACGATATCGTCTAAGCTAAACACTCCTCTCACCTCGTTCGGCTCAAGTTTGCCACAAACTTGAAAATCTGGCAAAAGGGTTCTATTGACCGACAGAATGCGCCGGACTTTTTGCAAAGGCTTTTTGATGCTTCTGCACCGCTTCTAAGGCGCGTTGGAGTTGACGATTTGCATCAGCTTGTTCATCCAACTTGGCTGCCAAAGCGGCTTTCAACCCGATAGCAATTGCGTGTCCCTGCACGCCATAGGCTTTCAAATCCTCGCCTGAGATATCGGGACGGGCGAAGCGCCAGTTGGTCAGGTAGGTGTCCCATAGGACATCCTGCCCCGGTAAAGTGCGGCGCGCTGCGATTGCCAAAACGGCTTCAAGGCTGAGCGGGTTGAGCCATTCCACCCATTGACTGGGGCGCTGTGTTACCTTGCGGGTCAACGCGCGTAGGAACATTTCTCCGTCCTGCCGTCGCCGTTCGCCCAACTGAAACCGCTGGCAAAAGGAAGCAATTGCTTCCGAAGAAGGGAGCAAAGGGAGCAGCAATGCCCACTCCCGCTCCACAGAATCTTGCAGGAACCGTTGGTGGTGCCATTCCAACCAAAAGCGCAATCGTTTCAGCCATTGGAGCCGGTAAGGTGTTGGGCGCAGTTCTGGTGCGACGACTTGACAAATCCTCAATTGGTGCAATCGCCCCAGCGCCTTCTCTGGTTCTCGCTCTTGCAGGATCCGCCACAATTCGTGTTTGATTCGGTCGCGAGTGAGGCGGCTCAAGAGACTGTCGTCCCGGGCTTGACAAAGGAGCCGAAAAGTTTTCCGCTCCATGCGAAAACCGAAGCGTTGTTCGTAGCGAATGGCACGGAAAATTCGAGTAGGGTCATCCACGAAACTTCGGTCGTGGAGGATGCGGATCCTTCTCCGCTGCAAATCCTCATAACCGTTGGTGGGGTCAATCAGGTTGCCAAAAGTGTCGGGGGCAAGGGAAATCGCCATTGCGTTAATGGAAAAATCGCGTCGCCACAGATCGTCCCAGAGGGTCGCTGGCTCCACTTCGGGCAAAACAGCTGGGTGCGGATATCGTTCCCTTCGGGCAGTCACAAAGTCTATGCGGCGCACCCCTCCCAAAGCGTTTGTGGGTTCGTCAGCACCATGCACCGTTGCGGTTAGGAACTGCGGGTGAACTGTGATGGCAGCTTTCCATTGGGCTGCTAAATGCTTGGCTAACTCAACAGCATTGCCCTCCACAACGATGTCCAAATCCAAAGTGAGAGCACCAAGTAACAAATCCCGAACGAACCCACCGACCAGATAGGCGCGCATGCCCTTTTGGTCAGCTACCTGACCTATTTGCCGAAGAAGCGGCAAAAGGTGGTTGGGCAAAGGCAAGGTCATCGCATGGGGTCACCCCTTTCCATCATAGCGCGGGAACAGAGCGCAAAGGGGTTGACAAATTTGAGGGCAACCAATCTTGCTCCTTACTGGCGCCCCCGCCCCGACTCGAACGGGGATCTCCGGCTTAGGAGGCCAGCGCTCTGTCCTCTTGAGCTACGGGGGCAATATTGGTGAGGCATTGGGTATTGCTTCGGACCTTCTCAAGGGGTAAGCGCGCCCGGCAGGATTTGAACCTGCGACCCCTGGCTCCGGAGGCCAGTGCTCTGTCCGGGCTGAGCTACGGGCGCTCATCAGTTCCTCACCACACCAACAGCTAAAGGCAAGGTTCTGGCGCGCCCGCTGGGATTTGAACCCAGGACCTCTGGCTCCGCAGGCCAGCGCTCTATCCGGACTGAGCTACGGGCGCGCTGGC
>VAPR01001346.1_pt1 | contig 12329 bp, 7 predicted proteins | sample 3380701 | NCBI WGS metagenome assembly VAPR01 (sample SAMN11536904, study PRJNA540576) | hot springs metagenome | isolation source: hot spring wet sediment | place: Spain: Lobios | collected 2014-01
CTCCACAGGGCGAATTAGACAGCTATCGGCGGCACTGGGCTTTGATCCTCCTTTCGACAGTGTCGCCCATTTTTTTTTTTCGACTCAAAGCCCCATCGCTTCCGACGAGTGAACTGGCTCTGCGGTTTGCAAGAATACTCCTCTACCCTGAGTATGAAAATGGGGTCCTCTGCTACGAAACTTCAGCACGATAAGGTTTTGTGAGGGTCGAATAGCGTATAATACCTGTTAGGAGGTTTGCATGCGAATAGCAACGGTTTTTGGCTGTGTTGGATTATTGTTGGGGTTGGCTCTCCCCAGCCTCGCTCAGACCCTCAAGGAAGGGTCTACCGCCCCGCCCATCAAAGTCGCTAAGTGGATTAAGGGCACACCCATCGAGAAGTTCGAATCAGGCAAAGTGTATGTTGTAGAGTTCTGGGCGACTTGGTGCGGTCCCTGCCGACAGACAATCCCCCACCTGACCGAGATTGCCAAGAAGTACAAAGACAAGGTCACCGTGATAGGGGTGAGTGTCTGGGAGCGTGTGGGGGCTGACAAAGTCGAAGAGTTCGTGCGTACTATGGGCGACAAGATGGAATATCATGTCGCCTTCGACGATGGGAACACGATGGCAACCACATGGATGGAGGCGGCAGGACAAGACGGTATCCCCGCCGCCTTTGTAGTAGACCAAACGGGCAAAATAGTCTGGATTGGGCATCCGATGGCGGGCTTAGAGAAGGTCCTGGATGCGGTGTTGGCAGGTAAATGGGATTGGCAAGCTCACGCCCGCCAGCGAGAAGAGCAAGAGCGCGCCCAACGCGAGATGTTCCAAACTTTAGAGAAAATCGGAGCCTTGATTCAAGAGGGTAAGCACGAAGAGGCAATCCGAGAGCTGGACAAACTCGCGGAGAAATATCCTGACCTTCGGATGGGAATGAACAGGCTACGATTCCAAATCCTGCTGGCACACGACGAGAAGAAAGCCTATGCCTACGCGCGCGAACTGATGAACGGTGACTTCAAAGACTCGCCTGAGTGGCTAAATGTGCTCGCGTGGGCAATCGTGGGCGATGACCAACCCTTCTCCCTCAAAGAGCCTGACTACGACCTAGGACTGGCACTTGCCCAGCGAGCGGCAGAACTCTCTAAAGAGCAAGACCCGAATATCTTGGACACGCTCGCCTACGCTCACTACCGAAAAGGCAACCATAAGCAGGCAGTTGAAATCCAACGCAAAGCAATCACCCTCGCCGAGCAAGACCCCGACTTTCCGAAGGAACTGCTTGAGCAGTTGCGCGAAAACCTGAAAAAGTTCGAGAAATCCGCTGAGGATAAATAACTCTCAGCTTTCTGGGTAGGGGATGTGGCAAAACCCCTCTACCCCCAGCTTTACAAGGGTAGGTTTTTGGGTCTGGTGTGAACTGCTGGGTACACACTGGTTGAGGTTGAGTAGGGGCGACCCGTCGGGTCGCCCCTACAGTTCCCCAATTGTTGGGGTGGAACAGGGCGCCGTTGGATTGCGATTATGTAGGGGCAGACCCCTGTGTCTGCCCCCTGAGAAAAAACCTACCTTTGCAAACTACCCCCAAACCCCTTCTCCCCTAAAAAAGAGAAGGGGTGTCCAACGGCAACCCGTTCATTATTCCCCTCTCTTTTTAGGAGAGGGGGACGCAGGAGGAGAGGTTTGAGATGCTTCGCTGACGCTCAGCATGACAGGTGGGGGTTCACCACGAGCCCCACCCTGTCACCCTGAGCGAAGCGAAGGGTCTCTTTTGAGATGCCTTGCATTCGCTCAGCATGCCGTGAAAATGGGGAATCGGAGACCGACGACACAGGGGGGAACTTGACAAGAGGCGGTTTAGGGCTATCGGAACCAAACGGGTCTTGAACCGCAACGACAGACGGAGGAAGCCGACCCCAGCGGGTTCTTGAATCGTGGGGGTGAATCCGTCCAAAGAGGAATGCCCGCCCTATCAGGTACAATTGCACCGCAGGGAGGAACAAAGCCATCGCAAGCAACGGTAAACTGATACGCGAGATTCTCGTAGATGTAGCCCCCCGAGAAACACGGATTGCCGTTTTGGAAGATGGACAACTGATGGAGGTGCGTTTCGAACGGGGCGAACGCATCGTGGGCAACCTCTATAAAGGAATCGTGCAGAATGTGTTGCCCGGCATGGACGCCGCCTTTGTGAACATCGGCTTAGAGCGCAACGCCTTCCTCTATGTGGGCGACATCATCTCGGAAGAAGATACCGAAGAAGTGCCCCGTACCGAACGCCGCAAACGCAACATCACCGAGCTGGTCAAGGTCGGGCAACAAATCTTGGTGCAGGTGGTCAAAGCCCCTCGCGGAACCAAAGGCGCGCGCGTAACCACACGGATTGCGCTTCCCGGACGCTATGTGGTGCTGATGCCAGAAGCCAGTAGCCTCGGGGTTTCTCGCAAAATTGAAGACCGTAACGAGCGCGAACGCCTGCGTCAAATCGGACAGAAGCTCCACCCCCCAGGCTTCGGACTGATTGTACGCACCGAATCGGAAGGCAAGACCGAGAAAGAAATTCAGCAAGACATCGATTACCTGACCCAGCTGTGGAACCAGATACGGGAAGAGATTCGCCAAAAAGAGGCTCCTGCCCTTGTCTATCGAGATGCCAGCCTGCTCTATCGCGTGATACGCGATGTGTTCTCTTCTGAGGTCGACCGCTTCTGGATTAACGACCCTGAGGAGTACGAGAAGGTACACGAGGTGCTTCGCGTCGTGGCGCCCAGCCTGCGGGGACGAGTCATCCTTTATGATAAGCCCACCCCGATGTTCGAGCATTTTAACATCGAGAAAGAGATGGAACGCCTGATGCGGCGCAAGGTATGGCTCAAATCGGGGGGCTACCTCACCATCGATGAGACCGAAGCCTTCACCGCCATCGATGTGAACACCGGCAAGTTCACTGGCAAGACCTCCCTTGCCGAGACGATTCTGAAGACGAACCTTGAAGCAGTCGAGGAAATCTGTCGCCAATTGCGCCTGCGGGACATTGGGGGCATCATCGTGATTGACTTTATCGATATGGCGCGTAAAAGCGACCGTCGGCAGGTTCTGCAGGCACTCCAGAAAGCACTCAAGCGCGACCGTGCCCGATTCCGCATTGGGCGCATCAGCTCGCTGGGGCTGGTGGAACTGACCCGCAAACGCACGGGCGAATCGGTCACCGAGGGGCTAACCCGTCCGTGCCCCGTCTGTCAAGGGCGCGGACGACTCCCTTCGCCCGATACGGTAGGCATGTGGGTGGAGCGCGACCTCACCCAGCGCGTGCTCAAAGAGCAGGTGCAAGCCTATCTCATCGAGGCACACCCTGCTGTTATCGAGTACCTCGTGGGCGAGGATGGGATTTATATCGAGCGGCTGGAGCATCAGTTGGAGCGGGCGCTCTTTGCGCGTGCCCGCCCCGATTTACCCCTCGAGGAGTACCGCATTCAGGGAGGCACTCTGGAGAACTTACGCCGACAACACTTACCCTACAAGCAACTGCAGGTGGTCGAATGCCGAGTGGAACCCTCTGCCTTAGACGAGGAGGTGAAAATCGGCTGGACCGAGGATGGCTACCTCTTGCTGTGGGAGCAAGACGCCCCGACCCAGCCCCGTACCAAAGTGATGCTCAGCGAGGTGCGACGCTCCTTCGCCTTCGCCGAGCCAGTAGAAGCAAGCAAATCACTCAAGAAATCGGAGGTTGTTTAAGATGGAACTACGCCAAATCCAACTGACTTTGAGCGCCGCGGTCGGACCCCTCAACGACATCCGGCGCATGCGCATTATGGAAGCCATCGGCGAGGGGTTCACTCCGCAAGCGGTGCCCCTACAGGGTGCGCTTGCGCTGGTCAACCCTGCTGCGCGCGAAGCGCTCTTTCTAACCGATGCCCAGCTTCAGTTCACCAGCGAGGGCGCCCCTGCCCACTTCTCGCCTGCACGGGTGGAACACCTGCTGGGCGCGGTGCGCGATACGCTCCTGCTGGAAGACCGCTTCCCGATGATTTTGCAGGTGATTGCCCACAAGGAGGCGAACGGCTCAGCATTTGAGCGCACGGTGGAGGCGTTTACCCCCCTGCCACCCACCACGATGCGTCAATACTTTCCGGGTCTGCGCGCCATGGGCATCCGAATCACTTTCGAGGAGCCGCCTTATGTGTGTGACCTACGGGTCGAACCACTGTTCAGCGACCCGGCGTACTACTTCATTCAGCTTAATGTAGGCTCGCAACAGACGGCGCTCTCGCTCTCACGGGTTGTGGAGGATACCGCTGGGTGGCTGAACCAACTAACGGGGCGTTATAACGCCATCATCGACGAGATGCTGGGGGAGTAAGATGCCGTTCGTCAGTCGCAACCCCTACACCGAGGAGGTTTTCCAGGAGCTCCCCACCGCCACCGCTGAGCATATCGATGCGGTGCTGATGGGGCTTGTTCGGGCGCACCAACTCTGGCGTGAGACCCACTTTAGCACCCGTGCCGAAGCGATTCGCAAAGTGGCGAACCACCTGCGCGAACACAAAGAGTTTTATGCTCAGCTCATCACCCAAGAGATGGGCAAACCGATTGTGCAGGCGCGGGCAGAGGTGGAAAAGTGTGCGTGGGGATGCGACTATTTCGCCGAGCATGCGGAGGCGATGCTCAGCCCCTTAGAGGTTGTGACGGACGCGCGCAAGAGTTATGTGGCGTTCCAGCCGCTGGGGGTGCTGTTAGCTATCATGCCGTGGAACTTTCCACTGTGGCAGGCGTTCCGCTTTGCGGTGCCCGCAATCATGGCGGGCAATGCGGTCGTGCTGAAACCCGCGCCCAACACGGCTCTGTGTGGATTGGCGGTGGAACGCGCCTTCCGCGACGCCGGAACCGAACTCCCCCTGCTGAGAGTCCTGCTGGTGGAAGTGGAGCAGATAGAAGCCCTGATACGCGACCCCCGAATTGCAGGCGTCACGCTCACTGGTAGCACGCGTGCAGGGCGGGCGGTGGCGCGAATCGCAGGCGATGCGCTCAAAAAGTGCGTGCTGGAACTCGGCGGCAGCGACCCCGTCATCGTGCTGAACGACGCCGACTTAGACCTCGTCATCCCCGAAAGCATTCAAGGACGCTACCAAAACTCAGGACAGAGCTGTATCGCCGCAAAACGCTTCATCGTAGACCGATCGCTCTACGACGAATTTGTAGAACGCTTCGTGGAAGCGAGCCGACAGCAAGTGATGGGCGACCCGATGGACGAATCGACCACCATCGGACCCCTCGCGCGCGCCGACCTACGAGAGAACCTGCACCGCCAAGTGCAAGAGAGTATCGAGATGGGTGCCAAGTGCCTGCTGGGGGGCACGCTCCCAGAGGGCAAAGGCTACTTCTATCCCCCCACCGTGCTGGTGAATATCACGCCCAGCATGCCCGTCTGGTGCGAGGAGACCTTCGGACCCGTAGCGCCCATCCTACCTGTCAGCAGTCGGTACGAGGCGGTACAGTATGCCAACGAGAGCCTCTACGGCTTGGGGGCGACGGTTTACACACGCAACATCCGATTAGGCGAGGAGATTGCCCGCGACCGCTTGGAGGCAGGCAACTGCTTCGTGAACCATCATGTGTTTTCTGACCCGCGCTTGCCGTTCGGGGGCGTGAAGGAGAGCGGCTACGGGCGCGAACTGGGACTGTTCGGCATCCGCGAGTTTGTGAATGTAAAGACCGTCTGGATTGGCTGAGCGGAGGCTACTCACCTGAGATAGCGACCACAATCAGACTGGCAACCGGGTCGGTGGCGCGGATACGCAGGGTGCGGATTGGTTTCTCGGGATGTGGATTCTGCCACTTGAGCAGGCGCACACGCATCCAGACGCCGTTCTCCATCCGCTGGCTCCAGATGGGGATCCCCTCGAAGGCGGGTCCCGCATCGTTCCATGCCCGTAGGTGTACCCCGTATAGCAGGGGTTGCTCGGCGGTGGTGCCGTCGGCATACTCAAAGATGTAGCGCGCTACCTCGGCGCCGCGCTCGGTGGGAAAAGCAGTGGTGTGCAGGAAGTAGAGCGCCTTGGCAGGGCGGTTCAGCGTCAGCCGAACCTCGCGCGGATAGGGCAACAGCGTATCGGGCACAAGGTAGCCTGCCAGCATCAGCGTGCCTCCCGGGTTAATCTGGAACAGGTGCCCGCCCAAGCGCACGGGGTCAAGCAAAAGCGACGGATTGCCCATCGGTTCCCCTGCACTTCCAGCCCCTCCCGCATAAGGGCTGAGCGCAACCTCCAACCGATTGAGCCTTTCGAACGCCATATGCAAGTTGCGCATATCGAAGTTGCCGTGCGCCGTAAAATCGACCAGAAAACCAGGGCGCGCCTCCAGCGGAACGGCTTCCTGCTGATACATCGAGGCGAACACGCGCTCCATATCGAGGGGCAGTTGCGGAGGGGGAGGTAGGTCCGAATCCCATGCATACATGCTGGCATAGCCGTAGGCGATGAACTGGTGGTACTCGCGCCCGCTAAGCGTGCGCTGGTCGATGGTGTGTCCTGCCCATGTGGTTTGCAGAAGTCCCATCAGCCGTTGTTGGCGTGCCGAACGGGCAAAGGTGTGGATATTGAGCGGGTTGAACCAAGTGCTGACGATAATATCTTTGAATCCCGCGCTCTTCAGGGTCGAGACGCTCTTGTAGTTTTCGGGGGCGGTGGGAGTGTAGTGCCAGTCGCAGATGATGAGTTCCGGCAGTCGGCTGAGGCGCGCACGGGTGGTTTGGGCTTCTCCGGGCGAAGCGGCATTTGCGGCGCCATCGTGCGCTTCGCCAGGCGCGAGCAGCATATCGCCCCACATCAGCACGCGTTCTACCCCACGCCCACGCAGCTCGCTCACCAGCCACTCGGCATGCTCCGTGAGGAGTTGCCCAACTGCTGCCTCCACGCTTTCAGGACGATAGGGGAAGCGCCCGCGATTGGTGACCTCATCCAGCCCCACATGGAACATCCGCGGCTGGAACAGTTCGAACACCTCATCATAAAGCCGTTGGAGAAACTGGCGCGATTCGGGACGGCGTGGGGCAAGCGCCCAAGGCGTGTCGGGGTCTTCGGCGAGGTCTAAGTTCGCTCCGTTGCGGAACGCCCAGCCCATATGCCCCAGCGATTGAATGAGTGGGATGGGTTCGATGAGGTGCTTGCGAGCAGTCTCGACCGCTTCGCGCAACAGCGGTTTGGGGGCATCGTTGTCGCCCCACGCAGGACGGGTCGCTTCCCACTGCGCATGCCCGCACTCGATAACCAGATGATTGAACTTCAACGGTGCCAGTACATTCTCGATCAGGCGCGGCAGGAACTGGGGTTGTGGACTCCCAAACAGGTGAACCCCACGAAAGCGCAGATGGGGATAATCGACAATCCGTTCAGGGCGTACCTGCACGGCTCCCAGCGTCGGCTGGAGCAGCTGGGTAAGGGTGTGGGTGCCGTTGACCGCTCCCTCCACATCACGCCCCACAATCTCGATGCGCTCGGTGGTCGCCTCCAGATAGTACGCGCCGGGCTGGTCTGGCACAGGATGGCGTCGCTGGAGGGCGCGCCCACCCCCGATGAAAATGGCTTTCGGTTTCGGCGGAGTGCCCCGATGAATCTCCACTTGCAAGCCGTATCGATTAAGCGCACGGCTCAAGATGACCGCGCAGGGACGGTAAACCTCATCTTCCAGATAGACCGCCACCGGACGCTCGGCGGGCATCACGAACGGTTCGCCTTGCCCTGTCCAACGGATTTTGGGCGGTGGGATGAGCAGAGGTTCCTCGGGGGTCGGCTCCCAGCGGTTGGGGACTGGGCGGATCGTGGCGCGCAACTCTTCCGATTCGACCGAGGCGGGGTGCGGGTTGGGATAGATTTCAAACCGGTACATCAGCGTCAGGCGGGTGCCCTTTGTCACAGGCGTGCCTGGCGTACCAAACCAGAGGGTGGGCGTTTCGCGTGACCACCATCGCCCCCAGTTAGCACGCCCATCCAACACCGTCAGCGTGCTTGGCGGTACCGCCGAGACCGCCAGGCGCGCCAAGCGTGCCTGAAACTCCAACCGCTCCCCAGAGAAAAGCACATCCCCGTTCGTGGTGGCAGGAACCGCACCGAGAGTCTCTGCCTGCAGGGCGCCCACCCCTCTCAAACGCGCCCCACGCACATAGTCGGCGTTCCAAAGCCCCACGCACCACTCCGCAATCGCAGGCGCATCGGAAAGCCAGTCCACCTCCAACTGCCATTCTAAAACGGTCGAGTTCGAAATGCGCAGAGTCTCCACCGCTTGCCCATACTCCTTGAGCCGATGGATAATCTTAATCTGCTCCTCCTCTAACAGCACTTCCGGAGCACCCGAAGAGGATGAGTAGTAGCCGCGTGTCCAATTGGGATCGGCAAACTGGAGCCAGCTCCCGTAGCTCAGCAGCACCCCTGCCACGCGGAGTTCGATCCCGCGCCCCGCCCGATAGCGCACCTCCCAGCCCCTGCCTGTAAGTTGCACTTGTGCCTGTACGGTCAACATCCCCATCCAGCCTATCACTACCATCCAGCACAGCCTTCGAAGCGCGGTTCCCATCCCTGTCTTGTCCTCCGACTCCGTGACCTCAGCGTGGGTCTTATATAAAAATGGAGCGGGCAGCGGGAATCGAACCCGCACCGCCAGCTTGGAAGGCTGGAGCTCTACCATTGAGCTATGCCCGCTTACAAAGGGATTATACCCGATACCTGGCCCGCTGTCAACGGATAATGACCAGGAACACCTGAGCGAAGGGTCTCAGCCAAAACCCCTCTACTCCCCAGCCCCTTCTCCCCTACCTCACGGCTTCGCTACCACCGCCCCCACATCCGACCAGCCCGGCAACGGAATATCCCGAACCTGGGGGGGAAGCTCCTGAGCGGGAGCGGAACCTCCTCAAGCATTCCGAGCCGTTCCCAAAGGGGGGGCGGAAACTCCTGGATGCAGGCGGAAACGCTCCCACGACGGTGGAAACCCCTGCGCAACACCGAGCGGTTCCTGGAGGAGTCCGAGCGCGGTCGGGGACTCTCCGAGTGTGTCCTGGCACCGTCCGAGCGCGGTCGGGGACTCTCCGAGCGTGTCCTGGATGACTCCGAGCGGTTCCTGGAGGAGTCCGAGCGTGTGCTGGCAGGGGGCGTGCGCGTCAGGAGAGGGGGGGCAAGGTTGACAAGGGTAGGTTTTTTCTCAGAGGGCAAACTCAGGGGTCTTCCCCTAAGCCCCCCGCTTCGTCATGCTGAGCGAACGGCTCAGGGTGACGAAGGAGGGTTGGCAGAGAGGGGACAGTCTCGGTTCCCCCTGCTCTAGGGGGAACCTGACGGAGGGGGTTGTTTGACCCCCGCCCTCACCCTCCCCCTCAATGCAGGGGGAGGGGATATTTTGGCGGTTCCCCCTGTGCTAGGGGGAACCTGACGGAGGGGGTCAAAAACCTTGCATAAGGGGCAGGAACCCCATCCCGTCATGCTGAACGCCAGCGAAGCATGACAAGAGGGTTCAGCTTGACGGAGAGGAACCAAAACCAGGGGTAGGGCAGATATTGTGGAGGTGAAAGCACCCTCCACAACCGCTTGCAAAAAGCAAGTTCTGGACGCTAAAATGCCAGAAAAATGCGAAAAAGCACGGAACTAACCCACATTGCTCTCTTTTGGGTTACCAATTGCCACCAAAGGCTCCGAATTTCGCTGAAGACTTGCAGGAGAAGCACGCGGACATGCTAATATCATGCCCAAGCCGGCGAGACATCATCACGCAGGGATGCCTTTATGAGCAGGCGCATGGACGATTCACCGGAACAGCTGCGATTAGGGGAGGACGCAGACCGAGCTTATTTGCGTCGGGCATGGCGGAATGTCTTGCACGCAATAAAACCCCAAATCGCTGCCACAGGTCGGCACTATCTGGAGGCAATCGAGCCTCTGGAGCGGGACGGTGACCATGTGCGCTTACGCCTCGATAACGCCTTCGGACGCCAGTGGGTCAAGAACCGCTATGCCAAACTCATCGAGGAGCACCTCAGCGAACAGTTGGGATCCCCCGTGCGTATTGAACTGGTGGGAGAAGACACGCAACCCGAGACCGACATTCTGTTCACCCTACTTGAGAGCAAGCCGCAGCCAACGGAATCGCGTCCTGCCTCGTTCCCGAACCCGCAGTTCAACCCGCTTTTGACCTTCGAAACTTTCGTGGTGGGCGCCAGCAATCGGCTTGCTTATTCTGCTGGGCGTGCCATAGTTGACCAGCCGGGCAAACGCTACAACCCCTTCGTGATGTACGGTGCCCCAGGGCTGGGGAAGACCCACCTCCTGCACGCAATCGGGCAGGCATTCCTCGCACGCTACCCCCAATCGCGGGTCGTCTATGGAAGTGGAGCGCAATTTGTGCGGGAGTATGTGCAGGCGGTGCGGGAAGGCAAAGCCGAAGCCTTCCGCGAGCGCTACCGTACCGTGCACCTGTGGCTTGTGGATGATGTTCAGTTCCTTGCAGGCAAAGAGCGCTCGCAGGAGGAGTTCTTCCATGTCTACAACGCCCTCCATAGCGCAGGATGCCAAGTGGTGATGACCAGCGACAAGTCGCCGCAGGAGCTGATGGGGCTTGAAGAGCGCCTGCGCTCACGCTTCGTGCAGGGGCTGTGCGTGGACATCGGTCCCCCTGACTTCGAGACACGCGTGGCAATCCTGATGAACAAAGCCCAACGCGAGGGCGTGCCGCTGCCACTTGAGGTGGCGGAGTTCGTGGCGGATAAAATCCACTCGAATGTGCGCGTCTTAGAAGGAGCGCTGACGCGCCTGATAGCCCACTGCTCCTTAGAGGGTCAACCGATGAGCTTAGCGCTGGCTTCCGAGGTCCTGCACAGCTACCTCGTTGATGCGCCGCCTTCGCCTATCACGGTTCAGCGGGTACTGGAAGCGGTCTGTGAAGCGTTCGGCATCTCCCTTCGAGAGCTCACGGGCAAGAGCCGAAGCAGTGAGATTGTGCCCATCCGCCAAGTCGCCGTGTACGCTATCCGTGACCTGACAGGCGAATCGTGGACTCAGATTGCCCACGCACTCGGACGCAGCGACCACACGACTGTACTCCACGCCTATAAACAGATTGCCAAGCGTCTCCCTCGAGACCCACGCCTCCACGAAGTCCTCAGTAAAATTCGGGAACGCCTTCAGCGGTGAACCCCCTAAAGAAATCCTTCCCCCTCTCCGATAATTAGAGTGGCTCGCTGTTGAGCCTTATCGGCTGACAGGGATCTCGGAAAGCCCTTGACTTTTGGCATCTCGATAGGGTATCCTTTACTGTAGGAGAGAGGTTTTCTAGAGAAGCCCGCATAAAAGGCGAAGTCGCCGTACCCTATAATGATTGCCCTTCTGGGAGGGTCATTTCCCTACTCAAGCCGATGGAGTCTTTCACTTAAGTAAGTTAACTGGCGAGCCGATAAGTACCTTAAGGCGTCGCTCATGCTGTCGTCTTCTCTAAGAGGGCGAATTAAGAGCTGCGAGGTGAGATGAATGACTGGAAAGAGCATTTCTGGAGAGCGCCCTGAGGTGGCGTTTGTGAGTACCTATCCGCCGACCGAGTGTGGGTTGGCGACCTTCACCCAGGATGTGGTGCACGCCGTGGAGCGCTATGGATGGCGGTCTCGAGTGGTATCTGCCGACCACGAAGAGCGGATTGACCACCCCGACCCCCGCGTCTTGTATCAGATACGGCGCGAAGTGATGAGCGACTATGTCGAGTCAGCCCATCTGCTCAATCATGCCCCTGTTCAAGCCGTGAGCCTTCAGCACGAGTACGGTATCTTTGGCGGTGAAATGGGGGAGTACATTCTCGCCTTCCTGCGCAGGCTGGAACTGCCTGTGGTAACGACCCTGCACACCGTGGTGCCTCATCCCTCAGAACGGATGCGCGACATTTTGCGCAAAGTCGTGCTTCATTCGGAGGCGGTGGTGGTCATGGCAGGCACGGCGGTGCATCTGCTGCGCACGGTGTACGAGGTGCCAACCGACCGCGTGTATGTCATCCCTCACGGCGCACCCGAGCCGTTGTCCATTTCTCAGCAGGAAGCAAAAGCCCGAATCGGTTTCGAAGGGCGTACTGTGCTCAGCACCTTTGGACTGGTCAGCCGTGGCAAGGGCATCGAGTATGTGATTCGGGCGATGCCGGCAATCGTGGAGCGCTTCCCCAACGCTGTGTACCTCGTGCTGGGTGAGACCCATCCCAAAGTGCGTGCCAAAGAGGGTGAGGAATACCGCGAAAGGCTCATGGCAGAGGTCGAGCAACTGGGCATGCAAGAGCATGTGGTCTTCGTGAATCGCTACTTGACCCTCGACGATATTCGGCTCTACCTGCG
>VAPR01001347.1_pt1 | contig 12327 bp, 9 predicted proteins | sample 3380701 | NCBI WGS metagenome assembly VAPR01 (sample SAMN11536904, study PRJNA540576) | hot springs metagenome | isolation source: hot spring wet sediment | place: Spain: Lobios | collected 2014-01
CCGCCAAGTGGGAACTCATCAAGGTCAACGGGGTGGGCGGCATCGTGTACGTCTCCCCCCGCACGGGGGTCCGGAAGCCTGAAGACCTGGCACGGCCCCGCGAGCGGTTGGTGTACGGAGGGATCAGCGCCACGGGGCTGGACCTGGTCACCCTGCTGCTCTTCGAGGTTCTGGGGCTGGACGTGCGAGTCGTGATGGGGTTCGAGGGCCGCGGGCCTGCCCGTCTGGCCTTCGAGCGGGGCGAAACGAACATCGACTACCAGACCACTCCCGCTTATCTCTCCCAGGTGGTGCCGCTGGTGCAGCAGGGTAAGGCCATCCCCATCCTGTCCATGGGGTTCGTCAACGAGAAGGGCGTGATGGTGCGAGACCCCAGCGCCCCGGACCTCCCCAGCGCATACGAGGCGTACCAGGCTCTCTTTAAGAGAAAGCCCGATGGCCTCATGCGGTGGAAGGCCTACCAGAGCATGGTGGCCGCCGCCTTCACCTTCCAGAAGGCCCTGTGGGCTCCCGCGGGCACCCCACCCGAGGCGTTGCAGGCGCTGCGCGCCGCGGTGGATCGCATGCGCCAGGACCCACAGTTCCGGGAGCAGGGCAAGCAGGTCCTGGAGGGCTACGAGGTCCTTCGGGGAGACCTGGCCAAGTCAGCGGTGCTGCGCGCGACCCGGATCACCCTGGACGTGAAGAAGTTCATCACGGACCTGCTGCGGAGCAAATATCAGGTGCGGCTGTAAACCTCAACCCTCACCCCCGCCGGTTTCGAGCGAGCGCCGGCCGGCGGGGGATCTTCTGTTCCGCTGAAACCGGGACATGGCAGAGGCACTGAGCGCGGCGGTTGAGCTGTTCTCGAGCCCCACGCGGCTCGGCATGCTGCTCCTCGGCAGCGGGGTGGGCCTGCTGGTGGGGATCCTGCCGGGCATGGGTGGCATCGTGGCTGTGGCGGTGCTGCTGCCCTTCATGCTCAAGCTGGATCCCTTCTCGGCGCTCGCCATGGCCACAGGCGCCCTCGCCGTGGTTCACACCTCCGACACCATCACCTCCGTGCTCATCGGGGCACCGGGTTCGGCGGCTGCGGTCCCCACCATGATGGAAGGCCACCCCATGGCCCGGCGGGGCGAGGCGGCCCGCGCGCTGGCGGCTGCTTACCTCTCCAGCCTGGTGGGGGGGATCATCGGCGCCGTTGGCCTCACCCTGTCCATCCCGCTGGCCCGGCCCGTCGTTTTGTCGTTCGGCTCGCCGGAGCTGTTCCTCCTGACGGTCCTCGGGGTTTCCTTCGCAGGGAACCTGCTGGGCGAGGAGCCCCTGAAAGGCCTCGCTGCGGGCCTGGTCGGCCTGTTGCTGGGCACAGTGGGCCCGGCACCCGCGGCCGCGGAGGTGCGGTTCGCCTTCGGGCAGGTGTACCTCACCGACGGGATCGACCTGGCGCTGGTGGCCCTGGGGATGTTCGGGCTGGCCGAGGTCACCTCCCTCATGGCGCGGGGAGGTGCTGTGGCGCAGCGCACCGATTTGGGAACGGGATGGTGGGAGGGAGTACGGGATGTGTGGCGGCACCGCTGGCTGGTCCTCCGGGGGGCGCTCATCGGGATGTGGGCCGGCGTGCTGCCGGCGATCGGGGCAACCGCAGGGACGCTCATGGCCTATGGCCACGCCGTCGCCGCCAGCCGCGACCGGGAGCGGTTCGGGAAGGGGGATGTGCGCGGGATCATCGCGCCCGAGGCTGCAAACAACGCGGTAGAGGCCGGCGACCTCGTTCCCACCCTGCTGTTCGGAGTGCCGGGTGGCGCGCCGTCGGCCATGTTGATGGGCGCCCTGCTCGCCTACGGAATCCTCCCGGGGCCCCGCATCGTCACCGAGCATCTCGATCTGATCTACACGGTGGTGTGGTCGTTCGCCCTGGCCAACCTGGTGGGGGCGGGCGTGATGTTCGCAGCGAGTCCCGCGCTGGCCCGCCTCACGTACGTGCCCTTTCACCGCATCGCCCCACCCATCGTGCTGGCCATGGTGCTGGCAGCCTACCAGGAGACGCAGCACTTCGGCGACCTGGTGTCGTTGGTGGCCCTCGGAGTCGTCGGATACCTGCTCAAGGTGACGGGCTGGCCCCGGGGTCCGCTGCTCATCGGCTTCGTGCTGAGCAACCCGCTGGAGCGGTACTACTTCCTCACCGTGCACCTGTACCCGCAACCCCAGGACTGGTTGCTCCGTCCGGGGGTGGTGGTGCTGACGCTGCTGGTGGTGGCGCCCTTTGCCTGGAGGGCGGTGCGCTGGTGGAGGGTGCGGGGACAGCCCCGGCAGGAGGAGCGCACACGGGTCGGGGCGCGGGCGGTCACCACCGTCGCGATCCTCGCCGTGTTCCTGTACGCGTGGTGGACCGCCCGGGGGTTTTTGCCCGATGCGGCGCTCATGCCGGTTTCCGTGGCCGCGGCGGGTGTGGTGTTCACCGCGGCCCAGCTCGCGCGGGAGCTCGCGGGACGGGCATCTCTGGCGGTGGACGAGGACGAGCCGGACAGTTCTCCCCAGGAGTTGGGGAAGCGGGTCCGTCAGGCGGCGCTGTACCTCGCGAGCCTCGCGGCGTACGTGGCGGTCACGTGGTTTGTGGGCCTGGTCTGGGCGTCCGCGCTGTGGGCCCTGTGGTTCCTGCGGCGGGTCGCGCGGTTGAGCTGGACCGCGTCGGTGGTGTACACACTGGCCCTGGTGTTGGGATTGCTGGCCCTGGGCGGGGTCCTCGGCCTTCACCTGCCCCGCGGCCGCCTGGGCCTGTAGCGAGGCCAGGACAGGAGGCGGTCGTGGACCTGGTGTGGCATGAGCTGGACGCGGTGGTGGTGGGGGCCGGTGGAGCAGGGCTGTACGCGGCTCTGGAGCTGGCGCGATGCGCGGATCTGCGGGTTGCGGTGGTGACCAAGCTGCACCCCCTGCGCTCGCACACGGGGGCGGCTCAGGGGGGACTGGGTGCGGCGCTGGGCCATGCGGAGGAGGACCACCCGGAGTGGCACATGTTCGACACCGTCAAAGGGGGAGACTACCTCGCCGACCAGGACGCGGTGGAGATCCTGTGCCACGAGGCCATCCGGGTGGTCTTTGAGCTCGAGCACATGGGCTTCCCCTTTGACCGCGCCCCCGACGGCCGCATCGAACAGCGGGTGCGGGCAGGCGGCCACACCCGGAACTTCGGGGAGAGGCCCCTGGCCCGGTCGGTCTACGCCGCGGACCGCACCGGTCAGATGATCCTGCACACCCTCTACCAGCAGTGCCTGCGGCGCGGAGTGAACTTCTTTGAGGAGTTCCTGGCGGTGGACCTGTGGGTGGAGGAGGGGAGCTGCTCAGGCCTGCTGGCCTGGGACATCCGGCGGGGCGGCTTGCACGCCCTGCGGGCCAGGGCGGTGCTGCTGGCCACAGGCGGGTGGGGCCAGATCTATCGCACCACCACCAACGCCGTCACCCTGACGGGGGATGGCGTGGCGCTGGCGTGGCGCCGGGGCCTGCCGCTGGAGGACATGGAGTTCTACCAGTTCCACCCCACCGGGGTGTACGGCCGCGGCATCCTGCTGTCCGAGGCCTCGCGGGGGGAAGGCGCCTACCTGGTGAACGGGTCCGGCGAGCGCTTCATGGAGCGCTACGCCCCGACCCTTCTCGAACTGGCGCCAAGGGATGTGGTGAGCCGGTCCATCTTCCGGGAGATCCAGGCGGGCCGGGGCGGCGGACCGCACGGCGACTGCGTGTTCCTGGACTTCCGCCACTTGCCGGAAGAAATTCGGCGCGCCAAACTGCCGGAGGTAACGAGCCTGGTCCGCACGTATCTGGGGCTGGACCCGAGCCGGGACCTGATCCCCGTCCGTCCCACGGCCCACTACGCGGTGGGCGGGATCCCCACGGACACCTGGGGCCGTGTGCTGGCAGACGGCAAGAAGCAAACGGTGGAGGGCCTGTATGCCGCGGGCGAGTGCGCCTGCGTGTCGGTGCATGGAGCCAACCGGCTCGGGACGAACTCTCTGATCGACATCCTGGTGTTCGGCCGCCGTGCAGCGCAGGACATGGCTCGCCTCGCCCGCTCTCGCCCGCTTCCGCCGCCTCCCCGTTCTCCCCTGGAGGGGCCTGCGGAGGAGTTCCTGCGGCTGTTGGGTGCGAACGGCCACGCGTCCTGCGCGCGGATCCGCGCGGATGTGCAGCGGGTGATGGAGGAGTACTGCTCGGTGTTCCGCACGGAAGGAGGGCTGCGGACCGCCCTGGCCCATCTGCGGGAACTGCGGGAGCGCTACGCCCGGGTGGGGCTGGCGGATCGCGGCCGCGTGTACAACCAGGAGCTGGTGGAGGCGTTCGAGACCGGCTGCCTGGTGGACTGCGCGGAAGCCACCGCCGCGAGCGCCCTCTACCGCACCGAAAGCCGCGGCGCACATTTCCGGGAGGACTTCCCTGAGCGGGACGACGCCCGGTGGTTGCGGCACACGCTGCTGTGGCGGCTGGGTCCCGGAGAGTACCGGCTGGACCACAAGCCGGTGGTCATTCGCCGGTTTGCGCCGAAGGAACGCAAGTACTAGAGGAGGCCACCATGTTCGTGGTGATGAACCGGATCCCGCTGAGGCCGGAGTTCGGGGAACTGTTGGAGGAACGCTTCCGCACCCGGGCGGGCGAAGTGGACCGCATGGCCGGGTTCGTGCGCAACTGGGTGCTGCGCCCTCGGGATCCCGAGGACCCCTACGTGGTGCTGACCGTGTGGACCTCCGAGGAGGCCTTCGAGGCGTGGAGGCAGTCCGAGGCGTTCCAGCGCGCTCACGGGCGTTCGGGGGCGCTGCCCCAGGAGGCCTTCCGCGGCCCATCCAGGGTGGAGCGGTACGAGGTGGTTTTGAGCTCCGAGGCGGAGTCGTTCTGATCCCTGCGCCCAGCAAGCTGCGGGTGACAGCCAGGGCTCCGGCCCCCTAAGATTGGGGGAGAGCGCGATCCGGGAGGTGTCGCGTGGGCGAGCCGGTGATCGTGGACGCGCTGCGCACCCCCATCGGGAAGCGGGATGGGCAGCTCCGGGCGGTGCGGCCCGAGGTGATGTACGCCCGAGTGCTGGACGCGCTCGTGGCGCGGAACGGGCTTGCGCCCGAGCTGGTGGACGACGTGATCACCGGCTGCGTGACCCAGGCGGGCGAGCAGGGCATGAACGTGGGTCGGCTCGCGGTGCTGTGCTCCTCCCTGGGGCCGCGGGTGCCCGCGGTGACCCTCAGCCGCATGTGCGGCAGCAGCCAGCAGGCGGTGCACTTCGCGGCGCAGGCCATCGCCGCGGGCGACGCCCGGGTGGTGATCGCCGGGGGCGTGGAGTCCATGACCAGGGCCCCCATGTTCCTCGACATCGGGGACCTGCGCAACCTGAGCCCCGCGGCCCGGGAGCGCTACGAGCTCATCCACCAGGGCGAGTCCGCGGAGCGCATCGCGGAGCGGTACGGCATTTCCCGGCGGGAGCTGGACGAATTCAGTTACCGAAGCCACCTCCGCGCGGCCCGGGCCACCCGGGAGGGTTTCTTTCGCAAGCACCTCGTACCCCTGGAGGGGCTGGATCCCGAGGGACGCCCGGTGGTCGTGGACCGGGACGAGGGGATCCGGTTCGAACCCTCGCTGGAGCGCATGCTGCAGCTCCCGCCCGCGTTCCGGCCAGACGGGCGCATCACCGCGGGCAACAGTTCTCAGATCTCCGACGGCGCCGCCGCGGTCCTGGTGGTGGACTCGGAACTGGCGCGGGCCCACGGCTGGCGCCCGCGGGCGCGGTTCCGGGCGAGGGTGGTGGTGGCCGGGGATCCTACCCTGCAGCTCATGGAGGTGGTCCCGGCGACCCGGGCGGCTCTGGCCCGCGCAGGATTGACCCTGAAGGACCTCGACGTGATTGAGATCAACGAGGCGTTCGCGAGCGTGGTGCTGGGCTGGGCCAGGGAGCTGGAACCGGACATGGACCGCGTGAACCCCAACGGGGGCGCCATCGCCCACGGCCACCCGCTGGGGGCCACGGGAGCGGTGCTCATGGCCAAGCTGCTGGACGAATTGGAGCAGCGGGACGGGCAGTTCGGCCTGCAGGTCATGTGCATCGGCCACGGGATGGCCACAGCTACGGTGCTGGAACGGCTCCGCTGACCTGAGCGATGGCACGGAGCTGGAGCGGTGCGCCGCAGGGGCTGGACGCCTTGTTCGCGCCCCGGGGTGTGGCCATCGTGGGCGCGTCCACGGATCCCGCAAGCCCCGGCCACCAGATCGTGGCCCAGTTGCAGCAGACCCGCTACCCGGGTGGTGTGTTCCCGGTCAACCCCCGCGCGGGCGAAGTCCGGGGCCTTCGGTGTTATTCCACCGTGCTGCAGATCCCGGACCCCGTGGACCTCGCGGTGCTCACGGTCCCGGCGCCCGCGTGCCTAGTGGTCGCCGCACAGCTTGCAGCCCGTCGGCAGCAACGGGGTGATCTGGGGGCCGCGGTGGTGGTCTCCGGCGGGTTCGCGGAAACGGGGCGTGAGGGTCGATCGCTGCAGGAGCAGCTGGTGAGCACGTTGCGGTCGGCCGGCATCCGGTTGGTAGGTCCCAACTGTCTGGGTGTGGCGGATGGCCACACAGGCCTCACCACCAGCTTCGACCTCGGCCCCTACCCCCGGGGCGGGGTGTCCTTGCTGAGCCAGAGCGGGGCTTTCGCCATGTCTTTTCTGCACTGGGCGCGGCCCCTGGAGATGGTGGGGCTGTGCAAGTTGGCTTCGGTGGGCAACATGGCAGACGTCACCCTGACCGAGCTGCTGGGATACCTCGCCGACGATCCCTGCACCCGAGTGGTGGGGGTGTATCTGGAGGGGGTGGAGGAGGGCAGATCCTTCGTGCAGACGGCGGCTCGGGTGGTGGCCCGCAAGCCCGTGGTGGTGCTGAAGCCGGGCAGGACCGAGGCGGGAGCCCGCGCGGCGCAAAGCCACACGGGTTCGGTGGCGACCCGGGACGCCATCTATGAGGGCGCCTTCCGGCAGGCGGGGGTGCTGCGGGCGCGTACCGTGTCGGAGTTCTACGGGATGGTCCGGGCCCTGGAACGGTTGCCGCTCCCCCCGGGGAATCGGGTGGCGGTGTTGAGCGCGGTGGGCGGTCCGGGCACGGTGTGCGTAGATGAGGTGGTCTCGCAGCGCAGCCTGCGTCTGGCATCCTTCGCCGGACAGACCCGCAGGGCGCTCAGGGCGGTGCTGTCAGAGATCGCCACCATCGGACAGCCGGAAGGGTACGTGGACATGACCGGAGCGCTGACCGCTCGAACCCACGGCGAGGCGCTGCGGCTCCTGTTGGCGGATGACGGGGTAGACGCGGTGATCCTGTTGACCCCCCCTCCCACGTTCTTGGACGAGGAGGAGGTGGCGCAGCACGTGGTGGACGCCTACCGGAGCCAGCCCCAGGAGCCGCGCAAGCCGGTGGCGGTGGTGCTCACCTTCGGGGACGGGGCGATTCGAGCCCGGCGGATCCTGGAGGCCGGAGGGCTGTGCACCTTTGAATTCCCCGAGGAAGCCGCACAGGTGGTGGCGCGAATGGTGGAGTACGTGCAGGCCCGGGACCGGCTCCAGCGATGAGTCACCCCGTGGTGCAGCAGGCCTTGCAGGAAGGCCGCACGAGTCTGCGAGAGTGGGAGGCTTACCAGCTGTGCGCCGCCTACGGCATCCCGCACCCCGACTGGGCGCTGGCGCGAGATGAAGAAGAAGCTGCGCGGGCGGCGGCCCGGCTGCCGAATCCCCTGGTTCTCAAAGTGGTGTCGCCGGATGTGCTGCACAAGTCCGATGTGGGCGGCGTGCTGGTGGGGGTCCGGGGTCAGGAGGCGGTGCGGGAGGGCTTCCGGCGCCTGCGGGACGAGCTGACGGCAAGGCTTCCCCACGCTCGGTGGGAGGGTGTGCTGCTTCAGTCTCTGGTGACGGGATGCGTAGAAGTGGTTGTGGGCGGGCTCGCTGACCGGCAGTTTGGACCGGTGGTGATGGTGGGCTCGGGCGGGATCCTGGTGGAGGTCCTGCAGGATGTGGCCTTTCGCCTCGCACCCCTGGATCATGACGAAGCCCTGCGCCAGATCCGGGAGACCAGCTGCTACCGACTCCTGAAGGGCGTCCGGGGGAAGCCCCCCGCGGATGTGCACGCCGTGGCCGACGTCGTGGTCCGGGTGGGGCAGTTGATGACGAGCGAACCGGCGATCCAGGAGCTGGATTTGAACCCGGTCATCGCCGGCCCGCAGGGGTGCTGGGCTGTGGATGCCCGCGTGGTGTTGACGCCCCCCTCTTTGTGCACGCCGCCACAGGGGGGAGCCTGCGGGGAGGGGCTTCCCACCGCAGAGGGGTGAGCCCGTGCCCCAGCCGGATGCCGTGGTGGTGGGAGCCGGCGCCGTCGGCCTGTGCGCGGCCCTGTGGCTGCGGCGCGCGGGGCTGGAGGTCACGATCCTCGAGCGGCACGCGCCCGGGGCGGGCGCCTCGTGGGGCAACGCGGGCTGGGTGGTGCCTTCCCACAGCACGCCTCTAGCGCACCCGGGCGCCCTGGGCCGCGGGCTGCGGTGGATGCTGGATCCCGCAAGCCCTTTCTGGGTCCGGCTTCGACCTCAACTCAGCCTCTGGACATGGGTGCTGCGATTTGCCCGCGCCTGCACCGCCGCGCACGTCCGGCGGGCGCTCCCGCTGCTCGTGCGCCTTCAGCGAAGAAGCCTCGAGCTTTACGAGGAGCTGTCTCAGCAGGGGCTTGCGTTCGACTTGCAGCGTAGTGGCTCGCTGTCGGCGTACCGTACGGAGGAGGGGTTCCGGGAAGCTGTGGAGGAGGTGACGCTGCTTGCCGAACACGGGGTGGAGGCCCGGCCTCTGGCGGGGCGCGCGGCGCTCGAGCGGGAGCCACTCCTGCGCGAGGGTCTTATGGGCGCGGTGTACTTCCCGCAGGACGCACACCTGGACCCGGCGCGCCTTGTACAGGAGCTCTCGCGGCGGGCGGAGCTGGAGGGAGTGCGGCTGGTCAGCGGGGCTGCCGCGGACGCCCTGGAAGTCCGCGGAGACCGGGTAGCGGTTCACCAGGCCGGGCGGCGTGAGGTGCCCGAAGTTGTGGTGCTGGCCGCGGGGGCCTGGTCCGGTCCGCTGGCCCGCACCGCGGGGCTGCGGCTTCCCCTGATCCCGGCGAAGGGCTACAGCATCACCCTGGAACACGCAGAGGCCTTGCCCCGCTCCGCGGTGATGTTGTGCGAGGCGCGGGTGGCGGTGACTCCCTTCCAAGACGGCCGGCTGCGCCTTGCGGGCACGCTGGAACTCGGCGCGTGGGATCTGCGGATCTCCCGCCGGCGGGTGGAGGCGATCCGCACCGCAGCTGAGACGTACCTGCGAGTGCAGGCGCGCGGCGGGGAGGTGTGGTGCGGGCTACGGCCGTGCACCCCGGACGGCCTGCCGCTCGTAGGACGCGTGCCTCGGTGGAGAAACCTGGTGGTGGCCACCGGCCATGGCACCCTGGGGGTTTCCCTGGCTCCGGTCACCGCGGAGCTCGTGGTACAGGCGGTGCGTGACCGCCCCGGGGGCGATCTCGAGCTGCTGCGGCCGGACCGGTTCCTCTGACCGGATCCCCGGTCACCGGAGTTCCCCGGGAGCGCCGCCTCGGCGCGGAAACTACTGCGCTACCCATCCACCGTCCACCACCAGCAGGTGGCCGTTGACGAAGGAAGCTGAATCAGAGCACAGCCAGAGTACGGCGTCCGCGATCTCTTCCGGCCTCCCGATCCGCCCCATGGGCCCTCCGAGCGCTGCTTCCATCTCCGGCTGGGTGGAGATGTACCGTTCCAACATGGGGGTGCGGATAGGTCCCGGGCACACGGCGTTCACCCGGATCCCGGCCTTCGCGTACTCCAGGGCGGCGGTCCGTGTCAGCTGCACAAGCCCACCCTTGGAGGCGCAGTACGCGGGGAGCCCCGGGAATCCAACCAGGCCTGCGATGGACGCGATGTTCACGATGGCGCCTCCGCCCTGTTTCAGGATCTCGGGGATCTCGTACTTCATACACAGCCAGGCGCCCTTAAGGTTCGTGCCGATAACCCGATCCCAGTTCTCCTCGGTGCAGTCTGCCGTGGGGGCGCTGGTCCCCTCGATACCCGCGTTGTTGGCGGCGTAGTCCAAGCGGCCGTACGTCTCGACCACGGTGCGGACCATCCGTTCCACGTCCGCGGAGCTGGAAACGTCCGTTTGGATGAAGAGGGCCTCGCCGCCCATGGCCCGGATCTCCTGGACCGTCCCCTCGCCGCCCTGCACCGCGACGTCCGCGACCCCCACCCGGGCGCCCTCCCGGGCGAAGGCCAGTGCGATCGCGCGCCCGATCCCTGAGCCTCCGCCGGTGACCACAGCGACCTTCCCGTCAAACCGTCTCTGCATGGGACACCTCGGTGATCTTGGGAGTCGCAGATCTTCTGAACGAATGCGATCGAGCGCCCCGTTCCTGTGCGCATTCTAACAGACTGCCCTGTTCTGGGAAGCGACCCCTGTGCCGGGTTGCGGCAGTCCCTTGGGACGGAGCCGCTGCCGGATGCGACGGAAGCGCTTGCGCTCCAAGCGGACCCAGCCCCGGATGGGCTCGGGCGCGCTACCTGCCAGTGGCCAGGTCCGCGGCGAGCCCGGCCACCTCCAGCTCCACCGACCGCGGCATGGGGTGCAGGCCCGGCGGGTAGCCGGGGCCGGAGTCCAGGAGGTGCGCAAGACCTGCGAGCCAGATCGCGGAGGTGAGGTCGAAGGCGTCGTAGGGATCTCCCGGACCTGCGGCGAGGTTGAACATCGCTCCACCCGCGAGCAGGTACACCCGGCCGTGCGGCAAGCTCACTTCCTCCACGTGCGGCCGCAACGTCCGGGTCGGGTACCTTCGCAGGGCGTCGGTGTCCAGTTCGCGGTTGGAGTGTCCGACGTTCAGGAGGAAGGCGCCCTCCCGCAGTCGGGCGAAGTGTTCATCCCGCAGCACCCCCTCCCGCCCCGTAGCGGTGACCACCACGTGCGCGGTGGGCAGGGCCTGTTCCAGCGGCAGGACCTCACAGCCCGCGTGGCGGGCCAGCACCTGCCGGTCGGGGCTCAGCTCGGCCACCACCGGGACCGCGCCCAGCAGGCGCGCGTACTCCGCGACCCCCTGGCCCACGGGTCCGTAACCCACCACCAGCACGCGCTTCCCGTACAGGGTGATGCGGGCCACGTGCAGGAAGGTGGTCCACGTCACCAGGCCCACCAGGTAGCGGTTGTGCAGCCCTTCCTTCAGGGGGAGCGCGTTCCAGTCCAGCACGGGGAAGGGGAGTTCGAGGCCCCGTAAGCGCTGGATCCCGGTCCCCGTGGCCTCCATGCCCGCGCGCACGTCCCCGGGATCCCGCGCCGCGCGGGAAGCGAGCTCCCCACCCATCTCGCAGAGGAAGTGGGGCCGAGCGGCGAGCGCCCACGCCAGGCTTTCCTGCCAGGCGGACTCGGGCATGCCGGACCACGCCTGCACCCGCGCCCCACACTCCTGGAGGTATGCGCACACCTCGTCCCGCACCGTGGCCGGGTTAGCGGTCACCACGAACACCTCCGCGCCCGCCTGCACCACCGCCTCCAGCACCGGGACCGTCTTGATGTCCAGGTGGACGGCGAAGGCCACGCGCACCCCCCGCAGATCCCTGGTCCGGAAGCGGTCTGCGACCGCCCGGGTGAGGGGTGTCTGCTGGCGCAGGTATTCGAGCTCGTCCGCGAACGTCACAGTTCCCCTCCGGCTCCCTTGCCAGGATACCGCGCGCGGCAGGAGTCCGAGCCGTTCCGGCGTACCGACTCCCCAGAAACAACAAAAAGGGGGGTGAGCCGTTATGTGCGGGCCCGTGGTGATGGAAGCGGTGGCGGAGGAAGTGAGCCGGCGGGGCTTCTTGCGGACCGCGGCCACCGCGATGGCAGGAGCCGTGGCCGCAAGCCTCGCGGGGCCGGCAGAAGTCCTCGCAGCGCCCCGGCTGCGAGGCTTCCGCAGGATCCAGGACCTCACCCACACCCTCAAACCCACCTTCCCGTCATTCTCGGGGCAGCCCGTGTTCCGCTCTGAGGTGGCGGTGACGATCGCCAAGGACGGGTATTACGGCCTCAACATCGGCTACTTCGAGCACATCGGGACCCACATGGACGCCCCGGCGCACTTCGGCGAAGGCGCCCGCACGGTGGAGCAGCTCAGACCCTCGGCGCTGGTTGCACCGGTGGCGGTGGTGCACATCCACGAGCGCGCGAGCCGCGACCACGACGCTCAGGTCACCCCGGACGACATCCGGGCGTGGGAGCGGCGCTACGGCCGACTCCCCCGGGGGGCCGCGGTGTTCATGCACAGCGGGTGGGAGTCGCGGGTGGGCAGCAGCCAGCAGTT
>VAPR01001348.1_pt1 | contig 12312 bp, 8 predicted proteins | sample 3380701 | NCBI WGS metagenome assembly VAPR01 (sample SAMN11536904, study PRJNA540576) | hot springs metagenome | isolation source: hot spring wet sediment | place: Spain: Lobios | collected 2014-01
TGGGAGAGGTACAAGGAGACATGATGAACCAAAGCGCATTACCTCAAAGTGCAAAAACGCGAGTGATCCTTCAGCGACCCGCATGGGGAGCAGGGAGTGTTAGCCTCAGAACACTCCTACAGCACCGAGATGAGATTCTCCGGCAGGCAGCCGAACTTGAGAAACAGGGCGGTGGCTTACTGGCTCTTACCTACACAGAAGATCATGAGCCATCTATCCTGCTTCTTTTAAGCTTGCTCTTTGGTCGTCTCAGGCGTCAGCAAAAGGCTGTACAGTTTTATCGCTCTCGCCTTGAGCCTGATCTTGATCCCGATATTCTATCCAGTAGCTACCTCCTCATACACCATCTCCCTCAGTGTGTCGGACTGGTGGAGTTGCTTGAGTCGGATCGCGAGCGCGCTCCAGTGATCATCGCCACAGGGATCCAAGAGGAGTGGGAACAACTGCACATGGCCACCCCTGTCCGCTTCTATCGGCCGTTCGGTCGCGCCGTTGAGGCGAAAGAGGTCCTCAAGTCTCTCGTACAGGTGGAATTGGAGGGATATCATCAAATGGGGGACGATGCCAAAGTCTACTATCTGGTCGCTCTGTTCGATGCCTGGGGCATTCCACTTCCGTTCGCACTTCTGGCGAGAGCTCTTGGACAAGATGAAGATGTGGTGGGCGATCTGGTTGAGCAAGCTTACACCCAGCAACTTCTATTCTGGATCGAGCTGGAGAAGCCACCGGCCCTACTTGTCAGCACCAAAGCCCCCCGAGTGGCCCAAGCCATGATCACGGCCATCAGGGAAGAGTCACCTGGAGAGGCAGAGGTCCTGACTGAATACGCAACCGTTATCCATGCGGTCGAGCCAAACGAAAAGGAAGAGCGATACACCGTCCTGAACCTCCTCCAAGCCATGCTTCGAGGAAGCTATCGCTGGCCTGAAATTCAAGAGAAATGGGGGATCCCGAAAACGGAAACGCGTCGTGGCTGGTTGCTCGGCTTGATCCGCACGTGCGAGGACAAAATCGAATCTATCTGGCAGCGAGCTGATGCCGTTGAGCTTCTGCTCTGGGGCAAACTCTTTGAAGAGCTGCGAGAGTTCGAGCGCAGCCACCGTGTCTTCCAGGAAGGCCTGCACCGCTTTCCGGACAATCCCTATCTCCTGCACGCCCGCGCTAAAATGCTCGGCGTCTGGGCCCGCTCCAACGAGGCCAAGTACCCTGAGGCGGTCAAAGCCTTTCAAGACCTGACCCTGCGCTTCCCCGATAACCCTTACGCCTGGCAAAGCTGGGGGGTGATGGAAGCCGAGTGCGGCCGGAACATCGGGGAAGCGAGAAGATGCTTCGACCGGGCTTTGCAGACGGCGAGACGAACGAGCGAGAGCATCTACACCCTCGTGGCCTATGCGAATCTCGAACTCGAACAGGGATTCTATTTGGAAGCGGACAAGCACCTACAACGGGCAGAAAAACTCACCCCCCAATATCCCCATGTCCTTCACCTCAAGGGTCGGCTCGCTTTCTACCGGGGCGAGTACGAAGAGGCGAAGCAATATTTGAATGAGCTGCTGGCCAGTAATCCTGACAATCTCTACGCCCTGCACACGCTCGGCGTCATGGCCGCCAAACGCGGCCATTGGCGCCAGGCCGAGGAATACTTCAGCCGCGCCCTCGGCGTCCACCCGGAGCATATTCCAACGCTCCATGCCTTCGCCGATCTGAAGGCCGACCAGGGCGAATTCGAAGCCAAAGAAGGCCACCACCGTCAAGCCGGTGAGTCCTTCCGATGCGCCGAAAACATGTTCGCCCGGATTCAGGAGTGGGAGCCCCGGAATCCTCATATCCTCGTCGCCTTCGCCGTCTTGCTCGGGAAGTGGGCCGTTCTTGAAAAGCAACAGGGTCAGCCGGGGCAAGCCAACGACCGATTCCGGAAAGCCGAGCAGTTACTCGACCAGGTGTTGAATCAAAATTCCAGAAACAAATACGCCCTCCACGCCCTCGGCGAACTGAAGCGCTCCCAAGAAGACGCCGAAGGGGCACGCGAGGCATTCCGCCGTCTCCTAGAGGTTGATCGAGAAAACTTGCCGGCCCTCCTTTCCCTGGCCGAACTCGCCCTCGAGCAGAACCGGCCCGATCAGGCTCGCGCGCACCTGAATCTGGTCGCCGGCCTCGTGCAACGAAGGCAAAGCAGTGAACCCTATCTCCCCCGCCATGATCTGATTCGCATCTGTAATCACTGGGCGCAACTGGAGCTTAAACTGAACAACGGGAAGAAAGCCGAAGAGTTGCTGAAAGAGTCTCTTGAGCGTGACCCTGACAATGCTTATACCCTTCGCGCCTATGCTGAGCTTCTCGACGCGCTTGGTCGGCGGGATCAGTCTCGAGACTTTCGTGATCGCGCCGTTCGGTTAGCGACATGCTCAACAGCACGAGAAAAGAAGTGATACCGTCTTGAGTTTGAAATCGAACTCGGACACTCTATGCTTGTTCATGAATGAAATTCTCGATCGGCCATCGGCAATCCGCAACCGGTATGAATCCTACATTGGTCAGCGTCGTTTTTCTCTTACGGCCCGAGCATGACGCCGCCGTCCCGCTGACGACGGGCCGGGCCGTGCACGCCGCCTTCATGGATCTCGTCAGCCAACTCGATCCCGATCTGAGCGACCGGCTCCACGACCCCAGCCGGTTCAAGCCGTTCACCGTTTCTCCGCTCCACTCTTTGTCCGAGCGCCGCAGCGATCACTTCCTCGTTCGACCCTCGAACACCTACTGGCTGCGCTTCACCAGCCTGGATGAGACTCTCTCTCACCTTTTGCTCGGCCTGCGCCCGGACGACTTCGAGCGCATCCATCTCGCGGGGGCTTCATTCAATGTCGTCGCGATCATCGCTTCCTCATCAGCCCATCCGTGGGCAGGCCAGACAACCTTTGACGCTCTTGCCTGCCGGTGGCTGGAAGGCGATCCCTCACCTCCTCGCAAGATACACCTCCGGTTTGTGACGCCCACAACCTTTATCTCTGGCGATCAGAACATTCCCTTGCCATTGCCTCACCTGGTCTTCTTCCAACTGGCCGAAAAGTGGAAGCAGTACGCGCCAACCCCCCTGGCGCACATGATCGGTCGCTTGGTTGACGAGCACATTCATTCGCCGCCCACCGCCCCAGATGACGCTGAGATATCGAGCGACAGGTCCTGGCTTGCCCTCAATCGCGTCATCGGCTTATCTCGATATGACCTCAAGACCCGTATTCTCGATTTTGCTCAGTACAAACAGGTCGGCTTCACCGGGGAGGTGGAGTTCCTGGTTCACGAGTCTTTTTCTGATGAGCAGACGAAACTCCTCCACCTGCTGGCCGACTTCGCTTTCTACGCCGGCGTCGGTTACAAAACCACCATGGGCATGGGGCAGGTGTGCAAGCTTGAGACGAGGAGGACAACATGAACAGAGTTTTTCTCACCTGCGTTGGTAATCGTGATCCCTACTGGCTTCAAGAAGAGAATAAAGAAGGAAAAAGGATAGTCCTGTTTGATGCGCTCAGGGAGAAACACCCCGAAGAACTCCCGGCCAACAAACAGGAAGGGCCGATCCTCAGCTTCTTCGCTAAAGTGCGGCCGGGGGAAGGTGACCGGATCTGGCTTTTCTATACCGCTCCCGCAGAGAACGTCCGTGGCGCGACAAAGAATAGCGCGGAAGCCACCCGCGATGCCCTTCGTCAGCACTTCTCCCTCAACGACACTCAGATCAGATTGGTCTCCTTAAATGATCCGGCTCAGCATCCTGATTTCGATCCCAGCGATTATCCGAAAGTCATCTCTCGGATGCGGGAAGAGGTTCAGAAAGCCCTTCGGGAGATTGACGAAAAGGCGGACATCCGGGTTATCTATTCCTCCGGAACGCCGCAAATGCAAGCGGCCTGGATCTTGCTCGCTAAAAGCGGCCTGCTCCCCGCCCGGCTGTTCCGAGCCGAGGGTGATCCGGTCGAGATCGAGCCGCTCTTTGAAGACCAGCTCCTCGGCCAAGCGTGCCAGATGATGAGGGCAGGTGCCTTTGGCGCCGCCGCGCAGCTTCTCCGAAATTTGGAGAAGAGAGCCCAGCTTGAGGTCTCCGAAATCTCCAAAGATCGCCGAGGCCTCTTCCGCATCTTCTCTAACGCCTGCCAGGCCTATCACCACTGGTCTCTGTTCGAATACGCATCAGCCCAGAAGAAGCTTTCCGACGCCGCTCGCATCTTGCAGCGGTTCGTCGAGCGGAAGCAACAGTCCGCAGAAGTCAAACCTACCGGACGAAAGGCTTCACCCAGGAAATCCAGCTTTCACTCGCCTCTCCTCGATCGGCTGAGAGGAATACTAGACGAACAGGTGCGCTTCCTCGACTCCCTGCGCGATAATCCCCGCGAGCGATTGCGCGATCTCTATTTTAATTTTAATGCCCGACGTCACTATGAGCAGGAGAACTATACTGAGGCAATCTGGCGCTTGGACGCCCTCTGCGAGTTAGCCGCTGTCACCGCCGCCCTGAAAGCCATAGACGAGCGCTTCGGCGTTCAACTGCAAGCCGCTGATTTTTCTCGCCAGGTGTTGAAAAGGAGGCGGCAGCTCGATGACTTAATAGAAGCCGTTTACGGCGGCAACCCGGCCAAGGCTCCTGCTCACTTGACTGACAAAGCGGCGATAGAGATCCTAAAGGTCCTTGCCCCCCAAATCCTTAAGCAGGTGGAGTTAGACGACATAAAGTGGTTATCCAATATTCGAAATCGAGCCATTCACAGGGCATCGGCCATCAGGCAAAATGAAGTCAATAGGGCACTGGGGATCGCTGGTCGGTATGGTAAAGCTCTGGTCGGAGAAGAAGTGACGGAGGAAAAGACGTATCCATTCAACTCGAACATCATCGAGGAACTGGCCGGGTTGTTCCAGACCATAGGCTCCGGCCGATCCTGATGGGGATCCGGTGAGTCTCTGTCGGCACCGTTAAAAACCTCGCTGTGGACGCGCCGATGTTTGACAACTGAATATCACGCCCCTCATCAACCGGAAAAGGGGGAGGGAATACTGCCTGCTGTGAGGAGATCATGTTGAATCGCGCATGACGGAGTGCTGAACGTCGGGGTGTCAATCCGCAATGATGTCACCACTTCCCCACAAACGCCCGGTACTGGGCTTCGCCTCTGAGGTGCTTCACCAACAACTGCGCCTGATGCTGAATGACCTCTTCCACCTTCATCTCTCGACCGCGAAACTGAATCACCGTCGCGAACCGCTTCTGAATCTGCTGGATCAACCGCCGCCGCGTCTGCTCGGTGAGCAACCCGTCGCTCGTGACCTCCAGCTTCTCGCGGCGAGCCAGCATCGTGAGCACCGTTCGGTCCACAACCTGCGGGCGAAACTCCTCCATCAGATCATACACCAGCGTCGGTTTGCGCTTCTGCAACGCATGCAGGAAACTCAGCTCCGGCACAAGCCCCGCCTTGATCGCGGCCAGATACACCCGCGACTGCAGCAGCGCATACCCGTAGTTCAGCAGCGAATTCACCAGATCCTTGGCCCCTTTTCGCTCGCGCCCCGCAAACTCAGCGTGCCCTCTGAGCAGCAGACCCACCAGGTCCCAATACTCGGACGCCGCCCGCCCCTCAATGCTCAACAGATGCCCGCGGGCCGCTTGCAGGTCGCCTTTGAACTCCACCTGTTTCAGCTCGCCCACGATCTTCTCCATGGCGGCCAGTTTCCTGCCGAACGCCTCGGCAAACTCAGCATCCACATGCTTGCGGTATTTGTGAAAATACTTCATCAGATTCATCTGGTTCTTGATCTTGCCCCAGGCGAACCGCTTAGCCAGATCCAGCGCCAGCTTCCCCTCCATCAGCGCCTGCATTTGCAGCAGTCCAATCGCTCCCTTGGACGACTCCGGCGCCGACAAGACGGCCACGACCTTCCCCTGCGGCGAGAGAAACAGAATCGGGATGTCATGCTCGGCACACTGATCAATCACATCGGCCGACAACGTAATTCCCCGCGAGGCGATCGTGATCCCGGTCAGCCGCAGCAGCGGAACTTCGTACACCTTTCGCCGCTCGCGCCGCACCACAATCCGCTGATCCGTCTTACCCAGGAAACAACCGGGCGTGTTCACCACCAGTTCCGAAATTTGCGCAAGCTGCTGCTGATGCGCTCGCTTCTTCCGCCTCACCTGCGCCGAGACGCTCGCCCGCGGCCGTCCGCTCGCCTCCGCCCGGCTCGACGACGACGCGGCCTCCCGTCCTTGCCGCACCACCTGGGCGATGAACTCCCGTCGCTCCTGCGGGCCTCGCTCAATCAACAGCTCCAACCCTTGCAGCGCCGCCTCACCGTCCGCCTGCGTTTTGAACGTCTCCTGCCGAAACGCCTGGGCCACAAGCTGGATCAGGCCATCCCGGATGAGCTGCTCCACCTTGCCCAGCTCCACTCGTAGCACAATCGAGCCATAATACCGCCGCCACCCCACAACCGCTTCATTCAGCTCACGCAGCGCCCGGGCAAAATCTCCACTCTGCGGCGGCGCCGTGAGCCGCTTGATTTTGGCCGCGATCTTGGCCAGCTTATCCGCATCAATCAACCGATGATCGCCTTGAAAGTAGATGCCCAGAAAGGCAAATCCGTCTTCCAGTGCGGTAATGGGCCGGGGATTGGGATTCAGTCGCAAGGAGAGCTGCTCTTTCAGAAACTCGGTCGCTTTCACCAACGCCCGCTCAGCCTCAGATCGTTCTTGGCACAAGATCACAAAATCATCCGCATACCGCACCAGCCCGAACCCTTGCGCCGTCATGCTCTCATCGAAGGGATGGAGATAGAAATTCGCCAGCACCGGTGAGATCACGCTGCCCTGATTCACACCGGAATAAACATCGTGCCAGCGCCCCTTCCAATCTACTGTTCCCATCTTCAGCATGAGCTGAATCACGCGCAGCACTGCCTCGTCTTGCAGCACCGGTCGCAGTTGCTCAATCAACCGATCCTGATCTAACGAACCGAAGAAGTCATCAATGTCCGCCGTCACGATCCACCGCCGCTTCATCGAGGTCAAATAGTGATTCACACGCGCAATCGCCCGCTGCGGTCCCTTGCCCGGCCGGTAGCCATAGCTGCAATCGAGAAACATCTTGTCCAATCTCGGCTCGATCACCGAGCGCACCGCTTCCTGCACAATCTTGTCTCGAACTGTGGGCAGCCCCAGAATGCGCTTTTCGGATTTCCCGAGATCTTTGGGAATGGCCACCTGCTGGACCGGATCGGGCACGTACCGCTCTTCCAGCAACTCTCGTCGCAGTTCTTCTAATCGTGCGTCCGCATCGGCGGCAAAGTCGTCCACTGTCATGCCGTCAATGCCGCCTTGCGCCCTTTTGGCCCGAATCCGCCGCCAGGCCGCAAGCAACGTCTCTGGATCGGCCACTTTTTCGAGCAATGGTCGGTTTGTCATTGCACTTATAATAACCCCTCGGTCGGCTGAAACCGTGCAAACGATTTGCGAACTTCGCCACAAGGTGGCCGAAGCTCATCCATCCGGAAGCATCAGAACGAGTTGCCAGAATGGACCCCCTTACGGACGGGGTTCATCAAGCCCTCTGGCGAGTTCGCAAAAGTACCTTCTCATCGGATGCGACAAAGGGATTTGCGAAAATGGCTGTAGCCACTTCAAGGAGCTTCTCGATCGCTGCTCCTATGCCCATCACAGCCCGTGAGTTGGCGGGGTGGTTTGGAAGCGTCATGTCGGTCTCACGGCCCAATGTTCGCAAATCGTCCATACGGTCATTATTCAATCATCATTTGCGAAAAATGATCTGTGAGTTCTATAATGAGTTAGCAAAAAATGAGCTGGGAGTTTGCAAATTTGCATAGGGTCTGGATAGTGGATTTGCGAAGATTTTGGCGCTCTGGTGCTAAGTCTTTGGGATTTAAATTCATAACTGACGTGAACGAACATCACCGGTTCGGTCACATGCATCGAAGGTTGTTTGAAATGTTGGTCTTGGAGAAGATGAATTCCTTTCGAGGAGTGGAAACTTTTCTCCTATCAACCTCCTTTCCATCTGGATGATTTTCCTTGGAGAAGATGAATTCCTTTCGAGGAGTGGAAACCACATAAACATCTCGGCCATAGCTGCCGTCCTTATGAGCTTGGAGAAGATGAATTCCTTTCGAGGAGTGGAAACTAGAGGAACCAGACAGCCAGACCCCGAGAAACACCGACTTGGAGAAGATGAATTCCTTTCGAGGAGTGGAAACATGCTTCGCCATCTTACTCACCTCCTTTCTTTTAGGACTTGGAGAAGATGAATTCCTTTCGAGGAGTGGAAACGTACTGTTCGATGCAACGCCTTACCTTTCATTTTTTTCCCTTGGAGAAGATGAATTCCTTTCGAGGAGTGGAAACTGTCCCCAAAGCGAGGACAGCGTGGAGGATCACAGCTGCTTGGAGAAGATGAATTCCTTTCGAGGAGTGGAAACAAGAAGTACTGCTCCAACGATCGGGAGCAGCCAGGCGACTTGGAGAAGATGAATTCCTTTCGAGGAGTGGAAACGATGGTGGCCAGCATCCTGCCAGCTCGGCGCTGGCTGCTTGGAGAAGATGAATTCCTTTCGAGGAGTGGAAACCATACTTCAATCACAACGAGCGGCCGCAGAGCGTACCCTTGGAGAAGATGAATTCCTTTCGAGGAGTGGAAACGACATATCCCGGGACATATCCTTATAAAGGGTGCTAACTTGGAGAAGATGAATTCCTTTCGAGGAGTGGAAACACAAGAAGTAATACCACCACTATGCTCTCGATAATGACTTGGAGAAGATGAATTCCTTTCGAGGAGTGGAAACTCCTTGCCCCCCATCTCTTTCACCTCCTTTCTTTTAGGATTCTTGGAGAAGATGAATTCCTTTCGAGGAGTGGAAACACGACAAACCATCGGAGAAGATTTGCCCACCCTGGCGCGACTTGGAGAAGATGAATTCCTTTCGAGGAGTGGAAACTACCATCCCCTCGCCCAGATGAGCCACGGGGTCTTTCCGCTTGGAGAAGATGAATTCCTTTCGAGGAGTGGAAACGCCATTAAGGCAGCGGTGATGTAAGGACGGGCCGGAGGCAATACTCTTGGAGAAGATGAATTCCTTTCGAGGAGTGGAAACAGGGCTATAAGCCCTAGGAGAATGAGGAATGCCCATCCTTGGAGAAGATGAATTCCTTTCGAGGAGTGGAAACATTAGCGCCAGGATGCCGTAGCCTCCTAGCGCAATAAACTTGGAGAAGATGAATTCCTTTCGAGGAGTGGAAACGCAGGGAAATCTGCCGGAGGGCTGGCCAGGCAATGCCACTTGGAGAAGATGAATTCCTTTCGAGGAGTGGAAACAGGAAACCCACCCCCCGGCAAGGCCCCGTTCCGGTTGTAGGTGGACTTGGAGAAGATGAATTCCTTTCGAGGAGTGGAAACCCGATGAGCCTTCTTTCAAGCGAAGCCGTCATCGAGTTGTACTTGGAGAAGATGAATTCCTTTCGAGGAGTGGAAACACAAACGGCTGGAGGGTGTACACCACCTGGAGTAGCCTTGGAGAAGATGAATTCCTTTCGAGGAGTGGAAACAGTAGATGTCTCGTGCCTTTCTTGAGTCCCCATCTCTCCTTGGAGAAGATGAATTCCTTTCGAGGAGTGGAAACATTACTTGAAGCAGCGGCAAAAGCATCGCTACTCCAAGCAACTTGGAGAAGATGAATTCCTTTCGAGGAGTGGAAACACGACCAATCGGCACAACCGTGCGAAAAGCCGCATGAGCCCTGTGGCTCATGCTTCTTGCCATCGGTTTTTCCAGTAAAACGAGGAACAACTAAACTTGGAGGGAAAAAGATGAGAATCGACAACATGCTCGAAGATCCGAATCAGTTCGATCCCCTCTCCTTTCTCCAGGAGTTTCGTAACACGTGCATCGCCTACTATCCGTCTTGTGGAAACGATCTCCGCGGATTGTGGATGCTTCCCGTTTCGCTGGTGATCCTCTCGGACAATCTCTTCGGCTACACGGGGAGTGCGGAGGAATTCCTTGAGGGTTTTCAGACCGGAGCGCCCCAAGCAAAACATTGGTTTTTCCCGGCCGCAGGGACCGCCGTTTGGAAAATTGAGTTCGAAGAGGCCCGACTCGACGAGAGCCTCTTTCCACCGATCCACAACCCCGACCACGAACATCGCCGGATGCTCTCCCCGACCCTTTGGGCAATTCCCTTCATGGAAGACAATCTCAAGACCCTTGAACGGATTCGTCAAGCGGAATTGAAGATTTGTCTCTTCATCGGGAAGAACGACGGATGCAGGCTGGGGGGAAATAGAGTTTGTGTCAACGAAATGCCCTTTTTCATCCGGCTTATTCCTGTGCTGGGTGAGGAGTGGCTCTATGTCACCGATCACGGACCGGTGACCCGCCGCCGTGAGGATATACAGCCGAGGGTAGAACAGCATTTTGGTCCTCTTCGTCCTTTTGTTGAGCAACTCATGGCACAACTGGGTATGACGGGGACGGAACACGCTCTGAGTGAGGGAATGAGGCGATTAGGAGACCTTGATCCGGAGACCCTGACCCGGCTCTTGGAGAAATTTTATGGTCAGTACGGTCCCCTCCTGGCTCCGCTCCTTCTGGAAGCAGTCCCCTTTGAGGAGTGGGAAAAATGGCTGCGGCATCTGGGATGGGCGGACGTGGAAAAGTGGGAGGGCTCCGGTGGTCCGGTATTCCTACGGCCGTTCTACGCCAATGTCCTCACCTGGTGCAGGGTCATACGGAGAACCTGAATCCCGGAGAGGCCGGATTATGGCCTCTTGGAGGAAGCGCGGCGCGATCGCTGAAGGACCGGGCGAATCCTCGGCCCCTGGAAGGTCGGGAGGCTCAGCGAAGTCCCAGACAGGAGAGTGAGACAATGCTGCCAGGCTTTGCACGACGTTGGTTCAGGCAACCTCGATGGGTGCCGCAACTCCGCCAGCCGCGGGTTGCGGCCAGCGCCAGCTTCGAGTGGCATTACAACATATCTCAGGATGAGGAGTATGAGGAAGCGCTTGCAAGGTTGAGAGAAGGTGTTCCCCAGAGCGACTTCGTGAGGCTCCAAGTGGATACAGCCTTGGAACCGCAACCGGTGTGGAATCTCCATGAGCCTCCACGGTTTCATGACCTGCTGCACCGGGAGGGATGGGAACCGACCACCGTTGAACCCGTCGGTCCTGGAGTTGCTGAAGTTTGGGCTTCCTATCGGTCATTCCACAATGGCAGCCCAGCGGGTATCTTTTTGTGGGCCGATGGAGTAGCCAGTTGTGCTCATGCCTTGCGCGATGCCGTAGCCAGACAGGGAGGTACGCTCACCGATCGCGCAGCCGTCGCATGGGCTATGTCCCTTCTGTACATGCACGAACTGGTACACCAGATGGTAGAAGATGTGGTCACAGCGCTTGAGTTCAGAATCGAAGAAGAGCTTTATAGGCCGGCTCGGGCTCGGTGGTCAGGCTACCTTTTGATGGAGGAGGCTCTTGCGAACTCATTCGCTCTTAGTTTGCAGAAATGGTTTCTTGCCCCTCCGCAACGCTCCACGAGTTATGAGGGAGCTCGATCTCTCCAGGCTCGACACGACCAAAAGCCATATACACCTGAACCGGAGCCAGTGATCGACGCGCCACTGATGATTCGAGCACTTGAATCAATCATGAGAACCCAGCCTGCGGGCTACCGGGACTTTGTCGACTTCGGCCCTAACGAGAAGCATATGGATCGTGTCCTCCGCGATAACCTGCTGTGCCTCGTCATCCTTCTCTACCTCCCTCACACGAGTAGCTCATTGCGGTGGGATCTCCATCATTACATGCACGACCTACACATCCTCGAAGAAGCATGGCCGAGTTGGTATTCGTGGGAGCACGAACGCAGCGGCGTTGTGCGTTGGGGGCGACCTTAAAAAGCCAGGCTTGCAAGGGCGAGTCAAATAAGCTCGGCTTACCCGCAGGTGATACGTGAACCCATTGCAATCAATCCGCTCTCCGGCCGTCATCCCCTCCTCCTGAAGGCTCCAAAGGCGTAAACTCGAGCTCCCCCCACCGTGAGCGCCGCGCAGAAGATGCGATGAGTCGGCCCGGCTCGCATCCGGTGGGCAGCAGAAAGTTCGAGCGTTCGGGCAGATCTATAGCCGGGACATTCACGGAGACGATGCTTTCAGATACCTCTCGAACCAGCCGATGACGCGCGTCATGAAGTCGAGTTGATGCGCTCGCTCACTGACGCCGTGACCTTCGCGCGGATAGGTGACGAATTCGACGGGCACGCCCTTCCACTT
>VAPR01001349.1_pt1 | contig 12308 bp, 9 predicted proteins | sample 3380701 | NCBI WGS metagenome assembly VAPR01 (sample SAMN11536904, study PRJNA540576) | hot springs metagenome | isolation source: hot spring wet sediment | place: Spain: Lobios | collected 2014-01
CAGCGCGCGGGGGTGCCGCACCGGCCGGTGAACAGGGAGCAGGCGGTCCAGGAGGTGCGGGGACGCCTGGTCGAGCTGGTGGTGTGCGTGCCCACGGGGGGTTTCGACCCGCAGCGTCCTGGCTTTCGCCTGCGCCGGGCGGCCGCGGAGGCGAGGATCCCGTGCCTCACCTCCCTGGACACCGCGCACGCCCTGGCCGAAGCCCTGGAGTCCACCCCGCTTCCGCCGGCCCCACAGCCCACCCTCGGGCCTGCACCCCTGGGGTGAGGGGCTCCGGGGTGTCGTATCATGACCGTTGGACGCCACGAGAGGAGGAGCGTGATGAACACCCGGGAAATCACGGTCGGCGGGTTGCTGACGGCGATCGCGCTGCTGATCCCCTTCGTGTTCCGGGGGACGCCCCTGCAGCTATTTATCCCCGCCCTGAACTACTCCGCCACCTTTGCCTCCCACGTGCCCTCGATGCTGTCCATGCTGGTGAGCGTGCCCGTGGCGGCTCTGGTGGGTCTGGGCTCGGCCATCGGGTTCACCATCACGCTGAACCCGGTGATCGGCGCCCGGGCGTTCACCCACGCGGTGTGGGGGGTCATGGGCGCCTTGCTCCTCCGCAGGGGATGGCCGTACTGGGCGGCCCTGGCCGCGGCGCTGCCGGTGCACGCCGTGGGCGAGGGGCTGGCGGTGTGGTGGCTGGGGACGGGGTTCCAGGCGGGGCTGTTCGTCGCCGCGGGGACCGTGCTCCACCACCTGGTCGATAGCGGCATCAGCCTGGCCCTCTACCGGCTGGTGCTCCCCGCGCTTCGGCCGCAGGGGTTGAGCGGGGCGTAAGATGCCCGGCCGTTACCACATCATCACCTACGGCTGCCAGATGAACGTCCGCGACTCCGAGACCCTGGCCGGGTTGCTGGAGTCCATGGGCTACCGGCCCGCGGACCGGCCTGAGGACGCGGACGTGGTCCTGGTGAATACCTGCACGGTGCGGGAGAGCGCGGACGAGCGCGCGTACGGACGGCTGGGCGAGCTGCGGCGGCTCAAGCAGCGCAACCCCGGCCTTGTGCTGGGCGTGGCGGGGTGCCTGGTACAGAAGGATCGGGAGGAAGTGCTGCGCAAAGTACCCCACGCGGATTTGGTGTTCGGCGTTCACAACCTGCACCGACTGCCGGAGCTGCTGCGCCAGGTGCACGAGGGCTGCCAGCGGGTGTACGAGGTGTGGGACCGGCGCCCCAAGGACGAACCCCTGCCGGCCTTGCCTGCGGTCCGCCGTGGCCGGGTGCGGGCTTACGTGAACGTCATCCACGGCTGCAACAAGTTCTGCACGTTCTGCATCGTGCCCTTCGTGCGCGGGCGAGAGCGCAGCGTGCCGCCCGAGCAGGTGGTGGCGGAGGTGCGCGAGCTGGCGGCCCAGGGGTTCTCGGAGGTGACGTTGCTGGGCCAGAACGTGGACTCCTACGGCCACGACCTGCGCCCCCGGACGGACCTGGCGGACCTGCTCCGGCAGGTGCACGAGGTGGAGGGGATCCGGCGCATCCGGTTCACCACCAGCCACCCGCGGGACATGACGGAGAAGCTCGTGCGCACCGTGGCGGAGCTGCCAAAGGTGTGCGAGCACATCCACCTCCCGGTGCAGTCTGGCGATGATGAGGTCCTGCGCCGCATGCACCGGGCGTACACCGTGGCGGACTACCTGCGCACCGTGGACCTCATCCGGCGCTTCCTGCCGGAGGCGAGCCTGACCACCGACCTCATCGTGGGTTTCCCGGGCGAGACTGAGGAGCAGTTCGAGAACACCCTGCGGCTGGTGGAGCAAGTGGGGTTCGACGCCTGCAACACCGCCGCCTACTCCCCGCGGGAGGGGACCAAGGCGGCCACCTTCCCGGACCAGGTGGACGAGCAGACCAAGCAGCGCCGGCTGTGGGCCCTGAACCAGCTGGCGGAGCGGGTGGCGTACGCCCGGAACCGGGCGCTGGTGGGGACGGTGCAGGAAGTCCTGGTGGAGGAGGTGGGGCGGGGTGGCCTCCTCGGCCGAACCCGGACGAACAAGGTGGTCACCTTCCATGGCCCGCCTGGCCTGGTGGGACAGTTGGTGCGGGTTCGGATCCGGGAGGCGGGCTCTTGGGTGCTGCGGGGCGAGGCGCTGCGGGAGGCGGTGCTGGCCGGCTGAGCGCGGTCGGGAACACTCCCTAACGGCGCAAGAACCAACTCTCCAGCCGCTCGGGAGGTACTACCACGAGCGTTGGTCGGCCGTGGAAGCACGTGTAGGGATCCTCGCACGCTTCCAGCGCCTCCAGGAGCGCCTGCATCTCCTCCGCGGACAGCACATCTCCGGACCGGATGGCGCTGTGGCACGCCACCACGCTTGCGGCGCGCTCCAACGCCTGGCGCCCGGCCGTGCTGACGCCGTCCCAGATGCCTTCCTGCAGGCAAGCGCGCAGCAAGCGCTCCGGTGAGGTGCGCCCCGCCGCCGGGGGCACAGAGCGGATCAACACGGTGTTGCCGCCGAAGGACTCCACCTCCAGTCCCACTTCCCGCAGAACCGGCGCCACGTCCGGGAGCACCGCCGCCTCCGCGGCGGTGAGCTCCACCGAGGCCGGAACAGCCAGCAGCTGTGCTGGCCGGCCCCGGGTGCGATCGCGCACGAGGCGCTCGTACAGCACCCGCTCGTGGGCGGCGTGCTGGTCCACCACCACCAGACCCTCCGGGGAGTCCGCCAGCACGTAGGTCCGGAGCAGTTGGCCCACAGGGCGCAGGGGTGGAAGGCGCGGGCGCGAAGGCGCCTCCGCCACACCCGCGGGCGCGGGCTCCCGAACCTCGAGGCGTAGAGGAACCTCGGCCTCCCCGCCGGAGTCGGGCGGACTCGGGACCGCAACCAGGAGGGGGCGCGACCGGTATGCCTCCCGCACCGCGCGCTCCACGAGGCCGAACACCCCGCGCTCGTCCGCGAACCGGACCTCCAACTTGCGCGGGTGCACGTTGGGGTCCACCGCCTCCGGGGGCAGCTCCAAGAACAGCACGCACACCGGGTACTGCCCGGTGAACACCAGAGTGCGGGCGCCCTGTTCGACCGCGCGGCTCACCAGGGGGCTCGCGATGGGCCGGCGGTTGGCGAACACGTACTGGCCGGACCGGCTTCGGCGGGCGAGCCGCGGGGTTCCCACGAATCCCCAGACCCGAAACCGGTGCGCCGCCGACTCCACGGGCAGCAACTGTTCCAGGTCGACGCCCAGCACGCGGGCCGCCCGCTCCCTGGGCGCCTCGGCCGGCAGGACGAGCACCTCGCGCCCGTCCCGCACCACGCGGAAGGCCACATCGGGCCGGGCGAGGGCATGCCGCTCCACCGCGTCCAGGCACAGCGCCGCCTCCCGGGCCACCGAGCGCAGGAACCTTCGGCGGGCCGGAGTGTTGTAGAAGAGGTGCCGGACTGTGACCACCGTTCCGCGGGGCGCTGCAGCGGGCTCGGCCACCGGTTCGGACCCTCCCTCCACCCGCACGCGGGTGGCGTGCTGACCGTCCGAGGTGAGCACCTCCACGTGGGACACCGCGGCGATGCTGGGGAGGGCCTCACCGCGGAAGCCCAGGGTGGTTACCCGGCGCAGATCGTCCGGGCCAAAGATCTTGCTGGTGGCGAAGCGCCGCAAGCACAGCCGCGCGTCTTCGGGGTCCATGCCCTCGCCGTCGTCCGCGACCCGCACGAGCTCGAACCCGCCGCTGCAGAACTCCACCGTCACGCGCCGCGCCCCAGCATCGAGCGCATTCTCCACCAGCTCTTTCACCACCGAGGCAGGCCGCTCCACCACCTCTCCCGCCGCGATCCGGTCGGCGAGCCACGATTCGAGGACGCGGATCCGAGGCACGGTGCCCTATGCCGGGGGCCGCCGCATGCGCACCACCTTGGAGGGGTCGGCGGTGCGGCCCTCGCGCAGACGCCGCTGAAGCTCGTGCAGTTTGTTGAGGGCGTCCAGAGGGGTCATGGAAGCGAGATCCAGGGAGGCGATCTCCTCTTCCACCTCGGAGGGGACGAAGAGGGGCAGAGCGGTCTGCACCGCCCGCGCCCGGCGAGCCAGGGCGCCCTCAGCCCGGCCCGAGCCCTGAAGGCGCGCCAGCAGCTCGGAAGCCCGCTGGGTGACCTGCCGGGGCACACCCGCCAGCTGCGCCACGTGAATCCCGTAGGAGCGGTCGGAGGCGCCCTCGGCGACGCGGTGCAAGAAGACCACCCGCTCACCCTCCTCCCGCACCAGCACGTTCAGGTTGAACACCCCGGGCAATCGGTCCGCCAGCTCCGTGAGCTCGTGGTAGTGGGTGGCGAACAGCACCCGGGGCCGGTTGTGCTCCCACAGGTACTCCACCACCGCCCACGCGATGCTCAACCCGTCGTAGGTGGCGGTCCCGCGGCCCACCTCGTCCAGGATCACCAGGCTGTGCTCGGTGGCGTTGTGCAGGATGTTCGCCACCTCCTGCATCTCCACCAGGAAGGTGCTGCGGCCTCCCGCCAGGTCGTCGGCCGCGCCCACCCGGGTGAACACACGGTCCACCAGCCCCACGCGGGCGGACCGCGCGGGGACGAAGGACCCCACGTGCGCCATCAGGACCACGAGCGCGTTCTGCCTCAGGTACGTGGACTTGCCCGCGAAGTTGGGACCGGTGACCACCGCGATGCGGTGGCGGGGGTCCATGCGCAGGTCGTTGGGCACGAAGGGCTCTTCCAGCAGGCGCTCCACCACAGGGTGCCGACCCTCGCGCACTTCCAGCACCGGCTCGTCCACCAGCTCCGGCCGGGTGTAGCCGTACGCCTCCGCAACCTCCGCCAGCCCGCACAGCACGTCCGCGGTCGCCACGGCGGAGGCAGCTTTCAGCAGCGCAGGCCCGCAGCGCACCACCTGGTCCCGCAGCCCGCAGAAGAGCTCGTACTCCCGCTCCCGCTGCCGCTCCTCCGCGTTCAGGATGAGCGCCTCGCGCTCCTTCATCTCGGGTGTCACGTACCGCTCCGCGCCCACCAGGGTCTGCCGCCGCTCGTAGTCAGGCGGGACGCGGTCCCGGTGGGCCCGCGTGACCTCGATGTAGTACCCGAACACCTTGTTGAACCCCACCCGCAGACTCTTGATCCCCGTCCGCTCCCGCTCCCGGGCTTCCAGGTCCCGGATCCACCGCTTCCCCTCCTGGGCCGCGCTGCGCAGCTGGTCCAGCTCGGGGTCGTAGCCGGCGCGGATCAGCCCGCCCTCGCGGGCGCTCGCCGGCGGATCGGAGACCAGCGCGCGCTCCAGCTCGGCGCGCAACTCGTCGTGGGGATCCAGGTCGTCCCGCAGCTCGCGCAGGAGATGACTCCGCGCGTCTGCCAACAGCGCTCGCAGCTCCGCCACCGCGGCCAGGCTGCGGGCCAGCGCCACGAGGTCGCGAGGTGTAGCGGACCCGCTGCCGCAGCGGCCCACCAGCCGCTCCAGATCCGCCACCCGATCCAGCTGCTCTTGAAGGTGGGCGCGGAGAGGGCCGGTCTGCAGCTCCGCAACGGCATCCAACCGCGCCTCGATCCGGGCGCGGTCTCTCAGCGGGGCCAGCACCCACCGCCGCAGCAGCCGGCCGCCCATGGCCGTGCGGGTGCGGTCAAGTACCCCCACCAGCGTCGCCCTGCGGTCCGTGCCCACCAGCGGCGCGATGAGCTCCAGGCTGCGGACGGCTGTGGGATCCAGGCGCACCGTTTCATGGGGCCAGTACACCTGCAGCCGGTGGATGTGGCGGAGCTCACTGCGCTGCGTCTCCCGCAGGTACTGCACCAGGGCGCCGGCGGCACCGGTGGCGAGGGGCAGGTCCGCGCAGCCAAAGCCCTCCAGGGACGCAACGCCGAACTGTTCGCACAGCACCCGATGGCTGGTGTCCGGGTGGAACCGCCACCGCTCATAGGGCGTGCACGGGCAGGGAACAGCAGGCGGCGCTGCGTCGTCGGGGTGCAGCAGCTCCCGGACTCCGAGCCGTTCCAGCTCCCCGAACACCTCCGAGGCGTCCAGCTCCCCGATGAGGAACTCTCCGGTGGAGAGATCGACCACCCCAAGCCCCCAGCGCGCCTTGTCGGGCAGGACGGCGGCCAGGTACACGTTCTCCCGCGGCGGCAGCATCGCCTCGGAGGTGACCGTCCCGGGCGTGACGACCCGCACCACCTCGCGCCGCACCAACCCCCTGGCCTTCCGGGGGTCTTCTACCTGCTCGCAGATGGCGACTCGGTAACCTCGCTCGAGCAGCCGGCCCAGGTAAGTTTCCAGGGTCTGGTGCGGGATCCCGCACATGGGCACCCTTCGACCCTTGGCCACAGGCCGGGAGGTCAGGGTGAGGTCCAGGACCCGGGCGGCCACCTCCGCGTCTTCGCCGAACAGCTCGTAGAAGTCGCCCAGACGGAACAGCAGCAGCGCGCCGGGGTGGGCGCGTTTGAGCGCCTGGTACTGGCGCATCATCGGCGTGTCCATCGTGTACCGTGTTCTCGGGGTATGGACAGGACTCCTGGTGACGAAGCACCACTTGTGGCGGTGGTGGGCCCCACGGCCGTTGGGAAGTCGGCGGCGGCTGTGGCGCTGGCGGAGGTCATCGGCGCCGAGATCGTGTGCGCGGATTCCCGCACCGTCTACCGCGGGATGGATGTGGGCACCGCAAAGCCCACACCCCAGATGCGGGCGCGGGTCCCGCACCACCTGTTGGACGTGGCCGACCCGGGCGAGGTGTTCACCGTCTGGGATTTCCAGCGCCTGGCCCGGGCCGCCATCGCGGACATCCGGCGCCGCGGCCGCGTGCCGCTGCTGGTGGGCGGTACGGGGCTGTACGTGCGGGCGCTGATCGATGGCCTCGCCCTCCCGCAGGTGCCGCCGGACTGGCAGGCACGCCGCGCCTGGGAGGAACAGGAGCGCGAGCGACCCGGGACCCTGTACCGACGCCTTGCGGAACTGGACCCGGAGGCGGCGGCCCGCATCCCGCCCACGAACTTGCGCAGGGTGATCCGCGCGCTGGAGGTGGTGTCCCACACGGGCCGCCGGCTGAGCGAGGTCGTCGGCCGGGGACCCGGTGAACCCGCGGTGCAGGTGGGGTTGGAATTGGACCGCGCCCGGCTGCATGCCCGGATCCGACGGCGCATCGAGGAGCAGCTACGTCAGGGCCTGGTGGACGAGGTGCGGTCCCTGCTCGAGCGCGGGGTGGACCCCTCCCGGCCGAGCCTGCAGGGCTTGGGCTACAAGGAGCTGGTGCCCTTCGTCCGCGGGCAAATCTCCCTGGAAGAGGCGGTGCGCACGCTAGAGCGCAACACGAGGCGATACGCGAAGCGGCAACGGACCTGGTTCCGGGCTGACCCCCGCATACGGTGGCTGGATGTCGACGATCTTTCGCCCGAGGAGGTGGCCGGGCGGATCCTGGAGGTGCTGCGGGCTCACGCGGGGCCCTAGCCCGGTGGCAGGGTCTGTGGGCTATCCTAGGGCTGCGGCCAAGATGAACCGAGGAGGGGACATGGCACAGCACACCCGCACGCTTGAGTCCGCCAGGCTGGCGAAGGTTCCCGCGTACCTGTTCGCGGACCTGGACCGACGCACCGAGGAGTTGCAGCGCCGCGGGGTGGACGTCATCAGCCTGGCGGTGGGTGACCCGGACCTCGGCACGCCGGAGCACGTGGTTCAGGCGCTGCACCAGGCTGCGCAAGACCCCGCAACGCACCGCTACCCTCCGTACGCGGGCACCACAGGCTTCCGCGCCGCGGTGGCGGAGTGGTACGCGCGGCGGTTCGGCGTGCAGCTGGACCCGCAGGCTCAGGTGCTGGCCCTCCTGGGGTCCAAGGAGGGCCTCGCGCACCTGCCGTGGGCGCTGCTGGACCCCGGGGATGTGGCCCTGGTACCGGATCCCGGCTACCCGGTGTACCGGGTGGCCACCTTGCTGGCGGACGGCGTGCCGCACGAGGTGCGGCTGCGGCCGCAGGCGGGGTTCCTGCCGGACCTGAGCGAGGTGCCGACCGAGGTGGCGCGGCGGGCCAAGCTGATGTTCCTGAACTACCCGAACAACCCCACCGCGGCCACCGCGGACCTGCGGTTCTTCGAAGAAGTGGTGCAGTTCGCCCGGGAATTCCAGGTGATGGTGGTGCACGACAACTCCTACTCGGAGATCGCCTACGACGGGTACCGGCCGCCGTCGTTCCTGCAGGCCCCCGGCGCGCTGGACGTGGGGGTGGAGTTCCACTCGCTGTCGAAGACGTACTGCATGACGGGGTGGCGGCTGGGATGGGTGTGCGGCAACGCGGAGGTTGTGGGTGCCCTGGCAAAGCTGAAGACCAACCTCGATAGCGGCGCCTTCGTGGCCGTCCAGCGGGCCGGGGAAGCTGCGTTGCGGGGCCCGGAGGAGCCGGTGCGGGAGCGGGTGCGCACCTATCAGGCGCGTCGCGACCTGGTGGTGGACGCCCTCCGGGAGGCGGGGTGGAAGGTCACCCGGCCCCGCGCCACGTTCTACCTCTGGGTGGAGGTGCCGGACGGCTTCGACTCCATCCGCTTCGCGCAGCACGTGCTGGATCGGGCGGCGGTGGTGGTGACGCCGGGCGTGGGCTACGGGAGCGTGGGGGACCGCTACGTGCGGTTGTCCTTCACCACCCCCGAAGCGCGGCTGCGCGAAGCGGTGAATCGGTTGCGCCGCTTGCGGTGAGGAGTTGAAGCTCCCCTTCCTGGTCGGAAACACCCATCGCCTCTCCAGGGCCGCCCGCCAGGCTGCGCGGGCGCTGCGGGGGCAGGTGTTCTCACCGGAGGCGGCCTGCGACCCTGAGCTAGCCCGGCGGCTCACCGCCCTGGCGCACCTGAGCCGTCGGGAGGTGGGCGCACTCCTGTCCCGGCACGGCACCGTGGCGCACGTGCTGCTCGGCCGCAACTGGCCGGGGCTAGAGGGCACTCTGCAGCGCCGGCGGGACGGCCGGCCCTGCGGCCTGCGCCTGGTCCTGGTGTACGACCAGCGGGACAGCTACCCCGCTGAGGCGGACCTGGAGCTTTTGAGCTCTGCGCGACTGGACTTCCTCGTCACCCTGGGCCACCACAAGGGGGAGTTCACGGAGGCGTGGGTGGCTACCGCGACCGCTACGGGCTCCCCGCACCTGGAGGGGCCGTTCGACCTCACCGCGCTGGCCCACGTGCACGCCCTCGACCGTATCCGCGCCGCGGAGGACGCCGCAGCACGCGCCGACCGGCAGGCGGAGCGGGCCGAGCGGGCGGTGCTCGTGGGCCTCGTGGTGCCCGGCAAGCCCGGGTGGTCCACGCCGGAGAGCTTGGAGGAGCTGAGGCGGCTCGCGGAGACTGCGGGCGCGGACGTGGTGGACGTGCTGACCCAGGAGCGGCCGCGACCGGACCCCGCCACCCTGATCGGGCGCGGCAAGGTGGCAGAGCTTCGGGGCCTGGTGGAGCGGGAGGCTGCAGACCTCGTGATCTTCGACGAGGAGCTCAGCCCGGCGCAGCAGCGGAACCTGGAGGAGGAGCTGGGCGTAAAGGTGCTGGACCGTACCGCGCTCGTGCTGGACATCTTCGCCCAGCGAGCTCGCACCCGGGAAGGCCGCCTCCAGGTGGAGCTGGCCCAGATGACGTACCTGCTGCCCCGGCTGGTGGGCCGGGGCGTGTTGCTGTCGCGCCTGGGTGGGGGGATCGGCACCCGCGGGCCCGGGGAGACACAGCTGGAGACGGACCGCCGGCGGGTGCGGCGCCGCATCGACGAGCTTCGGGCCCGCATCGAGGAGGTCGCCCGCGCACGGCGGACCCAGCGCCGCGCCCGGCAGGCGGCACAGGTGCCCGTGGTGGCCCTGGTGGGATACACCAACGCCGGCAAGTCCACGCTGCTCAACGCGCTGTCGGGTGCGCAGGTGTTCGTGGAAGATAAGCTGTTCGCCACCCTGGATCCCACGGCGCGCCGCGTGCGGATGCAAGACGGGCGCGTGGTGGTCGTGGTGGACACCGTGGGCTTTCTCCAGAAGCTGCCGACCCAGCTGGTGGCAGCCTTCCAGGCCACCCTGGAGGAGGTCACGGAGGCGGACGTGCTCGTGCACGTGCTGGACAGCTCCCACCCGGGATGGGAGCGGCAACGGCAGGCGGTGGAGGCCCTGCTGGAAGAGCTCGGCGCGGACGGCAAGCCCACCATCTTGGCCCTCAACAAGGTGGACCGCCTGAACCCGGAGCGGGTGGCGGAACTGGTGGAGCGCACGGGCGGGGTAGCCATCAGCGCCCTTCGCCGGACAGGCATGGAAGCTCTACTGGCACGCATCGCCGCGGTGCTGCCCGCGCCGTGGCCCAGGGCCCGGCTGCGGATCCCGTATGCGCAGGCCCGCGTCCTGTGCGAGGTACGGGCGCAGGGACGGGTGCTGCACGAAGAGTACGGGCCGGACGCGGTGGACCTGGAGGCGGAGCTGCCCGAGCCCTTTCTCCGACGGCTCCGGCCCTGGGCCGTGAGCCTTTGACGTCCGGGTATACTTCTGGCGGGCCCCCTGGCCGGGGCCGCTCTTCCCGGGAGGCGGTATGCCGCAGGTGGAGGTGGAGACGTTCGTGCGCGCGCCCGCGGACTGGGTGTACGCGGTGGCCAAGGAGGTGGAGCGGTTCCCGGAGTTCATGCCCGACGTGGAAAGCCTGCGTGTGGTGGAGCGCGAGGGGAACCACACCGTCACCGAGTGGGTGGGGCGCATCCAGGGCCGGCGGGTGCGGTGGACGGAGGAGGACTGGTGGGACGACGAGGGCCGGCGGTGCACCTTCCGACAGCGGGAGGGCGACTTCGACCGCTTCGAGGGAGTGTGGACCTTCGAGGAAGCAGCCGAGGGCTGCCGGGTGCGGCTGAGTGTGGACTACGAGCTGGAGATCCCGTTGGTGGGTCCCCTGCTGACCGGTTTGGTTCGTTCCCTGGTCCAGAAGAACGCACAGAGCATGCTGGATGCGCTACGGCGGCGCGCGGAGGAGACCGCGGTCGGCCCAGGGGGAGAATAGTGTGGAGGTGATCCCATGCTGCAACTCGTGGAGACCCACGTCCGCGCACACCTTCGCCGGTGGCTCGGAAACCAGTCGGGGCAGGCGGAGCTGCTGGTGGTGCTCTTACTGGCGTTCCTGATCTGGGTGCTGGCGACGAACCGGAGGGTGGTGATCCAGTAGCCGGGAGCGGGGCCCCTCCGGTCCGTTCCGACCGGAGGGGCCGTTTCGTGCCCGGACCGGCGACCCCGGCTGTGGAGACCATCCCCATCGCCACCCCGATCCTGACGGACGAGGACAAGCGCAGCGTCTTGGAGGTCCTGGAGTCCGGGCAGCTGAGCCACGGCGAGTGGGTGGAGCGGTTTGAGTCCGCCTTCGCCGCGTACGTGGGCGCGCCGTACGCCGTGGCCACATCCTCCGGTACGACCGCCCTCGAGGCGGTCCTGGAGGCCCTGGACCTGGGCCCGGGGGACGAGGTGGTGGTCCCGGCCTTCACCTTTGCGGCCACCAGCAACGCCGTGGTGCACAGGGGAGCCCGGCCGCTGTTCGTGGACGTGGACCCCCGGACGTTCAACCTGGACCCGCAGCGGGTGGAGGACGCGCTGCGCAGGCCGCGGGTGCGGGCGGTGGTGGTGGTCCACCTGTACGGCCTTCCCGCAGACATAGGCGCGCTTTCGGAGCTGACGCAGCGGCGGGGGATTTGGTTGGTGGAAGATGCAGCCCAGGCCCACGGCGCTGCCTGGCAGGGCAGGAGGGTGGGCAGCTTCGGGGTTGCGGCGATCTTTAGCTTCTACCCCACCAAGAACATGACCACGGGTGAGGGCGGCATGGTGGTCACCCGCGACCCGGAGCTGGCGCGCCGCGTGCGCCTGCTGGTGCACCAGGGGCAGAGCGCCCCGTACCGGTACGAGCTGGTGGGGCACAACTACCGCATGACGAACCTGTCCGCAGCCTTGGGCTTATCCCAGCTGCGGTCCCTGGACGAGCGCAACGCCACCCGGCGGAGGAACGCCGCCTTTCTGACCGAGGGGCTGCGGAACCTTCCGGGCCTCGCGCCCCCCGAGGAACCCCCGGGTTGCTACCACGTGTACCACCAGTACACCGTGCGGTCGCAGCATCGGGATGCGCTCCGGGAGCACCTGAGGGCGCGGGGGATCCAAACGCGCGTGTACTATCCGGAGCCGGTACCCCACACCCGCCCCTACCAGGCCATGGAGTTGGACGGGGGACCGTGGCCCAACGCCACGCAGGCGAGCCGAGAGGTGCTGTCCTTGCCCGTGCACCCGGCCCTGCGGGAAAGCGACCTGGTGCGGATCGTGGACGCGGTGCGGTGGCCATCGTCTCCGAGCAACCGCCGCCGCCGGACTTCCCACGCGTGTG
>VAPR01001352.1_pt1 | contig 12295 bp, 12 predicted proteins | sample 3380701 | NCBI WGS metagenome assembly VAPR01 (sample SAMN11536904, study PRJNA540576) | hot springs metagenome | isolation source: hot spring wet sediment | place: Spain: Lobios | collected 2014-01
ATTGGGAATGGAGGTAGAAGTTGCCTTCACCGCCGCCGAAGCCTTAGCTAAGGTGCGACAAGAGGCATTTCACTTAGCCGTCGTGGATTGGATCTTGCCTGACGGAAGTGGAATGGCGCTGTTTCGTATGATGCGAGAACACCTACCCCAATTGCTGGGGATCTTGATTACTGGACAGAATGTGCCTGAGACCAATCGGGAGGCAATGGAAGCAGGCTTTTGGGCTTTCTTGCCTAAGCCCTTCACTATCTCTGAATTCCAAGGGACAGTGGAACGAGCCGCCGCTTACCTGCGTGCCATTCGGGAACAAGAAAGGTTGCAAGTGATGATTTCCTTAAGCGAGGTGGCGCAGCAGATTGCAACTTCCCTCGACTTGGACGAAGTGTTGGAGAGGGTCGTGCAAGTCGCTTCCCAGCAGGCAAAAGCTGATAAAGTCTCGGTCATGTTGTTGGACGAGACCGTTTCTCCTCCTCGGCTTCGGTTGGTTGCTTCAAGGGGACTGCCCCCAGATTTGCTTTCCGCAGAAATTCCCTTAGGTGAGGGCATTGCTGGACAAGTCGTCCTGACAGGCACCCCTTTGCTCATCAATACCCAAACCATTCAGCAGTTCCCAGCCAATGCATTGCACTACAAAGGCTCGGGAAGCGCTTTGTGTCTTCCGTTGAAGGTTGGCAATCGGGTTTTGGGAGTCCTCAACCTCACCCGGCTCAGCGCTGAGCAGTTTTCCGAAAGCGACATTCGCCTGTATTTGGTCTTAGCCGCCCAAGCGGCTTTAGCCGTGGAAAACGCTCAACTACACCAACGGGTGCGAGAAGGCTACATCGCAGCCCTCGCTTCTTATGCCCGACACGCTGAGTCCCTTTTGCCTTACCGACAGGGACACTCTCTCCGGGTGGGGCGCTACGCTAAGCGGTTGGCAGAAGCCATTGGGTTGAGCCGAAAACAAGCAGAAGAGGTCCAAGTGGCGGCTCTGGTGCAAGACTTGGGGCTATTGCGGGTTCCGCCAGAAGTGCTGGCGAAACCGGGACAGTTGACAGAAGAGGAATGGCGCATTGTCCGTCAACATCCCTTGTGGAGTCTGGAGTTAGTGGAGCCACCTGCCCTCTTGACAGAAACCATTCGGCAAGCGGTCAAGCATCACCATGAGCGCTTCGACGGCACGGGGTATCCCGATGGTCTGGCAGGAGAAAGCATCCCGCTGCCCGCCCGGTTGTTGGCAGTGGCAGATGCATTTGATGCCCTTCGCTCTGACCGACCCCACCGACCAGCTTACTCAAAGGACGATGCCCTCAAGGAAATGGTTCGGAATGCCAGCCGCCAATTGGACCCAACCCTGACAGAGGCCTTTGTCCAAATCGCCCGCACTAACGGTCTGTGAAGGTGGTTGGCTTCCGAATGATCAGCGGACTTAGCGATCGGATCTCGCTCCTTCGTCCCCATCAGTGGGTGAAAAACTCCCTTTTGTTCGCTGGGTATATCTTCGCTGGCAACTTCAAGCTCCCTCCCCCTCAAGCTGTCAAGGACTTGATCCTTGTCAGTCTGGCTTTTCTCGCTTTCTGCTTCCTCTCTGGGGCTGTCTACGCCATCAACGATGTGTGCGATCGGGAGAAGGACCGAAAGCATCCAGTTAAACGCCACCGACCCGTCGCTTCAGGACGCGTCTCAGTGCCGGAGGCTATCAGTTGGTCCGTTGCCAGTTTAGCGTCAGGACTTCTCCTCGCTGCTGTAGTAGCGTGGTGGAATCAAGCCTCGCTATTTGCCTTCGCCGCCTTAGGTTATTTCCTCTGGGGCTTGCTCTATTCCTTTTGGCTCAAACGGCTCATCATCGTAGATGCTCTTGGGGTAGCAGCTGGGTTCGTGTTGCGGGTTGCAGCAGGCTGCTTCGCCATCAAGGTTGCTATTTCCCCATGGCTTATCCTGTGCACCTTGTTGGTCGCTCTGTTCATCGCCTTTGCAAAGCGACGCCACGAGTTAATCTTGATGGGCAACAACGCTGCTGCGGTTCGTTCTGTGTTGGAGGTCTATTCCCCGCAAGTGTTGGATATGTTCATTGCCATCACCGCATCTATGACCATTATGGCTTACGCCTTATACACCTTCACGGCACCCCATGTGCTGTTGGGTTCTCGCAAAGAGCCGTGGCTGATGCTCACCATCCCCTTCGTTGTCTATGGGGTTTTGCGCTACCTTTACTTAGCCTATCAGACGGACACGGCTGGTGCCCCTGAGCGGATGTTGCGGGACAAACCGTTTCTCCTCAACGGTTTGCTCTGGGTGCTGACAGTGTTGGTTTTGGGTTGGCTTGCTCGGTGATCGCATTAGGGCTTTGAGATTGGTGTCTTGGGGGAAGGTTTTCCCTTCACAGCAGGCGGTTTTTCCTTCAATGCGGACTTTAGTGAAGGCTCTAACGCTTGCAGGTTGGGACCAAAGACAAATTCTCGTAGCCGACCTTGACGGTCTATCAAAAGGTTCGTCGGGTAGCTGAACACTAAACTCAAGGGCTTGGGCATCTTCTCCCGCTGCCACTGAACAAGGAGGTAGTTAATGCCCACTCCCTCCTTAAACTTCTTCTGCATTTGTAGAGGGTCTTGAGAGAGAGCGATGATCACTAATCCTTGTTTACCGTAGCGCTTTTGCCATTCCACCAAGTGCGGAACCTCCGCACGGCAACTCCCTCAGTAGATGGACCAGAAATTGAGCAGCACCACTTTGCCACGATACGAGGACAACTTGTGGGGTTTGCCGTCTATGTCTACGAAGGTAGTTTCGGGCATTACCTTGCCTTTGTAGTCTTTCAAGGCTTCCCATGGGGGTTGAGCGATAGCGAGGAGGGAAAAGACCACAAGCCAACCCCCCAAGAGAGCACGCCCCATGTTTGTCAACCTCCTTCCAGTCAAGGTAGTGACCATTTCCCTTCAACGCCTCGCGTGAACGGATTGTTCCTGGTCGGGAGGGGTCCGCAAGTAACGAAGGCTCATGAACCCCGCGAAGGCAGCAAAGAAGAGACGCAAGTGGTTTTCTGGGAGGGCGTGGGCAAAGTGGGCACCTATTTGGGTGCCTGCTAAGACCCCAAGGATTAACCCTGGCACTAAGGAAGCAACCACATTCCCCAATCGCCAATGGGTCCAAGCCCCAACCATCCCTGCGGGCACCATGACCAACAAAGAGGTGCCCTGCGCCGTGTGCTGCGTAATCCCCACCAGCAACACCATAGCTGGGACCATGAGCAGCCCTCCCCCAACCCCCATCATGCCAGAAAGGAAACCCGTGATCAAGCCCGTAAGGAGCAACACTCCCGCTTTCACGAAGTGGCTGATCCCTGATACCCCCAAAGGGTTGCTTGGGAAGAGAGTGGGCAAAAACGACTTGAGGGCTAACAGGGAAGCGACAAAGAGTAAAAATCCGCCGAAAGACCGCTTCAGTTTCCATTCGGCCAAGGAAGCCGCAAACCGAGCCCCTTGCCGTGCACTCAGCATTGCGGTGCTGGCTAACAACAGCGCAGCGAAAAGGTCTACTGAACCCTGCAGCCCGTAGGCAACGCTCCCGGCAACTCCCGTGAAGACGATCGCGACCAAGCTGGTGCCATGGGCTTCGTGTTGTCGGAGTTTCAACCATTCCACCATCAAAGGCACCATCAACACGCCTCCCCCTACCCCGACCAATCCCCCTACCAAACCGGCTAACATCCCGATAAACAGGCTTGCCAAAAAGCGAATGGTTGTCACCCCCAACTCAAGCGGGTGCAGCGAGAGACCGCAACCGCTCTTCATCCACTTCTACACCCAGCCCCAACCCAGTTGGCACTTGCGCCACCCCTTCAGCAATGGTTAACGGTGAGTAGACAGGCAACGGCTCCAGAAATTGTGGTCCGTTGAGAGCTGCAGGGAAGGAAAGGTGATAGGCGCCGTAAAGAAGCAAGTGGGCTGAAAGGGACAAAGGGGGATCGGTCAACCCGCTTCCCAAAAACAGCAGCCCCAAGTCCAACAACAACTCGACACAGCGCCGGGCTTGCCACAGTCCACCCATTCGCCCAATCTTCATCGCCACACCATCCAACAACCCTGCCCGCCAAAATTCCAACAAGTCTTTCACCGAAACAATGCTCTCGTCCATGAGGATGGGCAATGCCCCTTGTCGGCGCAATTCCTTGTAACCCGACAAAGCATTTGGCGGTAACGGTTGCTCCAAAACATCTACCCCCACATCAGCCAACTTGGGAGCAACTTGCAAGGCGGTTGCTTCATCGTAACCGCCGTTAGCGTCTGCCCAAAGGAAGCCTTCTGGTGCTAACTCCTTCACAACCTTTGCCAACGCTACATCGAACTTGGGGTCGGTGCCCACCTTGATGTTGAAGTGGCGGTATCCTTTCGCCTTGCCTTCTGCAACAACTTGCTCGGCTTCGTCCAAAGAAGTGACATTTACGGTCCAACTAAGGGTGATGGTAGGCTGAGGGGTTCGTCCCCAGAGAGATGGAAGGGGTTTGCTCAAGGCTTTGCTTAGCAAATCGTGCAAGGCTAAGTCTATAGCCCCTTTCGCAATCGGTTGCCCCGTCGAAAAACCCGCTGCGACCCGTTGGTTCATCGTCCGATGGATCGTGTGCAAGTCCCACGCAGGCAACCCTGTGATTGCAGGCGCAAGATAATGGCGAATCGTTGTCACCACCGTTTCCACTGTCTCGTAAGACCAAAGGGGCAGCGGCACGGTTTCCCCCCAACCCACAAACCCATCCTCCGTCACCACTTTTACCAGCACGCTCGACCGCACTGATCGCCCCTGAGCGTTCTTAGGCAAGAAACGAAAATAGCCCTGAACAGGGTGGTGCAACACAAATGCTTCCAATTGAGCAATTCGCAATCCTTCGTGCACAGCCACTTCCTTCCCTAACCCCCTTCCAAAAGGCAAGTGCCCGATTGCGAGTGTTCTCCCAACTTCCCCTTAGCTCCCATCAAAAGGTGCCACCATCGGAAACCAATTTTATCGCCCTCACTGCAGGTAATTCGCTTCTGGAGCAGGATCTTTTCTTGGGGGCCACCCTTTCATGGTCAGATAAGTCAAGGCAACGACGCCTGAGCCATCCGCTGGGATACAGTTGGGGCAAGCAAAAAGCCCTAAGAAAGTGGGGAGAACCCATCTACCCCTGTCCAATTGTGCGTAAACCTTCTTCGCTGGCTTAATCTTTCTTCTGAGACAGCAACCGTTTCACTGTCTCCAACAACTTAGGTGGGTCAACAGGTTTGTCCAAAAACTCCTGCACAGGGAGAAAATCGCCAGGTCCGTAAGTAGCGTCATACTGGTCGGGATAAAAGCGCAACTCCGTCGTGGCGTGAAGGGATGAGACAACAACAATGGGCACATTCCGAACGCTCTCGTCCGCTTGCGGGGAGCGAAGCTTCCAAACGAACTGGAAGCCTTCTGTGCCTGTTGGCATCATGATGTCCAACACAATCAAATGGGGTTTCTCCGAATGGACTTTTTCCCACGCCTCATCAGGGTCGTAGGCGTTTACAACTTGATAGCCAGCGCTTTCCAGGGTTAGCCGAATGGCTTCTGCCATGTCGCGGTCGTCCTCTACGACCAAGATTTTGGCAGCCACAAAACATCACCTTCCTCAAGAAGCGAGTCGTTGGGTTGACAATTTATGGCTGAGAAACACCAACGGTTGTTTTCCTTGGGGATGCAACCTCAACCTGGGCTAACTCCTCAGGAGTCTCTTGCTGCTCCACGACGGGTTCAATCTTCTTCGGCACCAAGCCTAACGCTAAGGCGACACCGTAGATGATGGCTTCCGGTTTGGGTGGGCAACCGGGGATGTAAAGGTCAACAGGGATGACTTTGTCGACACCACCCATAACATTGTAAGTGTCAAACCAAATCCCGCCACCCACTGCGCAAGCACCGATGGCCACAACGATTTTCGGGTCGGGCACAGCGTCGTAAAGGCGTTTGAGCGGCTCCACCATCGGCCGGGTGACGGGACCAGAGATCAACAGCACATCGGCGTGGCGAGGTGAACCCACCAACTTGATGCCGAACCGCTCCACATCAAAGAACGGGGTGAGCACATCCAACACTTCTATGTCACAGCCGTTGCATGCCCCCACATTGACATGGAACACCCAGAGGGAACGACCGAAGGCTTTAGAGAAGAAACGACGCAAGATCCCTTCTTTGATCATCGCCAACACCTCCTACGGTTTGGCAGCAATGTCCAGAATAGGGTCCAACCATTGTGCTCCTAAGCCAATGGCGAAGATCCCCAACGCCAACACACTCATTGCCAAAAGCATAGGCAAGGGAGCTTCCTGAGGATTGCTCTCTATGACCGCTGGGTTGCGGGGTTCGCCCCAAAAGACTCTCTGGAATGCTCGCAAGATGTAGGCGAGGGTAAGGAGGCTCACGCCAACAGCGATCACAACGGCTATCCATGCCCTTGCCTGTGTGAGCGCCAAAATGATGGTCAACTTGCTGATAAAACCGCTGAAGAGAGGCACCCCTCCTAATGACAAGGCGCCAATCAGGAAAAAGATGCTGGTAGCCGGCATCTTCCGAGCAACTCCACCCAACGAAGAGATGCTGCGAGAGTTGACCATAGCCGCCACGATTCCTCCTGCCATGAACAGAAGGGCTTTCGTGAAAGCGTGCCCAGCAATGTGGAGCAAAGCACCGTAGTAGCCCAAGTAGGAAACTGTCCCAATCCCTGCTGCAATGTAGCCGATCTGGGAAACTGTAGAGTAAGCCAACAAGCGCTTCAAATCATCCTGTAGCAACGCCAGTAGGCTCCCCATGATCATGGAGAAAGCCCCAATCCCTAAAACAACATCGCCCAACTCAGGGAAGCGATGGGCGAACAGGCTGATGATTCGCAGGATGGCGTAAAGGGGCACCTTGACAATCAAACCTGACAACAACGCACTCATCACTGTCGGCGCTTCAGCGTGGGCGTCGGGAATCCAAGGGTGGAAAGGGGCTAACCCTGCTTTGGTTCCAAACCCGATAAGGAGCAACACCGCTACGATCAGTGCAATGTGTCCAGGCAGCTTGTCCACCACAGTTCGCAAGTTGGTGATCAACAAGGCAGGTTCATCGCCTAAGTGGGGTGCCGCCGCCGCATAAAACAGCACACAGCCAAACAATGCTGAAGTGATACCGACGGTCAATAACAGCAAGTATTTGTAGCCCGCTTCCAGAGCCCGCTGGTTCCAATAGAAGGAGACCAAAAGCGCTGACGCTAAGGTTGTTGCCTCCAATGCAACCCACAGCAGCACGATGTTGTTAGTCATGACCGTCCAAAGCAAGGTGACTTCCAGCACCAAGAAGAGGGTTTGGAAGAGGCGCAACCGCTCCTCTGGGGCTTCCCGAAGGTGCGGAAGGGTTAAATAAGCACTGCTATAGATTGCACCAACGAAAGAAAGCAAAGCAATCAGCAAAGCCATGAACGCTGAAAGCCCATCTACCAAAATTTCTTCTCCAAGAGCCGTGATGCTTCCTGCTTGCACCACGCCCCAGGCTTGGTAAACCGCCAAAAGCAAGGTGACCCCTGTTGCCAGCAGGAAGAGGAAGGGTCGTGCTTCCTGCCGAGCAATCCAAACAAGCACAGCGAAGAACAAGGGCACGAGCAACAAACTAATTGGCAACCATGCCATACTCAATCACCTCAATCCCTCAAATCACCACCGCAGTTGGGACAGCCGGAAACTGTCCGTTGAGCCAAATTGTCGTCGGATTTCATTGATCAGGTAAAGCAACAACCCAACAGCGATCACCACATCTGTGACTATACCAATGAGCACTGTTTCCCGCACGCCCGGGGCTAAACTAACCAGCGACAAGTGCGCTCCGTTTTCCATTAGGCACAAGCCAATCACGACCTTGATAGCGTCGCGCCGTGTTAGGATGCCATAGAGCCCGATCAGGAACACTGTCAAGGCAACAGCGATGTTGGTGCGGAAGGGCTCCTCTGTCGCCAGTTTGGTCGGTGCCAAAAAGGTCGTGTAGGTGTGAGTGAACCGGTAGGTGACAATGGCTAACAAGCCGATGATGAACACAGAAGGGAGCAACTCGATCAAAGGCGGATACTCTTGGGCTTCTTGCTGCTGGTGAATAGATTGGGCTAACAACCAAGAAATAATCCCAAACTTGGTCACCAGAGCCGTCACACCCCAGATGAACAGGGGTGGGTGGAGGGTGGCGAAGACGAAAATGATCGCCACCAACAGCAGGGCTTGAAGCATATAAGCCCAAAGCGCACCCCGCAAGTTCCGCAACTCCACAGCGGCAAAGGAAGTGAGGATAAGCGCCAAAGACAACACTCGAATGGTCTCCATTGCTGCCATTGTTGCCATCATCTCTACCTCCCACTTAGGCTCCCTCATCTTGTCGGAAGCCAACAACCATCAACCGATCCAGTGGATTGGGGGGGACATAGCACCGACCACATCGGTGGCAAGATCCCATGAACAAGTGCTGCTCAATGAACAAATCCCTCTTGTCCTTTGTCGCCATCTCATACTCGGTGTCCAGCCACACTGCGCCGTAGCGGCAAACATCTTCGCAGCGACCGCAATGGATGCAGCGGTCTAAATAGCGGCGGATGATCCGAAGGGTTGGCGAAACATCTATGATGCGGATGCAGCGGGTGGGGCAAACATCGGCACAACCGCCGCACCCTGTGCATTTGTCTGTGTCCACCATTACGCGTCCCCGAAAACCCGGTTCGGATGGACGCGGCTCAAAAGGATAGGCAAAAGTGACCTTGCCCGCCCGAAGCGCCAACAGCAGTTGCTTCACTTTTGCATCTATCATCGCTATCGCCTCCGTAGGCTACTCGCTTACCGCTCAAGACCCAATTAGGGCAAAGGCTAAAGCGAACAAAACGAAGAAAGCGACATGGATGAAGAAGGCTCGGGCGTGATCTATCCGAATGCGAGCCAACAAGGTCTCCGCAACAGATCCTACACAAAACACCAACGCAATCTTCCCCAGCAGCACAAGAGCGCTAAAGGGGAAGGCGAACGGAGTGGGCAAGAACATCTCGCAGAAGAGCCAAGTCACTACCAACCACTTGACAAAGAAAGACCATCGGTAGAGCGCCAACCGCCATCCTCCTTGTTCTAACAAGACCCCACCCATCAGTTCCTGTTCCGCTTCCGCCAAATCAAAGGGCAATTTGCCGTAGTAAGGAAGCATGGCAGCGAGGGCGCTGATCCCTGCTAAGACGGTGGAAAGACTATACCCGTTTTGAGCATGCCAGATCACCAAGTCAGGCAAGCGGAAAGTGCCCGCTTTCACTGCCAAAACAAAGAGGGCAAAGGCCAACACAGGTTCCACAAACAGCAACAGTTGCAGTTCCCGGCTGGCACCCAAGAAACTGTAGGGGTTGCCTGAGGCAGCCCCACCCAACACTACAGCGACGGTGGATAACCCCAAAAGGTAGAGCACCAACACAATGTCCCCAGCAAATGACAGGGGAGCTACATTCCCAATAGGCAACAAAGCCCCTGCTGCTACCGCCGAAGCCAACGCCAAAAAAGGCAGGGTGTTGCTCAAGGCGTTCACTGTTGGGGTAACATCGGCTTTGCCCGCCAATTTGACCAAATCCAGATACCCTTGAGTCAAGGGCGGACCAACTCGGGAGTGCAGGCGAGCGCGAATTTTCCTCGCCAACCCGTCCAGCAGCGGCGACAGGGCTAACAGCACAATCGGCACAATGATTGCCCAAATTAATGCAATTTGCCACTGCGGCATCGGTTTCATCACCTTCTTCCCTGTTGACTCTTGCGGCGCGAGAGTTCGTAAAGATCTCGCTCCGTTAAGACCGTTGTCTCTCCGTTCCTGACATCCACAATTTCCATGCGCTCCGTGCACGAGAAGCAAGGGTCTACGCTGCCCAAGGTAATGGGCACATCGGCGATTGTGGTGCCCGGTTTGAACATGACCGGCACGGCTTGAATGTTTTGGTAACTGGGGGCTCGCACCCTCCAACGATAGGGTCGGTTGTTTTCGCCTGTGAGCACATAGTGGAAGACTTCACCCCGAGGGGCTTCTACGGCATGCATCCCTTGCCGATACGGCGGAATCTCTTCAGGCAACTCCGCCATCAGGTCTCCTTCAGGCAACTCTTGAAGCCACTTAACGCATTGGCGCATAATCTTGATAGCTTCAAAAATCTCTCCTACACGCACCAGCGTTCGCGCTAAGTTATCGCAGCCGTCATGAGTGACCACATCAAATTCCACCAGATCGTAGGCGGCATAGGGGTGATCCTTACGGACATCTATCGCCACGCCACTACCCCGTGCTGTCGGTCCAACTGCACCAGTCAATCGCACTTCTTCGGGAGTGAAAACACCTGTCCCCTTCAGACGAGCAATCAGAGGCATATCATTGAGGAGCGTTTTCGCTAACTCGTTCGTCTCCTGCTCTACCTTCGCTATGACCTGCAGGATGCGTTCGTGTTGCTCTTTGGTGATATCTCGGCGCACCCCACCAACAAGGTTGATGCTAAAGTGCTTGCGGTTGCCAGTTAGGAACTCTGCTAACCACATCACAGGTTCCCGGATGCGCCACGCTTGCATGAACACATAGTCAAAGCCGAGGATGTGACACGCCAAACCCAACCAAAGCAAGTGGCTGTGGACACGCTCCAACTCCAAGATCAGTGTGCGGATGACTCGCGCTCGCAAGGGCACTTCAACGCCAGCGGCTTCTTCCACGGCTTGACAGTAGGAAGTGGAGTGCACGCAACCACAAATGCCACAAATGCGTTCCGCCAATGCTACCACTTGGTTGTAGGTCAATTTAGTCTCGCCTAACTTCTCCACAGCGCGATGGTTGTAAAAGCCTCGGTAGTCGCAGCCCACTACGAGTTCTCCATCCACGAACACCCGCCATTGGGAGGGTTCTTCCAACACAGGGAAGAAAGGACCAACCGTGACCACCGTTGTCCCTTCAGGTGGCTCTTTGAAAGGAAAGGTGCGGTTCGGATCTAACGGGGGTTGATAGTCGTAAGGATAATCTTTTCGCAGCGGGTGCAAGCCTTCGGGGAACCCATCCGGCAAGGCGAGGGGTCTGGGATCGGGATGACCGTCTGGAACAATTCCCAACAGATCCCGAAACTCTCGCTCCGCCCAACCAGCAGCAGGCACTGTCGGGGTGATGGAAAGGATATGAGGCGGATCACCTTTCAAAGGAACCCGCAAAGCACACCGAACGCCTGCTGAATCAAAGGCAAAAAAGTGCAGCACTTCAAAGCCACCGTTTAGCGGTCGCTTGTCCACACCCACACTGATGACATAGCGGGCTCGCAAGGTATTGAACACGGTATCCGCTGCTGCTACGATGGCTTCAGGCGCTACAGTCACATAGACCCGATAGGGCGTCGGTTGCTCTATCCCCAACACCTTCTCACCCAAGCGTTCAGTTAAAGCAGCAACCGTTTGGTTGATTTGCTCAGTGCTTCGCTCTATAGTCACCATCTCGGGTGACCTCCTTTCCATTGGCTTCATGGGTCATCGCTGCATTAGCAACCAAACGACCAGAGCGATGATCAAGGCACCGATGATCTGCCAAGCGATGTAAAGGTGCGGCACACCGGTATGAGCACGGCGAAGCAGGTCACTTACCCGCTCGCCGCTAACGATGACGGGGCGATACATCCATGCCTCGGGATCCAGCAACTTCGTGAACCAAGCGGGAGGGCGCCAACGGGGGATAGGGGCACGAGGGTAAGCCCGCTGCAGCAACTCCTCTCGCAGCGGCACTCCTTGAGGGTGCCCTCCCAATTGCTCTGGTTTCACCCACTCGCCTCCCAACCAAATGGGGGCACGCTGAGTCTGCCGCTCCGTGCCAATCGCAATGAGAGCGAAAACAGCGATCACTGCTAACATCCCAACGATCACTAACGGGGAGAAAGCACCTGTCAAGGGTTGCACCCAAGCCCATTGCAGTGCTTTCCCTATCTCTTCTTCTGCTCCCGCAAACATTGGCGCCTCCACAATCACCCAACTCAGGGCGCGCAACACCAACCCCGGGAACAATCCCGTTAGGAGAACCAGAAGCGTCAAGATGAGTTGCGCAAAGCGCATGCTCAAAGGAACTTCCAAAGGATCCGACCGCATCGGCTTGATGAGGAAAGCAGCAGCGAAAAACTTCACAGCGTAGAGGATAGAAAAGATGCTGGCAAGGAGCATCCCCACACCTGCAAAGGTGACGGGAATAGATTGGGAGAAGACTAACGACTGCAGGATGAGCCATTTGCTCACGAAAGCCGTCAGGGGTGGGAAGCCAGCGATTGCTA
>VAPR01001354.1_pt1 | contig 12274 bp, 13 predicted proteins | sample 3380701 | NCBI WGS metagenome assembly VAPR01 (sample SAMN11536904, study PRJNA540576) | hot springs metagenome | isolation source: hot spring wet sediment | place: Spain: Lobios | collected 2014-01
GCGTCAAGCTCAACAAGTTGACCGAACCTTGTGAAGTCGCCATCTTTTATCGCTTCCTCGAGCTCGTCACATCTTTTCTGCGCAGCTTTTACCCTTGCCTCGAAGAACGCCGATTGTTCAGCCTCTCGGTGTGCGTCCTCCGTCTTGAATCCAAGGCTCAGAGGCACAACGACTATCCTGATGTCGAGATCTTTTTCTGTTGCGAAGTTGGCGGCGTAGGAGGTTTCGTCGGAGAAGCCTGCAAACCATCTGGCGTACCATCCAACAACGCTTCTGCAGGCGGAGCCGGCCAGCCTTCTCGCAATCCGGGAAACAAGCCTATAATCCCATCCATACATCTTATTAAGCCCAGCCGCTTTGTATGCGGCGGCAGCGAGGGCAGCTCCAGCCGATGAGCTGAAGCCAAGGCCTTTCACGCTCCCCTTCGGCATCGAGTTATGCGAGACCATCCTAAATCCCTCTTCTAAACCGGCGAGCCTTCTCACGTGGTCGATAACCGCTTTAACCCTCTCCATCTCCCGCCCCTCAAGAACAACTCCATCTACCTCAGCCGTGTCCTCGAAGTCCCCGAACTCCACCTCAGTGACTGTGTTGAAGGCGGCGAGGTTGACGGATATGCTGTCGTGATAAGGAATTCTCAGCTTCCAATCTTTCAATCCATGGTATTTGACGAGCCCCTCCATGGGATGTGCAACTGCCCTGGCCTTCATGTCCGGCTGTGTCTATGTATATTTGATGGATTTAAACCGGTTAGCCAATAATCTAACGTCTTTCTTCACATCTGTTCCCATGAGCGCAGATACCACAAGCTTGGCTATTTGCCCCATCTGCCGCAGGCCCATACCTCTCCGCGTGACTTCACATGTCCCAAATCTGACACCATTGTCTGCGATGATGTTGTTCTTCTCGAGCGTGTTGCAGACTTTCGCCGCCTCGTCAACCGGATAAGGTAAGTAAACTTGGTGGCTACTGGTGTAGCCAAGCCTGTTCTTGAAGGGTTTTAGCCCCGCTTTTTCCAAAGACTCGGCCAACGTTTTCGCGTTCTCCACAACCTTAGAAGCATACATTCGGCCGTGCCTGCGCATCTCGTCCAGCGCAATTGCAAGAGCTGCCACTCTGTTGAAGTGGATGTTGTCAACGAATTTATGGAACGTGTTTTCCTCTATTTTCCTCGCGAGATGTGTGTCGTTTGTAAGTATTATGCCTCCCTGTGGGCCGAAGAAGCTCTTGTGTGTTGAGCCAAGCATGATGTCTGCCCCTTCCTCAAGCGGTTGTTGGAAAACTCCGCCTGCGACGAGTCCGAGCACATGCGAGGCATCGTAGATTATAACACCTCCGTAGCTGTGAACTGTGTCGGCCAGCTCGCGGACAGGCATGGGGTAGAGAATCAGGCTCGCACCAAGAACAACGGCATCCGGCTTTTCCCTCGAAACCATGTCCGCGGCCTCATCAACGTCGATGCACAGCTCCTTTTCCTGCAACTTGATGACAGAGTATCCGAATATTTGTGGAATCTTTTCTTCGTCGAGGCCGGGGTATCCGGCGAAGCAAGGGTCAACACACGCTATCTTGCCTCCACGCGGCACACAGGAATACAGAGCCATCATCAAGGCAACGTGACCCGAGAGAGGGGCCACGCTGCAGAACTCCGCCCCAAAAACCATCCGACCCAGCTCCTCAGCCACCCTCCAAACCTCCTGAATATAACGTGTGCCACCGTAGAACTCCGGCTTCAAAGAATACCTAGCACCCATATCAGAAGCGAGAGCCCTCCTTACAGCAGGACTCAGAATGTTCTCGCTCGCAACCAAGTTTAAACAACTACCACGAAACAACTCATGTCTCCGAAGAGCATCAAGCACAGTTTTCTTCATGCTTCCCTATGCTACGAACAAAAATATATCCATGCACTAAACCAATCCATAGCGGGTATCTGTCTTAACAACCCTTAACGTAACCAATGTGTTGACAGAAATGACTCCTGGGATTTTTTTGACCTGTTCCACTATTTCTCGTATGTGGTCGAGGTCGCGGCCGTAGGCAACAGCTATGGCGTCGAAGTCTCCCGATAACTGGTAAATGTTTGCGATCTCCCTCAGCAGCTTAAGCTCTTCCAAGACTCTGTTTATTTCGGAGGGCTCTATTTTGAGCATTAGTGCCGCGGAGTTCTTCAGCCCCAGCTTAACGTGGTCGACAAGTACAGTCACCTTGCGGATGACTCCGGTTTTCAACAGCCTTTGGAAACGAAACCTGACGGTGTTTTCGCTTACTCCGAGTTTGCGGCCTATGTCGGCGAAAGAGGCCCTTCCATCCTCGAACAATATGTTCAGTATCTTAAGGTCGAGGTCGTCGACCATCCTCGCCCCACCTCACCAACAAACCCGAACCTGGCGCTGATTTGCTGAGGTCAATAAACTCCCAACCCCTTCCAACAAACCTGACAGCCGCGACAGGCTTTGGATGAATCTCGCCCCCACAATGCGGACAAACAATCATAAACCTCTCGACAAACTTGAGAAGCCTTCCAACCTGCTCAGGCGAAAAAGCGGCATACTCTCTGCTACTGCTCTTCACCTCAATAGCAAGAAGCTCTCCCCTATCGACCGCAATTATATCAGGCTTAGCCATCTTACCTGTCCCACTGCCCGGAGTTCTCACCGCATAGTAACCCTTCTCGCCAACTTCAATAAACCTCCTCAGCAAACTATACTCACCCTCATAACCAAGTCGCGACTTGTACTTCGGCGAGGCTGGGTCAGACGGTTTCCGCGGCATTATTGCTTGTCCTCGAGCTGGATAATTTTACGCTCTCGTTTCTCAGGAGACTGAGGCGAGTGACGCTCCATGTCGTTGAGCTCTATCAGCAGCGGGCTCAGGTAGATGCTTAGGGTTGAAGCGTTTTTCAGCCACTTACGCTCTGACGGCTTCGTCAAATACCCTATTTCAACCAAGTTGGATAGAAAAGTTGAGACGCTTCTTCTTTTCTTCTCATTTTTTGAAATGGAGTCTGGAAGCCTCTCGGTCAGGTCCGTCAAGGTGAATGGGTTATGGTCCATTCCGCCTATTGCCGCAAGTATATGGATAATCTCATCCTCGCTGAGCAGCCGAGTCTTCCACTTAAGCATCTGAACAATAGGATGAGTCCTTTTCAACCCTTATTCACCCCTTGAAAAACCTGTCAATCAAAAACCTCGGTTCAATAGGTATGTCTTTACCGCATGACCCGCAGGTTGTAACGAGAATGTCATTCGTTGATTCGGCTTCCTCAAGCTCCTGTTTGGTGGGCAGAATCATCAGTGACGAGTTTTGGCAGTAGACACATTTTAGCTTGATCTTTATGCCGCTGTCTGAGGAGAGCTCTGTCTTTTGTTTTAGGAGCTGGAATTTCCTCGGCAACTGAGGAGACGGCTGGGTCGTTGTCTGGGTTTTTGTTCCCTTGAGCTGGTTGAGCTCATTCCTAAGTCTCTCGTTTTCCTCCTCAAGCTGAGCCTTCTTGGCAACAACTTCCTTGAACTCTTTCTCAAGCTTTTCGAAGACCCAGTGTGGAACAAGCTCCGACCTAATCACGGGCATTACCAGCTCCACAACCCGTTTGCGAACGTTTTCAAGCAACGACGGCTCGAGAGCCTTAAGCTCAGGCATCTCCCCCGCCTTGATGCTCGAAATATTAGCCAGCTGTCTCGAAAGTATCTCCAAATCCTCTCTTTTCACAAGCTCCGGATTCTGGAGCAGCAGAAGCAGAGACCTCGCCGACGCAACCTCCTCCTCAAGAGTTTGAAGAGTCTCCCTCACCCTTGCCAGCTCCTCATCCAACCTGTTAAGCTCTGTCCTTTTTTCCTCAATCAGCTTGAGCAGAGAGGCTGCGTCCGTCTTGAAGCCCAGCAGGTCCTCGTACTCCTTCGTAAGCCCCCCGATTTTTTGCCGCAGTTCATCCTCCCTTTTCTCGAGAGACGCCACCTCGGCTCGAAGCTTAGCCATTGTTTCGCTGATGTTTTCAAACTCTGGCTCTATTTCAGATATCTCCCTTAGCTTGGCAGTTTTTCTCTGAATTTCATGCTCGATCTCCTCCAGCCTCCTACTGTTTTCCTCAACCAAGGCCTGTGTATTTCTCAGTTTATTCTCTGTTTCATCTAGCTTTGCAAATGCTTCGAACACCTGCTTAAAATCGGTGCCTGTCTCGGAGATCTTCGCCGCAACTTTAGCCAGAGTTTCGAGGTCATCAATGTTTATGCCATATTTCTCGATGGCGCGGATAATGTTGTTTACACGGTTGACTGTCTCGAGGGTGAGCTTCTGCTGCTCCATGTATACGCGGAGGTCTTCCTCAATTCTACGCCTTTTTTCCAAAAGCTCGTTTATACTGTATTCCAGTTTGACGCTTTCGCGGAATCTCTTCTCATACTCCTTGAAGAGAGTCTGGAGAGATTTTCCATACTGTTTTTCCAGCTGTCTAAGCTTAATGACACCTTTTACATATCTTTTCAGCTGTGTCTGTGGTACACCTATTTGTTTGAGCGCCTCCTCCATCTGTTGCAGGGTGAGTGGCTCGCCGCCCGACCCGTCAGCTGAAGAGTTGTTTTCCTCGGCCATTTTACCGTTTGTAACTCAATCAGCAGCGATATAAAAGCTAACTCAACGCATGATGACGAGAGTAGTCGCTGTATTGTCAGGAGGTTCTATGGGTATTGTTTTGGGAGGATGTTCTTATATAGGCGTTTCAGAATTTTGTTATGGATATGCTTGCTCTTGGTAACATCCCTTTTGTATCAATAATCAGTCCAGAGTTTATCATCCCGCTCTTTTTTGGCGTGCTCCTATTGATTGTAATCTTGTCGGCTTCGATCAAGGTTGTTACGGAGTATGAGAGGGCGGTGATTTTTAGGCTGGGTCGGCTGATCGGGGTGAAGGGGCCTGGACTTGTTATGATTCTACCCGTCATCGACCGGAGAAGAATCATCGACCTTAGGCTGGTTACGTTTGATGTTCCTAAGCAGCGGATAATAACCAAGGACAATGTTACCGTTGATGTTGATGCTATTGTTTATTTCAGGGTGACTGACCCCATGATGGCTGTTTTGAAAGTTAAGGACTACTTCACCGCGTCGGCTCTATTGGCTCAGACTACTCTCAGGGATGTGATCGGGCAGGTTGAGCTGGATGATCTTTTGACTAGACGTGAGGAGTTGAACAAGAGGATTCAACAGATACTTGATGAGGCGACTGAGCCTTGGGGAATCAAAGTTACAACGGTGGCTCTGAGGGATGTTGTGATTCCCGAGATGATGCAGCGCGCTATCGCGAAGCAGGCTGAGGCTGAGAGGGAAAGAAGGAGCAGGATAATTGCTGCGGAGGGTGAGCTTATGGCCGCGGAAAAGATGGCTCAGGCAGCCGATTACTATGCGCAGCACCCGATTGCGCTCAGGCTTAGGGAGCTGCAGACATGGAGCGAAATCGCACGCGAGAAAAACATGATCGTAGTCACAGAATCGGCAACGAAGGAGCTCGGCACAATACTTGGATTAACCGCTCAGAAAAAAGAATGAGAATAGCCACGCTCCTACTAATAGGCGCCGTGCTACTTCTATCCGGTCACAGCGAAACACCTCAAGTCCTTCTCCTCACGATAGATGGATACATCTCGACAGGGACTGCGATGTATTTGGAACGTGTGCTGACGTCATCTCGCTACGATGCAGTCATTTTAACGATTAACACGTTGGGGGGAAGCGCTGACGCCATGCTTAGGATTGTTGAGGCGATTGAAAGGTCTCCTATCCCTGTCATCGGATTTGTTTACCCCGTTGGTGGGAAGGCGTTATCAGCGGGGACCTACATCCTTATGTCAACTCATTTCGCTGCCATGGCTCCCGAGACCCTGATAGGGTCCGCCCAGCCTGTGATAGGTGGTGAACCTGTTACAGACAGTAAGGTGTTGAACTTTTTCGCCGAGAAGATGGGGACTTTGGCGGAGTCGAGGGGTAGAAACCGAGAGGAAGCCGTTAAGATTGTCTATGAGAACAAAAACTTCAACCCTGCATCTGCTCTCGAGGCTGGGTTAATCGAGGCAATTGCCACGGATGTCGACGAGCTTCTGGCTCTCGCTGATGGAAAAACCGTGAGAACCATCACAGGTGAAAAAATTCTTAGGCTCAAGAACGCATCCATCACAAATGAAATGCCGGGAGTAACGGAAGCACTTGTATCGGTTCTTTCAGATCCTATTGTCTCAAGTATTCTTCTATCGCTGGGAATATTGCTTTTGTTGGTTGGCCTCTCTACACCGGGATGGGGCGGGGAAATCGTTGGTGGGCTGATGATTGTTCTCGGCCTCGTGGGACAAGGACTCAACATTAACTGGGCAGGTGTGTTTCTAACAATTCTCGGCGCAGCTCTCCTTCTCTACGAGCTTCTCAGCCCAGGGTTTGGTGTCGCAGGATTTGGTGGACTGGTGTCTTTAACTGTCGGAATTATTTTGATAGGCGGTTTTTCGCCGGCGCCGGCCCTTGTGTCACCTGAGTGGACGGGGACGCTGCTTATCACCGTAATTTCCACCTCGTTGCTCATATCCGCTTTTCTAGGGTTCTTGGTTTACAAGGCTCTAAAAGCGCAAAAGAGGAGGCCGCTTGCACAGGAGCCGAGAGTTGGTAGGGCGGTTGACACAATAGATGCTGGTCATATAGGATACGTTTTCGTCGAGGGAGAATACTGGCGCGCCAAAGCGGTTAAACCTGTCAAAGAAAGAGATATGATAAAAGTTGTGGGGAAAGAAAACGGTGTATTGTTGGTGGAGCCTTTCGAACCTACCTAAAGCGTCTTCTACCCTGAAAACCCCGTGACCTGAATCCGCCTCCTCGAGGCCGGTCTTCAGTGCCGAATGTCTCCTTCTGGGACAAGTTGTTCTCAGTGTTTACCTCTGTCACCGGCTCTTCAGATGGCTCTATTTTCCCGAACTTGCCGAGGTTGAGCTGCATTTTTCCACGAAACAGTTTGATGAACCCGTTCACCACTTTTATCGAGTCACCTTCGTTGACAAGGTCGATGTTGTCGTCCCAGAGAACAAGGGTGATGGCTCCTGTTTCATCCGCTATCAAGGCCTCTGTCAACCTGTGCTCTGACTGGTCGTATTGCGAAGAAACGACGCGTGGCTCCGGTTTTTCGACGATTTTTGCGACGAGGTTTACGCCCCGCGAGCGCGGGGTCAGACTTCCTATCTTAACCAATTCGCTCAATTCCTTTTTTCACTCTTTTGGTGGCTAGTGTGGTTCTTTGTCGTATATAAGCCTTGTGTGACGGCTTTCAAAGCTGTGTAAGCGCGCTCGACACCATAGTCTTCTATGATGAAAGTTGCCAGCTTTGGGCCGCTGTCCTGTCCAATCAAGATTCTGTAAAGTGTTTGAAAGAGTTGGGGCGGGTTGATCATGTTTCGCCGCGCTATCTCGAATATGGTGGACTGGAGTGTGTCTGGGTTGGATGCGTTTCTCACAGCTTCTGCGACCTCGTCGACGGCCCGCCGAAGGATCTCGTCTATGGTAACTGGCTCTACCTCAGGTTTTCCGAATGTCTTCTGATAATTGACGGCGTATTCAACTTTCTTCAAAACCTCTTCATCAACCTTGTATCCGTATCGTTTCAGCCTCGCGACCACGAACTCCTTCTCCTTCCCCTCGGGGGCAATCGATGCCAAAAACACTAGAAGACTGTAGGAGACTTTTGTCGGCGTTTTCTCCGGTGGTTTGAACATGTATGCGTAGACGTAGAGGCCTGTTCTGCGTGGGTCACCAGTGTTCCGGCGATATTGTTCGCCCAAGGTGTCAAGCTCATCCATCAACGCAGGTATAAGCTGTGGAGAGACAACTCTTGTCCCCTTTATGCGTTTAAGGAATAGGAGGACAAGGCTCTGGGGCGAGCCGTATTTGAACCATTCATGGGGTGTGAAGACCGAGACGCCCTTTGACTTGGAGATTTTTCGCCGGGATGCGTCAAGAAATAGCTCGTATTGTACATGCTTAGGCGGCTTGTATGCGAGGATGTGTTCGGATACCCAGTCGTTCACCATCACGGAGGCGGCCAGGTCTTTTCCATATGCTTCGAAGCGCACGTCGAGGGCTGCCCATCTAGCCGCCCACTCAACCTTCCAAGAAAGCTTGCCATCGGCCTTTGAGATATCCGCCTCCCCCTCATATCCACATCCATCAAACCACCTCTTCTTGATGCTCACCCCTTTGCAAACATAGTGCACACGGCCCGTCTTCGGGTCAAAGCCCTCTGCGTGAGTAGTGTAGATTCTTCCACATGAAGCGCATAAAGGGAAGTAGGGTAACATTTCTTGAAACTTCTGCTGTCCAGTTAGCTCGGCTATTTTTTCGCCAATTGTTCTGGCGTTCTCCAGTATCTTTGATATCTGGTTTTTGAGCAATCCGCTGTTGTATACGTGGAATCCTCTGTAGAACTTGGATTCGACGCCTGTTTTTGCAAGCGCATCGAGGAGCATGTTCTCCATGTGCTCAGCATAGGATTCGTGGCAGTTGAAGGGGTCGGGGATGAGCGACACGGGTTTGAGCAGATGTTTCTCATATTCTTTGGGGATTTCGGCGGGAACGCTCCGCAGCCCATCCATGTCATCGGCGAACTGGATCATCTCAGAGTTGAGGCCGAGGTTTTTTATTGCGAGAGAAACAGCATAGGCTCTGACAGAGTCGGAGAGGCTTCCTATGTGGATGAAGCCCGAGGCCGCTATGCCTGCCTCGGTCCTTATATTGTCAAGACTTCGTCCGAGCTGCTTTTCCCTCTCGATGATCTCCCAAGCTAGCTTGTCTATCCATGTGCCGAGGCCTATCCTGTTTCTCTCAACCATCGAAACATATGCTCCAAGCTATTTGTTAAACCTTCACGGCGCGGACGCAGAGGGCTTCGGGAACATATGTTGGTTTGAACCCTGCTTTACGCATCCTCTCAACCACACCCCTGTAGAATGCAATCCCCTTTTTCACACCCGGCTGACCGACATAGTGAACAACCACTCCGCCACTCCTCACAACCCTGTATAGTAGACGGTAAAACTCGGTCGAATACAGCTCCCCTGCTATTCTGAAACTCGGCGGGTCATGCATAACCACGTCAAACTCCTCGCTACATTTTCGGAGAAAATCCGCCGCGTCTGCCACTTCTGTCTTTATCTTCTCTGTGAAAAGTTTTCTCGACCATGGGTTTAGGGCAGCCATCTTCACTATGTTTGGGTCTTTTTCAACCGTTACAACTCGTCGGGCTCCCTTCTCAAACATGGCGATGGCTGTGTATCCTAGCCCGGTGCAGATGTCAAGCGCCTCTGCACCGCCGAGTTCACGAAAGAGGCCGACTTTTTGCCTTGCATCGTCTATCGGATTTACATCAACCGTCCTATGCATTCTTATCCCGTTTATTTCAACGGTTGTTGGCTGTCTCCACCCCGGCGCGACCAACCGATACATCTTTCCCTCAAACCATGCAAGCTTCGGCAGCCCCTCCTCAACGACATAGACATCTTCAGGCCTTGTCGCAGCCCTCTCAAGCATCCGTCGACTAACCACTATACCGTCTATCGAAACACCCTCCTCACAGATCACACCTCTTGAAACAGAAACCCCCAAATCAAGCGAGACATCCACCTCCCCGCATTCCCCTAGGCTAAGCAGATACCGTGTCTCGTGTCCAGACAGCAAAGGAACTTGGACAGGTCCGGGAGGATCCTGCATGCATGTTTTTTATAATCCCCCACACTTTAAAACATGTTGAAAAAAGCTGTGATGCTTTCGCTCGAGGACCAGGCCGCAGTCGAGATACTTAGAATTCTCGTGGAGAACTATGGCTTCTCCGAAAGCGGTGACAAAACCTTTCAGAAGAACGGTGTAACCATGGTTTGTCTCGACAAGTCTATGCTTTATGCCGATGATGAGGTGGCGTCGATTGAGGCTGATCTTGTTGTAGTTCCCTCGAAACATGTATCGGAGACAGGTAGAAGATGTCTTTTAGTGCATTCGACGGGTAACTGGGGTGATTCAGCTCCTTACGGCGGCAAGCCCAAGCAACTCTCAGCAACATCCGCCGCCGCTGTTTATCATGCACTGACGGAGCTACGGCAAGCCGTGGAAAACGTTGGACATAGCGATGTTGAGTTTGGCATGGAGGCCACTCACCACGGCCCCTACTCCGAGAAGCCGCTCATCTTCATAGAAGTCGGTTCAGACGTCAGCGCATGGAGAGACAGAAAGATGGCGGAAGCTGCTGCAGAAGCTGTTTACAGCCTCTGTTTCGGGGGTGTGGCGAGTTACCCTGAGTCGGCTGTCGGGTTCGGAGGAGGGCACTATCCACGTGACATTCTCAAACCCGTTCTCGCGGGGATATACATGGTTGGACACGTAGCCTCCAAACATCACTTTCCACTGGATGAAGAGGTGATTAGACAGGCTTTTCAGAGAACCGCCGAAAAGCCTAAAACCGCGTTGATAGACTGGGACGGGCTCCGCTCAGAACACCGCGCCGCGCTGCTAAAAGTCTTAACAGATTACGGCGTAGAAGTTGTAAAGGTTTAGAACCTCAGCGCTTATATATGGAGCAATAAACATGCTAGGTAGGAGATGATGCTGCCCGCGGAGGTAGAGTCGAAAGTTATGATTCCACTACTGAGGGCTATGGTGGCTAAGAGGCTTGTGTATGAGAAGGGCTATACCCAGGAAAAGGTTGCTCAAGTTCTTGGCGTCACGCAGGCGGCTGTGAGCAACTATCTCCGCGGTGTCCGAGGGCTTTCCTCGGAGCTTGAAAAACATGAGGAGCTTGCAAAATGGGCCGATGAGGTTGTAGAGGCGGTTGTCCGAGACGCGCCGCGGCAGGAAATAGCACGCCGCATAAACGACGCCCTCAAAAACATCAGAGTGATGCGAATACTATGCGAATACCATAAAAGAGTTGAACCCGATATAGATGTGGACTCTTGCCATGTCTGCGACTAAACTCTCGAACTAAGAAGAAGAACCCTCTCAACAAGCTCGTCGAGGTTTTCTGAGAAAAGATATGTTATCGGCTCATAGCCAATTCCTCCACCATGTATCAGAGCCTCCAACTTTTCCCCCGTATTTCTAAACGCTCGTGAAACGTCTTCAAGAACAACCTCGTCGGAAATCGGTTCAGCTCTCGCCTCCACTACAGCATATTTCACACCCAGTCTCCCGAGGGTCCGGCTCATTTCGGGAAAATGTTTTACGTTGATGGCTGCGCGGAGACGTTTGTTGAAGTTTCGCGCCGCCAATAAAATGTTTGCAAGATGCCGGCTGCCGCCGAACATGGGCCTACCCACCGCCTTCACCTCATCATCAGCCAAAACTATTCTTCCAGCTACTCCCGCCACATCCGATTCAGTAGTTGCGTCGGAGACGCAGTAGACCAGGTTTGCTCCGACCTGCGGTATAAGTCGTTTGAAGCCCGGGCTTGTCTCAAGCTTCTTTAAGCTGCTTTCAAGTTTTTTGAGCACGCGGGTTCTTTCCTCGTCTAGTCCACCCAGTTGCATTGTGCCGATGCAGATGTCGCAGGCCGCCAGCTGTGGATACATTTTTCTATGGTATTCGCAGAATCTTCCCTCAGAGAGCAGCCCTCTCCAGAAAGAGTAGAGAATAGCCGTCGCCGCTGCAGCGTTTTTTCCGACTTCGTTGCACAGTGTCTCGACGAGAAGTGATGCCTCTTTCCTGTTTACACCCATCTGCTCAAGGGATTGGTAGAAGGTTTTCTCGTCTTTGGCGAGAATTTGGCTTACCGCTGACTGTGTCACGCCCAACATCTTCGCAACCATCGTCTGTCCAAATCCTTCTCTTCTTAATCGATGGGCCACAAGCCCACGTACTGCTGGTAGGAATTTCCTCGTCATCATCTCGCAGGGCGGAAACATGTATGAGATGTTTATCCGAGGTTTATAAGCAACCCGTCCAAGCCTTATCCAGATGCATAAACACGAGATGGAGCTCCCTCATTTCGTTGTCATAGGACACGACCTCGCCCAAACAATCGTAGACCATTTAAAGCTCCACGGCTTCAAAGCCCCGCTCATGATAACCTCCAACACACCATATCGTGTTTATGGCTCAAAAATCGAGTCTCTCATGGATCTTAGGATTAAACTCTCGACTCTGGATGTTGAAGAAATTTATGGTGATGTCGAGAAGGTTATTCAAGGCCGTGGGTTTGACGTCATCTTGGGTGTGGGCGGCGGCAGGGTTATGGATGTCTCGAAAGTGGTGGCTGAGAAAAC
>VAPR01001356.1_pt1 | contig 12242 bp, 13 predicted proteins | sample 3380701 | NCBI WGS metagenome assembly VAPR01 (sample SAMN11536904, study PRJNA540576) | hot springs metagenome | isolation source: hot spring wet sediment | place: Spain: Lobios | collected 2014-01
CAGAGCCGCAACGCGTACTTCAACCTGCACAAGCTGGGGGTGCGGGCGGAGCGGTACGAGGTGGACTACTACGGCGAGATGGAGGACGCGTTGAACCGGGGCCTGCCCACCGACCGGCTGGAGGTGGACTGGTGGCTAGATAGCGAGCCGGTGCGGGCGCGGCTGGAGGGTCGGTGGACGGCGCCGCCCCTGGAGGACGCGCGACTGATCCTGGAAGCCGAAGGCGACCGCCCGGGCCCCCTGTGCGAGCCGGCGGGCCGTCTGGTCCGGCTGGAGGTCCCCGCCTCCATCGGATCCCTGCGGGACCGCGCTTCGGAGCTCGCCCTGGAGTGGCGGCTGCGCACCCGGGAAGCGTTCCTCCGGTGCTTCGGCGCGGGTTACACGGCGGTGGACTTCGTACGGGAAGGCGGGAGGGGATACTACGTGCTGGAGCGGCGGCATGAGGCTTGAAGCGGTGGAGCTCCGCGTAGTCGAGCTTCCACTGCGCTTCCCGTTCGAGACGAGCTTCGGCCGCGAGGAGAACAAGCACGCGGTCCTGGTGGCGGCCTACGCGGACGGGCTGGTCGGGTGGGGGGAGGCTCCCGTGATGGGTGCACCCTTGTACAACGAGGAGACGGTGGAGACCGCCTGGCACGTGCTGCGCGACTTCCTCGTGCCCACCGTCCTCGGCAGGAATCTGGAGCACCCCCGCGAGGCCCGGCGGCGGTGGGCTCACATCCGGCGTCACCACATGGCGAAGGCAGGCCTGGAGGCCGCCCTGTGGGACCTCCACGCGCAGCAGGAAGGCCGCAGCCTGCGGGAGCTCGTGGGTGGGGTCCGGAACCGCGTGGAAGTGGGTGTCAGCCTCGGCATCGAGCCCACGGTGGCGGACCTGCTGCGGCGGGTGGAAGAGTTCGTCGCCCGGGGGTATCGACGGGTCAAGGTGAAGATCCGGCCCGGGTGGGACGTGGACGTGGTCGCGGAGCTGCGGCGCCACTTCCCCCAGGTTCCCTTACAAGTGGACGCCAACTCCGCGTACACGCTGGAGGACGCCGCGGTATTCGAAGCGCTGGACAGCTTCGGCCTGCTGTTGGTGGAGCAGCCGCTGGGCGAAGACGACCTGGTGGATCACGCGAAGCTGCAGGCCCGGCTGCGCACGCCCGTCTGTCTGGACGAGTCCATCGTGCACCCCCACGACGCGCGCAAGGCCATCGAGCTGGGGAGCTGCCGTGTGGTGAACATCAAGCCAGCGCGCCTGGGCGGGCTCGCGGCGGCCGTGGAGACGCACGACGTGTGCGCGGCGCGCGGGGTACCGGTCTGGTGCGGGGGCATGCTGGAAACGGGGATCGGCCGTCTCCTGAACCTGGCTCTGGCCTCCCTCCCCAACTTCCAGCTCCCGGGGGATCTTTCAGCTTCGGACCGCTACTTCCAGGAGGACCTGATCGACCCCCCGGTGGTTCTACAGCCCGACGGCACAGTCGAGGTGCCGGTCGAGGCGGGGGTCGCACCCAGGGTTCGCCGGGACCGGGTGGAACTCGTAACGGTACGGCGGGAACGCTTGCGGGCAGGCTCCACGCCGCGCTGAGCCTCGCGGTCGCCGCCGTCCGCCACGCGGGCCTGTGAGCTCCCCGGTGGGACGAAAGGCCCGCTACCGCGGACTTTTTGCTGCGCTGCCCTGACGCTCCGACACAAGCGCTTTCTGGCGGAGGGGGTGGGATTCGAACCCACGCGGGTGTCGCCACCCTAGCGGTTTTCAAGACCGCCCCGTTCAACCGCTCCGGCACCCCTCCGCCGCCATTTTAGCGACAGGCGGGTTCTACACGCGCAGGCGCGGGTCGAGGGCGTCCCGGAGGCCGTCCCCGAACAGGTTGAATCCCAGGACGGTTAGCATGATGGCCAGCCCGGGGAACAGCAGGGTGTGGGGTGCCAGCTGGATGTACTGGCGGGCGGTGGACAGCATGGCGCCCCACTCCGCGGTGGGCTGCTGGACCCCCAAGCCCAAGAACCCCAGGGCCGCCGCGGACAGGATGGCGCTGGCCACCTGCAGGGTAGTCTGGACGATGAGCACGGCCAGGGTGTTCGGGAGGATGTGCCGGAAGATGATCCGCAGGTTGCCAGCCCCCAGGGCCCGGGCGGCGTCCACGAACTCCTGTTCCTTCAACGACAGCACCTGCCCGCGGATGAGGCGCGCGTACGTGGGGACGGAGACGATGCCCACGGCGATCATCACGTTCACCAGGCCCACGCCGAGGATGGTCACGAGCAGGATGGCGAGAATGGTGCTGGGGAAGGCGAGGAGGACGTCGATCGCCCGCTGGACCACCAGGTCGAACCGTCCGCCCAGGTACCCGGACACAAGGCCCACGGGTACGCCGAGGACCACCCCGATGGCCACCGCGATGGTGCCGATGACCAGGGACAGCCGCGCGCCGTACAGGATACGGCTCAGCACGTCGCGGCCGAGCTCGTCCGTGCCCAGGGGGTGACGCGGGCTGGGCGGCTTCAGGCTTCGCTCCAGGTCCGAGGCGTAGGGATCGTACGGCGCGAGCCACGGTGCCAACAGGCCGCACAGCCCGAACACGAGCAGGATGGACAGGCCCAGCACCGCAGAGCGGCTCCTCCGCAGGCGACGCCACACCAAGGCGCCCGTGGACAGCGCTCCAGCCGCGGGGGCCGCGGGTCGCACGGCCCCCGCGGCAAGGGCTGCGGGACGAGGCGCCTCATTCATACCGGATCCGCGGATCGAGGAAGCCGTAGAGGACGTCCACGGCCACGTTCAGGAGCACAAAGGTGGTGGCGATGAGGAGGATGGCTCCCTGGATGACGGGGTAGTCCCGGGCCAGGACCGCGTCCACCAGCAGGCGGCCGATGCCAGGCCACGCGAACACCGTCTCGGTCAGCACCGCCCCGGACAGTAGCGTGCCCAGCTGCAGGCCGAGAACGGTGACCACGGGGATGAGGGCGTTGCGCAGGGCGTGGCGGTTCACCACCACCCGCTCCGCCAGCCCCTTGGCGCGGGCGGTGCGCACGTAGTCCTGACCGAGCACCTCCAGCATGGCGGAGCGGGTCATGCGGGCCAGGATGGCAGAAGAGGCGGCGCCCAGCGTGACCGCGGGGAGCACGAGGTGTCGCCAAGTCTCGTAGCCGAAGGCGGGGAGCCACCCCAGGCGCACTGAGAACACGAGGATAAGGTTCAAGCCAAGCCAGAACACGGGCATGGACACACCCACCAGCGCAACCGCCATCACCAGGGTGTCCACCCAGCTCTGACGGCGGGTGGCGGCGAGGATCCCCGCGGGAATTCCGATGACGGACGCCACCAGGATGCTGGCCACAGCTAGGCGCACGGTCCGGGGGAACCGCTGCGCCAGCTCCTCCACCACCGGCGCGCCGTTGAACAGGGAGCGGCCGAGGTCCCCGCGCACCGCGTTGCGCAGGAAGTACAAGTACTGCACGGGGAGGGGCCGGTCCAGGCCCAGGGAGCGGCGGATCTCCGCCACCACCTGCTGGGTGGCGGCCTGCCCCGCCATGATCTGCGCCGGGTCCCCGGGGATCAGGCGGATAGCCGCGAAGACCACCACCGAAACCCCCAGGAGCACAGGTAGGGCCAACGCGAGCCGCTTCGCCACGTAACTCCACATGCGAGTCCACCCGCCCTATGGTACCGGAGCTGGTGTGAAGACAGGACGGGGCCGGCCAGCCCGGCCCCGTCCTGTGAGAGCTCTACCCGCCTAGCGGCGCAGCCAGGCGGTGCGCGCCAAAATCCGCTCCGTGGGGTGCACCACGAGCCCCTGGACCTCCCGCCGCAACCCCGTGACCTGGGACTCGCTGTGCAGGAACAGCCACGGCGCGTCCCGCCAGATGATCTCCATGGCCCGGCGGTATGTAGCGGCCCGGCGGGCGGGGTCCGTGATGGCGCGGGCCTCGTCCAGAAGCTGGTCCACCTGCGGGTTGCGGTAGAAGAACCGGTTGAACCCCGCAGGCGCCCACTGACTGCTGTGGAACAGGCTGAACAGCCCGTAGTCCGCATCCCCCGTCACCGTGCCCCAACCGAGCATGAACATCTCCACCGGGGTGCGGTCGGGCGGCTGGTTTGTGAAGCTCAGGTAGGCGGCCCACTCCATGGTCTGCAGCCGCGCGTTGATCCCCGCGGCCCGCAGCTGGGCCTGTACCGCGGCGGCTACCGCCGCGTCCTGCACGTACCGGCCCGTGGGGTGCAGGAGGGTTACGTTCAGGCCGCCCCCGTGCCCAGCCTCCGCGAGCAGCTGCCGCGCGCGGTCCACGTCGTACGGCCAGCCCCCCGGTTGGATCGCGCTGTACCCGACGATCCCGGGGGAGATGGGCGCGTCCGACACCCGCGCGGCCCCGCCCAGTACCGTCTGCACGATGGCCCGCTTGTTCACCGCGTAGTTGAAGGCCTGGCGGACCCGCGGGTCGGTGAAGGGCGCCTTCTGGTTGTTGAAGGCGATGTAGATGGTCCGCACGCTGCTGGTCCGGTCGATGCGCAGAGCCCGGTTCAGGGCGAGCCGCGTGGTCTCCCGCGGGGGCACGCGAACCGCCACGTGGATCTGCCCGCCCTCCAGCGCGAGCACCCGTGCTCCGTCGTCCGGGATCACGCGCCACACCACTTGGTCCAGCAGGGGCTTACGGGGACCCCAGTAGTCGGGGTTGCGCTCCAGCACGATGCGGTCGCCCCGCACCCACTCACGGAAGCGGAAGGGCCCCGTCCCCACGGGCTGGCGGCCATACGGCTCGCCCGTGGGCGGTCGCATGCCGCCTGCGCGCTGGACGGCGGTGGGGCTGTGGATGGCGAGGAAGTCGTGCGTGAGGTGGGCCAGCAGCGGGACGAAGGGACGGCGGAGGTTCAGGCGGACCGTGTAAGCGTCCACCGCCTCCACGCTTGCCACCTCACCCAGGAGGATGGCCCGGAAAGGCGCGCGGTTTTCCGGGTTCAAGATGAAGTCGAAGTTCCACTTCACCGCCGCTGCGTCGAAGGGCGTGCCGTCGTGGAACCGGATCCCCCGCCGCAGGCGGATGGTCATGGCGCGCCCGTCCGAGGACACCTGCGGCAGGCTCTCGGCCAACAGGGGCTGGATGCGGCCCTCCGGCGTAAGCTCGTAGAGGGTCTCGGCCACGTGGGAGATCACCTCCGCGTCGGGTGAGGCGGAAGCGTAAGGGCTCAGGGTCACGGAGTCCGCGCCCCGCCCCACGATCAGGGTGCCTCCGGGCTGGGGCGCGGGTGTAGCGGGACCGCTTGCGGCGGGCAGCGACAGCGCGGCCACCACCGCGACGGCCACCAGCGCGAGCGCGACTCTCGACACGAGGATCCCCTCCTTGGTCCAGATTCGCGTGCTCTTCCCGATTCGTTATTGTGGCACTGCTCTCCTGCCCCCGGGCAGGTCCCCCGGACTTGGCCGCTCCCCTGTGTATTATGCGTATGATTAGGAAACGTGGGTGTGAAGGAAGCGCTGGTCCGGGAGATCCGGGAGGTCACCGGCGGGGAGCCCGTGGTGGTGGCGTTCAGCGGGGGCCTGGACAGCAGCGTGGCTGCGGCGTTGTGCCGGGAGGCCCTGGGCCCCGACCGGGTGCTCCTCGTCACGGTGAACATGGGCCAGTACGCCTATCGCCGCGGCAACGAGATCGTGCTGGACATGGCCGACCGCCTGGGCCTGCCGCAGCGGTGCCTGTTGGGCCAAGCGATGCAGGACCGGATCATGGCGGGCGGCCCTGCCTGCAACCGGTGTACGCGGGACATCAAGCTCGGCCTTGTCAAAGCCGCGGCCCGGGGCCGCCTCGTGGTGACAGGGGCCAACCGCTCGGACACCTGGGGCCAGATGGGGCTCAAGGTGTGCAACGGCTACTACGCGCCGTTGCTGGACCTGGACAAGCCGCAGATCCGGGCTCTGGCCCTTGAGCTCGGCATTGAACCGCCGCAGACCAAGATTGGCGAGAATCCGGGCCGGGAGGGCTGCAAGCTCAAGCACCTGCTCAAGCCCCTGGCCAACCCCGACTACCACGGCCGGGCGGTGGCGCGCGCCAACGAAGTGGTGCTCGAGGCAGTCCGGGAACTCGGGTTCCCCGCACAGCTGGCCAACGTGAAGATCGTGGGCCCCCTGTCGCGGAACGTGGGCCTGGTGAACCTGTGGCCGGATCCGCCTGCCGACGTGGCACGGGATGTGCTCCGCCGGCTGCAGGCGATCCCTGAGCTCGACGAGGTGCACCTGGTGGACCGTCCGCTGTGCCTTGTTGCGAAAGCGAACCCCAGCATCCTCGGAGACCCCCACGCCCGCCACTGGTTGCAGCGCGGCCGGCTGCAGCCCGACTTCGCACGGCCCATCGAGGTCCGGTGGCTTCCCTCTGCGAACCGCCGACTTGCCACCTTCCACGTGGTGGGGTTCGAGTGGCTCGAAGCCCAGGCGGCCGTCCCGTGACGCGGACAGCCGCTTGGGTGTTCGTCATCGCGCTGGTTGCCTCCGCCTGCGGGCAGAGCGGGGTAGCACCGTCGCCAAGCCCTCCTCACTGTTACGCCACTTCCGCAGCCCGGTGGCCCAGGGTCCCTCGCCCCCGTCTACCGATCGCGGAGCTGGTGGTGCGGCTGAAACCTGGCGTGCCGGTGCAGCAGACAGAAGACGTGGCGCGCGGCGCGGGTGGCTCGGTTGTGAAGGTGAGGAGGCGGGTCGGAGCTGTGGTGGTCCGGCCCGAACCGCGCACAGGGCTTGCGGCCCTCACCGCGAGACTGGCCGCAGACCCACGGGTCGTGCGCGTCGCCCGGGACGTCGGGCTGTACGCAATGCGCGTACCGAGCGACCCTTTGTTCGGGATGCAGTGGGGGCTCCGGCAGGTGCAGGCACCGGCTGCCTGGGACCAAACCACGGGAGGGCCCGTGGTGGTCGCTGTGATCGATTCGGGCATCCGCCCCCACCCCGACGTGCCAGCGGTGGCCGCGGGGGACGGTTACGACTTCGTAGAGGAGGACACAGACCCCACTGATCCTGGAGATCCCGCGTACAACTGCACGAGCCACGGCACGATGGTGGCAAGTGTGCTGGGTGCCCTCACCAACAACTCGAGGGGGATCGCCGGAGTAACCTGGGGGCCGGATGGCTTGCAACTCATCGTAGCCCGGGTCCTGGACGAGTCCGGCAGCGGTAGCTTCGTCGACGTGGCGGAAGCCATCCTGTGGGCGGTACGGGAGCGCGGCGCGCGGGTGGTGAACCTGAGCCTCGGTGCCGAAGACCCTGCCGTTTCGTGCCCGCGCGAGCTTGAAGAGGCGGTCGGGCAGGCGTCGCGCCAGGCGGTGATCGTTGCCGCGGCCGGCAACGCCAACGGGGATCCCCAGGGGGTGGTCTGCCCGGCCAAGCTCGACGAAGTGCTGGCCGTGGCAGCCCTGGGTCCGGACAAGGACGTGGCAAGCTACTCCCGCCGCGGTCCTGAGGTGGACCTGGCGGCACCGGGAGGCCGCGGCAACGCCCTCTGTTCCACCGAGATCGTGACCGCCAGTCCATCGAGCTCCAAGCCGGAGGACTACCCGTGCGCTGCGGGGACCTCCTTCGCGGCCCCGCACGTGGCCGGTGCCGCGGCCCTGCTCCTGTCAAAGAACCCCGGATGGAGTCCCTCTCAGGTGAAGCAGCGGCTGACACAGTCGGCGGAGGATCTGGGCGCCGTGGGCCGGGATCCCGAGACGGGCTGCGGGCTCGTGCGGGCGGACCGGGCCCTGTCCGGCGAGGCCGATCCTACCCCCGCCTGCCCGTGACGTCAAGTAAAAGCACTTGACAAGACCTTAGAACCCCGCTATCTAAACGGTGTGGGCGAGGTGATCGCCCCCTTGACAACTCCGGAGGAGGTGGTGCGGATGCTGAGCCGGTGGAACCGGTGGGACCCCTTTGAGGAGATCCGGGCCATCCAGCGGGAGATCGGCAACCTCTTCGATCGGGTGTTCGGTGCCACGGAGGCGGCGCTCGCGCCTGCGGGGACGCGCACTGCGTACTGGGTGCCGCCCATGGAGGCTTTCTACCACAACGGGGCGCTGGTGCTGCGGTGCTTCCTCCCGGGGGTGGACCCCAAGGCTGTGGACGTTTCGGTGACCAACAACGTGCTCACGATCCGCGGTGAGCGCAAGCTGGAGCTGGACATCCCCCGGGAGGACTACCTGTTCAGCGAGGTCGCCTACGGCCGGTTTGAGCGGACGCTGACCCTGCCGCAGCACCTGAAGACCGACCAGGTCTCCGCGCGGTACGAGCACGGGGTCCTGGAGGTCCGCATCCCGGTGGCGGAGGCTGCCCTGCCCAAGAAGGTGACGGTGGAGGTGGCGGCGCCCGGCGAGAGGGCGCTGGCGGGCGCAGCCCGGTAACCCGTCAAGGGGTCCTGACCCGGCGCGGCAACCCGCGCCGGGTTTTTTTCAAAGGAGGTGGAGCCGCAGGGAGCGAACTCGATAAAGTAGCGGCCTGCGGCGCATTTCACATCTGGGGGTGGGCATCGTGACGACGGGCTCGGAGAACCGACTCCTCGCAGCTCTGGGCTACCCGATCTGGATCGTAGCCCTCATCGCGGTGGTGACCGACATGAAGAAAGACCCCTTCATGCGCTACCACGGGTGGCAGGCGCTGTTCTGGGGTATCGCGTGGTTCGTGCTGTGGGTCGGACTCACGGTGGTCGGGGTCGTCTTGAGCATTGTGCCGTTCCTGGGTCTTGTGATCAGCTTTCTGGCCAGCACCGTTCTGGTCCTCGCGTGGCTGGTGCTCTCCGTGCTGTACGCCGTGCGGGCTTACCGGGGCGAGCGCTTCGAGATCCCGGTGGTTACCCAGTACGCGCGGAAGTACATGCTGGGTGAAGGCGAAGCCTAGCGGCGCGAGAACCTGCCCGTCTGTGCGCGGCCTCTGGCGGAGGGGACGGTCCGCAATCCCCGGCTCGGCGGGTCCTGTGGGGTACCTAACCGGGCCCTGACGGGCGCGGCAGGGAGCTTCCGGCTTCCATCCGCTGGCCATCGAAGGCGCGCGCCGCACGACATGGGCGGCAGCCTCGAGGTAGGGTACGCAGCCCCAGGCCGCGGAGGCGTTCCGACGCGTCTCGGGGTGGCCGTTCCAGGAGCAGGAAACCTGCTCCCCGGCGCGAACCCCTGTACCGAACGCAGCATGCGCCGACACGGCGCACACGGAGCGGAACTGTGGCAGCCGACGCAGCGATGCAGGTCTGGCCCCGCTGGGTGCGGGCAGCTATCTTCGCCCTGGCGATCGCTTTGTTCATCGTCTCCTCCGCGCAGGCCGCCTACCGCCTTTTCCGTCTCAGTCAGCAGGTGGCGGAGCTGGAGTACCAGCGCGCGGCCCTGCTGGAGGAGAACCGGCGTCTGCGGGAGGAGATCCGGAGACTCTACGACCCTGCGTACATCGAGCGCGTGGCCCGCGAGGAGCTCGGCCTCGTGCGTCCCGGGGAGATCGCGGTGGTCCTGGTCCCCGAGCCGACGCCGACCCCCGGCAGCGGTCACCGCTAACGGCTACCGAGCGGGCGATCAGCAGGATGCCGCCTGTGCAGGCGCAGGCCGCGGAAGCGGCGAGAAGCGGCGGGAGCGCGTCAGTCCAGCGCAGCCGTGCGCGGCTCAAGGGGGTGAGCGTGCCCCGGCGCCGGAGTTCCCACCACGCGAGCCCCACCCGGGTCACGTACCGCTGCGTCTCCGCGTAGGGTGGGGACCCTCGGTGCCGCGCGACCGCGGCGGGTCCCGCGTTGTAGGCGGCGAGGGCGAGCCGCAGGTCTCCGAAGCGGTCGAGCATGCGCCGCAGGTAGCGTGCGCCGGCCTGCAGGTTGGCCCACGGCTCCGTGATGCACGCGGGGGCTCGGCAGCCATCGGGCGCGGACTCCTCCCACGCCGCGGGGAGGAGCTGCATGAGGCCCCGCGCGCCGCGCGGGGAGGTGGCCTGGGGGTTGAAGTCAGACTCCACCGCCACCACAGCCGCCACCAGGGCAGGGTCCAGCCCGTGCCCCAGGGCGGCCGCGTTGATGAGCTCCGCGAAGGGTACGCCCCGCACGGACACCGGCCGGCGCGGGGGCTCCGCGAGCAGCTGGGACGCCGCCTGAGGCGCCAGGACGAGCCAGCGGCCCACGGACACGATGAAGGCGAGGGAGGCTACCGTGAGGGTGAGGAGGAGCCAGCGCACGCTTGCTCACGCCGCGCTGCGGGGGAAGGCAGAGCGGCCTGCGTAGCGGGCGGCCGAGCCGAGAGCCTCTTCGATCCGCAGCAGCTGGTTGTACTTGGCGGTGCGATCGCTGCGGGCCGGAGCGCCTGTCTTGATCTGGCCGCAGCCCGTAGCCACGGCCAGGTCTGCCACCGTGGCGTCTTCGGTCTCGCCGGAGCGGTGGGACAGCACCACGCGGTAGCCATGCTCCTGCGCGACGCGTACCGTGGCGAACGTCTCGGTCAGGGTCCCGATCTGGTTGGGCTTCACGAGCACCGCGTTGGCCACCCCGCGGGCGATCCCCTCCCGGAGTCGAGCCGGATTGGTGACGAACAGGTCGTCGCCCACGAGCTGCAACCGCGCCCCCAACGCCTCGGTGAGAAGCCTCCAGGTGTCCCAGTCGTCCTCTGCGGCGCCGTCCTCCAGGGAGACCAGCGGGTAACGGTCCACAAGCCGCTCGTAGTACCTCACCAGCTCTTCCCCGGAAAGGGTGCGACCCTCCAGGTGGTAGCGGCCATCGCGGTACAGCTCGCTGGCGGCCGCGTCCAGGGCGAACGCCACGTCCTCTCCAGGCCGGTAGCCGGCGCGCTGGGCCGCCTCCAGCAACGCATCGAGGGCGGCCTCGGTGCTGTCCAGGTCGGGGGCGTACCCACCCTCGTCACCCACCGCGGTGCGGAGCCCCCGCTCCCGCAGCCAGCGCCCGAGGTGATGGTAGATCTCCACCCCCGCCCGCAGCGCCTCCGCGAAGGTGGGGGCGCCGAGCGGCACCACGATGAACTCCTGCAGCTCAAGGGGGTTGTCCGCATGGGCCCCGCCGTTCAGTACGTTCATGAGCGGCACGGGCAGGCGGTCTGCCAGCGCCCCACCCAGGTAGCGGAACAGGAGCAGGCCCTGCTCCGCTGCCGCCGCCTTGGCCACCGCGAGCGAGGTGGCGAGGATGGCGTTGGCCCCGAGACCCGACTTGTCCGGGGTGCCGTCCAGCTCGCACAGCAGCCGATCCACCGCCGCCTGGTCCGTGGCTTCCTGGCCCAGGAGGTGGGGTGCGATGCGCTCCTGCACGTTGCGGACCGCCACCCGAACGCCCTTTCCGAGGTAGCGGTGCGGGTCCCCGTCCCGCAGCTCCAGGGCCTCGTGCGTGCCCGTGCTGGCGCCCGAGGGGACTGCGGCACGGCCGGTCGCCCCGCTCTCCAGGTGCACGTCTACCTCCACGGTGGGGTTGCCACGGGAGTCCAGGATCTCACGCGCGTAAACCGCCACAATGGACGACATACAGTCCTCCTCACACCGGGGAGGGGCCGCGCTCCAGGACTTCCACCAGCGGCTCTCCGAGGGTGGGAGCCTGGGGAACCGCCAGCACCCGGGCGACGAGCCGGCCGCCTCCGAAGTCCACCTCGATGAGGTCGCCGACCCGAACGGGGCTCGAAGCCTTCGCCACACGCCCATTGAGCCGCACCCGATGGTGGGTGCACAGGCGGTCCGCCAGCGTGCGGCGGCGCACCAGCCGGCTGCGCTGCAGGAACTTGTCGAGCCGCAAGGCCGCTACCCCTCCCTCTCCTTCGCCTGACGCCACAAGCCTTCCAGCTCGGGCAGGGACAACTGCTCGATGCGCTGACCGCGCTGGGCGGCCAGCCGTTCCATCTCCTGGAAGCGACGGGTGAACTTCCCGCACGCGTCCCGCAGGGCCTGCTCGGCGTCCACGCCCGCGAAGGCGGCCACCTTTGCCACCGTCATCAGCACATCGCCCACCTCCTCGTGCACCCCCGCACCGTCTCTGGACGACACCGCCTCCTCAAGCTCTTCGAGCTCCTCCCGGACCTTGTGGAGGGCGGCGCCCGCATCCGGCCACTCAAACCCCGCGTCGGTGGCACGCCGGTACAGCTTCTGCGCGCGGACCAGAGCCGGCAGCCCCCTCGGCACCCCCTCCAGCGCGGAGACGGCCTGCCCCCGTTCTTCCCGCTTGAGGGCCTCCCAGCGGGAGCGCACGTCCTCTGGGGTCTTCACCCCCTCCACCTGGCCGAGTTGTGGTAATATTCACAAGGGAGGGGTAGCACATACCCGGTCGGGGGTTGCAGATCCGGCCGGTTAAGTTGAGGAAGG
>VAPR01001358.1_pt1 | contig 12231 bp, 11 predicted proteins | sample 3380701 | NCBI WGS metagenome assembly VAPR01 (sample SAMN11536904, study PRJNA540576) | hot springs metagenome | isolation source: hot spring wet sediment | place: Spain: Lobios | collected 2014-01
GGGCCGAAGAGGCCCTGGCCACCGCCCAGCGTCTGGGCGGGAACACCTCGGTGGTGTACGAGCCCGCCTGAGCTCCGGCCGCCGGGGACCGACCGGACACCCTGTAGAATGGGCGTGGAGGTGGTCTGTCCACGGCTGCCTTCACAACACCGTCGGAGGAGGAGCGCATTTGATCTCGACGAACGACTTCCGGCCGGGCGTGCACATCCAGCTGGAGGGGGAGCTGTACACGGTGGTGGAGGCCCAGCACGTGAAGCTGGGCCGGGGCTCCGCGTACGTGCGGGCGAAGATCCGCAACATGCGCACGGGGGCCATCGTGGAGCGGAAGTTCAACGCGGGCGAGCGGGTCCCCCAGGCCTTCCTGGAAAACAAGGAGATGCAGTACCTGTACAGCGACGGGGAACACTACCACTTCATGGACACCGCCACCTACGAACAGCTGGCGCTGCCGGCCGCGGTGGTGGGGGAGGCGCGGCGGTTCCTGAAGGAGGGGATGACGGTGGAGGTGGTGTTCCACGAGGGAACTCCCCTGGAGGTGGAGCTGCCCAACAGCGTGGAGCTGGAGGTGGTGGACACCCCGCCCGGGGTGCGGGGCGACACCGCCACCGGCGGCAGCAAGCCCGCCACCCTGGAGACGGGGGCGGTGGTCCAGGTGCCCCTGTTCGTGGAGCGGGGGGACCGGATCCGCGTGGACACCCGCACGGGGCAGTACCTGGAGCGGGTGCGTTGACGGCGCTGGGGAAGTCCGACGGAGGAGGGACGGCGATGAAGAAGACGGGCGCTTGGGTGGTGGCGGCGTTGACCCTGGCCCTGCTGTCGGTGCCCGCGGGGACGCTGGCGCAGGCCAACCAGGTGGTGGTGCTGACCTCCTTCCCGCGGGAGCTGTTCGAGGCGTACAAGGTGGCGTTCGAGCGCGCCAACCCCGGCTGGTCCATGGTGGTGGTGTCCAAGCCCACCACCGCGGGGATCACCCAGATCCGGGAACGCGCGGGCCGGCCGGACGTGGACGTGTTCTGGGCCAGCGCGGTGGACGCCTTCGTGTACCTCAAGGAGAACAACCTTCTGGAGCGGTACACGCCGCCCGCGGAGCTGCGCCGGGGGATTCCCGACCGGGTGGCCGGGTTCCCCATCAACGATCCGGACGGCTACTTCCTCGGGTTCGCCGTCAGCGGGTACGGGATCATGTGGAACACGGTGTACATGGAGCGGCGCCGGCTGCCGGAGCCCCGGGAGTGGGAGGATCTGCTGCAGCCCGTGTACTTCGGGCACATCATCATGTCCACCCCGGCCCGCAGCGGCACCACCCACCTGACGGTGGAGACCATCCTGCAGGGGTACGGGTGGGACCGGGGCTGGCCCATGCTGGTGCAGATGGCCGGCAACATGGGAGCGCTCACGGAGCGCTCCTTCGGCGTGCCGGAGGCGGTGATCGCGGGGCAGTACGGCATCGGGATCGTCATTGACTTCTTCGGGCTGTCGGCCATCGCGTCCGGCCAGCCTGTGCGGTTCGTCTACCCGAAGGTAACGTCCCTGGTGCCTGCCAACGTCGGGATCGTGCGCGGGGCCCCGAACCCCGAGGGCGCCCGGCGGTTCGTGAACTTCCTGCTGAGCGACGACGGCCAGAAGCTCCTGTTCCGGCCGGAGATTGGACGGCTGCCCGTGCGGGCCAGTCTGTACGCGCAGGCGCCGAAGGGCTTCCCCAATCCCTTCCGGATGAGCCCCGGGGTGCGGTTCGACGCAAACCTGTCCGCGGCCCGGTACCAGCTGGTGACCCGGATGTTCGACCAGGTGATCACCTTCCGCCACGCGGAGCTGCGTCGGGCGTGGGAGGCCATCTACGCCGCGGAGCGGGCCCTGGAGGAGGCACGCCGTCAGGGCCGCGACGTGAGTGCGGCGGAGCGGCTGCTGCGCCAGGCCCGGGCGTCCGCGCGGCTGGTGCCGGTGAGCGAGGCCACCGCCCTGGAGATCGCCCAGCAGGTGGACCGCGACCCCACGTACCGGGCGGCCAAGGAGCGCGAGTGGGAGGCCCTGGCCCGCGAGGCGTACGGCCGGGCGCTGCAGCTGGCCACCCAGGCCGCACAGTTGGCCCGGCGGTAGGGGCACCGCGGAAGCGTTCAGACGACGTAGGCCTTGGACCCCCGGGCGGTCACGGTTCCCCGTCCCGCGGCGGCGTGGCGGCCGCGGTGGCGCTATGAGCCCGCGCACCTGTTCCTATACGGTGCGCTGCTGCTCGTGGTGGGCGTACTGGTGGTGTTGCCCCTCGCGTCCGTGCTGAGGGGCGCGTTCGTGGACGCCCGCGGGTTCACCGTGTCCCACGTGGCCCGCTTCTTCTACACGCCCCTGTACCTGGAGTCCCTGCGCAACAGCGTGTACGCGGGGCTGGGCGCGACCGTCCTGGCCAGCCTCCTAGCCCTGCCGCCCGCCTTCCTGGTGGGCCGCTACCGGTTCCGGGGCCAGGGGGTGTTGGTGACGTGGCTGACGGTGCCCCTGGTGATCCCTCCTTTCGTGGGCGCCATCGGCCTGAACCAGGCCCTGGGCCGCGCGGGCGTGCTCACGCTGCTGCTGGAGGACTTCCTGGGCGTGTCCTTCGTGGCCGCGGAAGGGCTGCGAGGGGTGATTCTGGCCCACGCGCTGCACTACTTCCCCTTCATCCTGCTCACCGTGGCCAACGCCCTGGCCAACGTGGACCCCAGCCTGGAGGACGCGGCGAAGGTGGCGGGCGCGCGGGGTCCGCGCCTGCTGTGGCGGGTGACCCTCCCCCTGGTGGCGCCCGCGTACGCCGCGGGGGCGATCCTGGTGTTCGTGCGGGCCACCGACGACCTGGGAACGCCCCTCATCCTGAACGTGAAGAACATGTTGGGGCCGCAGGCGTACTTTCGGGTGACCACCATCGCCCGGGAGGACCCCGACGGGTACGCCATCTCCCTGGTGATGCTGGCCCTGGCGCTCGGGGCGGTGCTGGTGGCCACCCGCCTGGGAGGGCGTCGGGAGGTGACCACCCTGCAGACCGGGGCCCGCGCCGCGGGCCGGCCGCTGCGGGGGTGGGCGGCTTGGGCGCTGCTCGGGCTGTCGGTGTTCGTGGGGCTGTTGGGCCTGCTGCCGCACGCGGGCGTGGTGCTGATGTCGATAAGCCGCGTGTGGAGCCTCACCTACCTGCCCACGGGCTACACCCTGGACCACTACGCGGAGATCCTGTTGCGGGCGCCGCAGTTCGTCCTGAACACGCTCCTGTACAGCGCCACCGCGGCCGCCGCGGCGGTGGTGGTGGCGGTGGGGATCGCGTACCTGCAGTTCCGGGGGCGCGTGCCGGCGCCAGGACTGCTGGACTTCGCGGCCACCGCGCCCATCGCGGTGCCGGGGGTGGTGCTCGGGATCGGATTTCTGCGGGTGTTCGACCGGTGGACGGTGCCGTGGCTGGGGGTTCCCCTCACGTCCCTGTGGCTGATCTTCCCCATGCTGTACGTGGCCCGCAGGCTGCCTTATGCGGTGCGCGCCGCGTCTGCGGCCATGGCGCAGGTGCACCCGACCCTGGAGGAGGCGGCGACGGTGTGCGGCGCGCGCCGGTGGCGGACCTTCCGGCGGGTGGTGTTGCCCCTGGTGGCGGGCGGGGCGGTGGCCGCGGGGGTGTTGGTGTTCGTGACCGCCGCGGTGGAGTTCAGCGCCACGGTGCTGCTCATCAGCCGGGTGGAGCAGAGCCCCCTGAGCTACGGGATCTACCTGTACGCCCAGAGCCCTCGCGGACGGGGCGCCGCCGCGGCCCTGGGGACGGTGGCGGTGGCGCTGGTGGCCTTGGGCACGTACCTGGCGAACCGGCTCGGCGGCAGGCGTTCCGGCCTGTCGCTGTAGAGGAGCCTGTCTGTGAAAACGCGGAACGTCCGGACCGGAGTCCCCAAAAATCGCGCCAGCGATTTTTGGGGTGGTCTAGAGCGGGCTGCCGCTTTCGACAAAGTCGGCGTCCACAGACCGCGCCCGTAAGGGCGGGGTGTCGGGAGGAGGAAAACGGTGCTGGCGGCGGAACGGGTCCAGGCGCTCGAGGTGGAGCTGGACCGGCTGACCAAGCGGTTCGGGGAGACCGCGGCGGTGTACGGGCTGTCGCTGTCCGTGGGCCGCGGCGAGTTCTTCACCCTGCTCGGCCCCAGCGGGTGCGGGAAGACCACCACCCTGCGCATGGTGGCGGGGCTGGTGGAGCCCGACGAGGGCCGGGTCCTGTTTGACGGCAGGGACGTCACCCGGCTCCCGCCGTGGGACCGCAACCTGGGCATGGTGTTCCAGAACTACGCCCTGTGGCCCCACATGACGGTGTTTGACAACGTGGCCTTCGGACTGGTGGAGCGCCGCGTGCCGAGGCACGAGGTCCGCCGTCGGGTGGGGGAGGTGCTGGAGAAGGTGGGCCTGGCGGGTCTGGAGGGACGGTTCCCCTCGCAGCTGTCGGGCGGCCAACAACAGCGGGTGGCCCTGGCCCGGGCCCTGGTGGTCCGGCCCGCGCTGCTGCTCCTGGACGAGCCCTTCAGCAACCTCGACGCCAAGCTCCGCGTGCAGATGCGGGGGGAGCTGTCCAGGCTGCAGCGGGAGCTGGGGATCACCACCCTGTACGTGACCCACGACCAGGAGGAGGCGCTGGTGCTTTCCGACCGCCTCGCGGTGCTGGAGTCGGGCCGGCTGGTGCAGGCCGGCAGCCCGCGGGACCTGTACGAGAACCCGCGCGACGTGTTCGTGGCGGACTTTCTGGGAGGGGCGAACCTGCTGCCGGGGCTGGTGGTGCGGAGCGGGAGCGGCGAGGTGGAAGTCCAGGTGGGGCCGGTGCGGGTTGCGGTGCCCGCGGAAGGGGAAGCCGCCCCAGGGCAGCCTGTGTGGGTTTCCGTGCGGCCCGAGCACCTGGTGCTGTCCGCGGACGAGGCCGGCGGACTGCGGGGCACAGTGGTGTCCACGGACTACCTCGGGTGGACGCTGCAGGCGGAGGTGGCGCTGGCGGACGGGCCGCGGGTGCAGGTGCGGGGCCTGGACCCCACGGTGCCCCTGCAGCCCGGTCAGGTGGTGACCCTCCGGCTCCGCCCGGAGAAGGCCCGCGTCTTCCCCCGCCGGGGCTGACGGGCCCGGGTTGCTGCGCCGGGGGCTGTAGGCTAAGATTTACCTAGCTGTAGGCGGACCTCTGCAGCTCCCGCCGCGGCCCGGGAGGGCGTTTGGCCCAAAGACCTTTCTCCGCCATCGTGCTGTCGCCCGTGGCCACGGGCGTCCACGTGCGGGTGGAAGCCTCGCCCGTGTACGACTTCCTGGCTGCCCTGTTCGCGGTGCACCGGCACGGGCGCGGGCTGCAGTTCGACTGCCCCGACCCGTGGGTGAGGGCGGCCCGCCGCGCCCTGGGGGCGTCCTGCCTGCGGGACCTGGTCCGCTTCGCGGGCGGCCGCGCCCTGTTCGTGTCCCTGGTGGCGCTGCTGGAGCGGCGGGCGGGTCCGGTCACGGTCCCGGATTTTCTGCGGCAGGTCGAAGCGCTGCCCGCCCACGAGCTGTTGCTGGTGCTCCTCGGGAGCTCGCGGGCCGCGCGTCCCGCCCGGGAACACCTGCTGGCGGTGCTCACCACCCGGGGCGCGGACCGGGAACAGGCCCTGCGCAGGTTCGCGGAGCGGTTCCCGGAGGAGCTGGGCCGCCCCACGGCGTTACGCCTGGCCCGGACGGACCCGGAGGTCACCCGGGCCCGCCTGGTGCGGCTCCTGCAGAGGTTCTACGACGCGGTGTACGCGGCAGAGGAAGGGCGGGTGTGGCCGCTCATCCTCCGCGACGCGGAGGACAAACGGCGGCGCCTCGGGCAGGTGCCCGCGGAGACGTTCGTGGAGGAAGCCACGGGCGGGTGGGTGGCCGACCCCGCGACAGCACCGGAGGTGGTGGTGGCCCCGTCCTGGTACGTGCGGCCCTACCTGCTGGTGGCGGACCACGTGGGCACGCGCACGTACGTGGTCCCCGTGGCCGACCCTTCCCGCGCGGAGGACCCCGGGGAGCGCCTGCTGCGGGTGGCGCGGGCGCTGGCGGACGAGACCCGCCTGCGGATCGTCCGCATGCTGGCGCGGCAGGAGATGTACGTCCAGCAGGTGGCGGAGGCCCTGGGGACCAGCCACGTCACAGCCCTGCACCACCTGGCCACCCTGAGGGCGGCCGGTCTGGTGCGGGTTGTGGAACGCCGGAACCTGCGGTACTACCAGCTGCGGCCGGAGGCGCTGGAAGAGGCGGCCCGGGGGTTGGAGAGCCTGAAGACGGCCGCAAAGGCGCCCGGAGGGCGGTGAGGTGGCCACCTTCCGCGCCCTGCGGCACCCCGCGTTCCGGACGTACTGGACCGGGATGCTGGTGTCGTTGGTGGGCACGTGGATGCAGAGCACCGCCCAGAGCTACCTGGTGTACGAGCTCACGGGCTCGGCCCTGAAGACGGGAGTGGTGCTGTTCGCCTTCAGCCTGCCCTCGTTGCTGTTCGCCCTCCCGGGTGGGGCGGTGGCGGACCGGTACGACCGGAGGCGGCTGCTGCTGGTGGCCCAGAGCGCGTTCATGGTGGCGGCAGGGGCGCTGGCGGTGCTGACCTTCGCAGGGCTCGTGCGCTTCGAGCACGTGGTGGCCTTCGCCTTCTGGAACGGGCTGGTGATGGCGGTGGACAACCCCACCCGGCAGGCCCTGGTCCCCGCCCTGGTGGACCGGGAGGACCTGGCCAACGCGGTGGCGCTGAACTCCGCCGCCTTCAACGCCTCGCGCGTGCTGGGCCCGGCCCTGGCGGGCCTGGTGTACCGGGCAGCGGGACCCGCGTGGTGCTTCCTCGCCAACGCGGTCTCCTACCTGGCGGTCATCGTGCCCATGTGGCGCGTGCAGCTGCCGGAACGGTCCCCCGCGGGCCGGGAGGAGGGCATCCTCCAGCAGGCCAGGGACGGCGTACGCTACGTGCGGGCCCGCCCGCTCCTCGGGATGCTGCTGTCGCTGCTGGCCGCGGTGGGCACCTTCGGCTTCGCGTGGATGGTGGTGATGCCCGCGTTCGCGGTCCGGGTGCTGGGCGGCGGGCCTGCGGAGAACGGGCTGCTGTTCACCGCGGTGGGCGTGGGCGCCACCCTGGGAGCCCTGTGGGTGGCCAGCGCCCGCGACCTGCCGCCCGGACGGGTGGTGGCCCTGGCCGCGGGAAGCGGGCTCGGGCTGGTGGCTTTCTCCCTGACGGGCCACCTGTGGTCCGCCTGCGCGGCCATGGCGGTGACCGGCTTCCTCCTCATCGCGTACATGTCCAGCACCAACGCTGCCATCCAGTCCGCGGTGGACGACCGGTACCGGGGGCGCGTGATGAGCCTGTACACCCTGGCGCTCATCGGGAGCGGCCCCGCGGGCAGCCTGTTCGCGGGGTGGCTGGCAGACACCTTGGGGGTGCGTGCGAGCCTGGCGGCCAACGGGGCGCTGGTGGTGGCCTCCGCCGCGGCCGCGTGGTGCTGGGCGCCGCAGCTGAGGGGTGCTCGCGGGGAGGAGACACGCGCGAGGGCAGCGAAGCTCGCTGCGGCGGAGCTCCCCGCGGACGGCGACTGACCGCCCGCCGCGCGGGCGGTCAGGGCCGCGGGAGGCGGCACCTGCTTTCGGGGGTGGTCGAGCGGTGGACAGCGCCAGCGTGCGGGAGCACCGGGAGCGGGGCCGCGGGCCGGTCCGGTGTGCGGTCCTCACGGTGAGCGACACGCGCACCCTGGAGACCGACGAGGGCGGCCGGCTGATCGTGGAGCTCCTGGAGTCCGCGGGCCACGCGGTGTTGAGGCGGGGCGTGGTACCGGACGCGCCCGAACAGGTCCGGGCGTGGTTGGAGGAGGCCCTGGGAGACCCGCAGGTGCAGGCGGTCCTCACCACGGGCGGGACGGGGATCGCGCCCCGGGACCGCACCTACGAGGTGGTGTCGGAGCTGCTGGAAAAGCGGCTCGATGGGTTCGGGGAGCTGTTCCGAATGCTGTCATACCAGGAGGTGGGGCCCGCGGCCATGCTGAGCCGTGCGGTGGGCGGGGTGACGCGGGGCAAGGTGGTGCTGGCCATGCCGGGCTCGCCCGCGGCGGTACGGCTGGCCATGGAAAAGCTGATCCTGCCTGAGCTGGGGCACCTGGTGGCCGAGGCCGGCCGCCCGTCCCGACGTGGCTGACACAGGCGGCCGGCCCCTTCTCTCCGCCCACTGAACTGGTTCACCACCACCTCCGCGGCGGGCGTGTACTGGTGCGGTGTCCGCGTCCTCGTCTCCCAGAAGAAGAGCCTGCGGGGCGGCCGGTGGAGCGACACCGGCTCCCCGGGGCTGAAGCCGGGTGCTCCGCTCAGGACGACCGGCGGCCAGGGCCTGCGAGCACGACGCGAGTGGGTGCACGAGCTGTCTTACAATCAGGGTGGTGCGCCCGTAGCTCAGGGGACAGAGCGGCTGCCTTCTAAGCAGCGGGTCGGGGGTTCGAATCCCTCCGGGCGCGCCAGCTGGAAGGCCCTGTGGAGAGAAGGAGAGGGCGGCATGGCGGTACGCACGGACGCGCCGTGCGAGGTGCAGGAGCAGCTGGTCCGCGAGATCCACCGCTTGCGCGAGGAGCAGCGGGCGGTCATCCTGGCGCACAACTACCAGGTCCCGGAAGTCCAGGACCTGGCGGACTTCGTGGGGGACTCCCTGGGGCTGGCGCAGGCCGCGGCGCGCACCGACGCGGACGTGATCGTGATGTGCGGGGTCCACTTCATGGCGGAGACCGCGGCCATCCTCTGTTCGGACAAGACCGTGCTGCTGCCCGACCTGGAGGCGGGCTGCTCGTTAGCCGCCACCGTGGACGCGGAGCAGCTGCGGGCGTGGAAGCGGGAGCACCCGGAGGGCGTGGTGGTGGCGTACGTGAACACCACCGCGGAGGTGAAGGCAGAAAGCGACGTGTGCTGTACGTCCACCAACGCCGTCAAGGTGGTGGGGTCCATCCCGGAAGACAGGGAGATCCTGTTCGTCCCCGACTTCTTTCCTGGGAAGCTACGTGGCTCGGGTGACGGGACGTCGGCTGCACCTGTGGATGGGGGAGTGCCACGTCCACGCGGGGTTTACCCCTGAGGACGTGAGCCGCCTGGTGGAGGCCTATCCCGACGCGGAGCTCCTCGTGCACCCCGAGTGCGGGTGCGTGACCTCCTGCATGTACTTCCTGGCCACGGGGGATCTGCCGGCGGAGCGCACCCACATCCTGTCCACGGAGGGAATGGTGCGCCGGGCCCGGACCTCGGGCGCTCAGACCTTCTTGGTCGCCACGGAGACGGGGATCCTGCACCGCATGCGCAAGGAGGCCCCGAGCAAGCAGTTCGTCCCCGTGCGGGAGGACGCGGTCTGCCAGTACATGAAGAAGATCACCCTCGAGAAGCTGTACCGGTCGCTGCGGGACGGCGTACACCCGGTGCGCGTGGACCCGGAGGTGGCCGCGCGGGCCCGGCGCGCCATCGAGCGGATGCTCACGGTGAGCTGAAGTGTCGGACAGGTGGCTGCTACCGGACGCGGAGCGCGTGGTGCGGGAGGCCCTGCGGGAGGACCTCCCCTGGGGCGACCTCACCACGGACTCCCTGTTTCCGGGGCCCCTGCGGGGGCCGGGAGAGGTGGTGGCCAAGCGGGCGGGGGTGATCGCGGGGTTGCCCCTGCTGGAGGAGGTGTTCCGGCAGCTGGACCCGGGGGTCCGGGTGCAACCAGAGGTCACCGACGGCGCGGAGGTCCAGCGAGGCCAGGTGGTGGCGCGGCTGGAAGGGGATGTCCGGTCGCTGCTGGCGGGAGAACGGGTCGCCCTGAACTTCCTCTGCCGGCTCAGCGGGGTCGCCACCCTGACCCGTCGGTACGTGCAGGCGGTGGCAGGGTTGCCGTGCCGGATCGTGGACACCCGCAAGACGACGCCGGGGCTGCGGGCCCTGGAGAAGTACGCGGTGCGCGTCGGGGGAGGCGCCAACCACCGGTTCGGGCTGAGCGACGGCGTGCTGGTGAAGGACAACCACCTGGCGCTGCTGCGCCGAGAGGGCGTGTCCCTGAGGGAAGCGGTGGCCCGGATCCGGGCGCGGGTCCCGCACGGGGTGCGGATCCAGGTGGAGGTGACCGACCCCGACCAGGTGGAGGAAGTGGTGGCGGCCGGGGCAGACGCACTCCTCTTGGACAACATGGACCTTCACAGCCTTCGGGAGGCCGTGGCCCGGTGCCGCGGCCGCGCGCTGACGGAGGCCTCCGGAGGGATCACCCTGGAGTCCGTGCGGGCCGTGGCGGAGACGGGGGTGGACCTGATCTCCGTGGGCGCCCTCACCCACTCCGCGCCGGCCCTGGACCTCAGCCTGGAGATCCGCTGACCCGCGACGGCCTCAGGGTGCGGGCGCTTGCGCGCCCACAGCCCGGCTGCGTAGAATGCCGGTGGCATGCGCAGGCGCGGCCAACTCCAGCGGGCGGAACCGACCTAGGGAGAGGGGGAGCGAGGCTCCCCCTCTCGGCTTTCGGCGGGCTGCGTTCCCGGGAGGTGTGCGTGCAGGTCCGACGGACAAAGTACGTGTTCGTGACCGGCGGGGTCGCCTCGGGGCTGGGGAAGGGCATCACCGCGGCTTCCCTGGGCCGGCTGCTGGTGGCCCGCGGCTACCGGGTCAGCATGCTGAAGTTCGACCCCTACGTGAACGTGGACGCGGGCACCATGAACCCCCACCAGCACGGGGAGGTCTTCGTGACCGAGGACGGCGCGGAGACCGACATGGATCTGGGCCACTACGAGCGGTTCCTGGATACCGACCTGGGCCGCGACAACAACACCACCACCGGCCGCATCTACGGCACCGTGATCGCCCGGGAACGGCGCGGGGAGTACCTGGGTGGCACGGTGCAGATCATCCCCCACGTGACCAACGAGATCAAAGACGAGATCCGCCGGGTGGCGGAGGCGGCGGGCGCCGACGTCCTCATCGTGGAGGTGGGCGGGACCGTGGGGGACATCGAGAGCCTGCCGTTCCTGGAGGCCATCCGGCAGTTCCGGCACCAGACCGGGCCCGAGAACTGCCTGTACGTGCACGTGTCCCTGGTCCCCTTCCTGCCCGCCACCGGGGAGCTGAAGACCAAGCCCACCCAGCACTCCGTGAAGGAGCTGCGCAGCATCGGGATCCAACCGGACGTGATCGTGTGCCGCACCGCCCGGCCCCTCACGCCCGCGGTGCGGGAAAAGATCGCCCTGTTCTGCGACGTGGACCCGGAGGCGGTCATCGAGGCCCTGGACGCAGACACCATCTACGAGGTGCCCCTGGTGCTGGAGCGGGAGGGGCTGGCCCGCATCGCGTGCCGGCGACTGGGCCTGGAGGACCGCGAGCCCGACCTGGAGCAGTGGCGGTGGATCGTCCGCCGGCTGAAGCACCCCACCCACCGGGTGCGGGTGGCCCTGGTGGGCAAGTACATGGGGGTGGAGGACTCGTACGTGAGCATCGTGGAGGCCCTCCGCCACGGGGGCATCGCCGCGGACGCCGCGGTGGAGATCGCCAAGGTGGACTCGGAAGAGCTGGAGCCCCTCGGGGAGGCAGAGCTGCGGGAGCGCCTGGAGCCGTTTCACGGGATCCTGGTGTGCCCCGGGTTCGGCAGCCGCGGGGTGGAGGGCAAGGTGCGGGCCATCCGGTACGCGCGGGAGCACAAGGTCCCCTTCTTCGGCGTCTGCTACGGGATGCAGTGGGCGGTGGTAGAGTTCGCGCGCCACGTGTGCGGCATGGACGGCGCCAACACCACGGAGGTGGACCCCCGCACGCCCTACCCCGTGATCGACCTGCTGCCCGAGCAGAAGGGGGTGGTGGACAAGGGCGGGACCATGCGGCTGGGTCGGTACCCCTGCCGCATCGAGCCCGGATCTCTGGCCCACCGGGCATACGGGACCACCCTGGTGTACGAGCGACACCGCCACCGCTACGAGGTGAACAACGCGCTGCTGCCCCGCCTGGTGGAGCGCGGCCTGCGGGTGAGTGGGGTGTACCCGGAAAAGGGGCTGGTGGAGATCGTGGAACTCCCGGACCACCCGTGGTTTTTGGGCACCCAGTTCCACGCGGAGTACCGGTCGCGGCCCACCGCCCCACACCCTCTCTACCGGGCGTTCGTGGAGGCCGCGCTGCGTTACGCGGGCAGCCGCGCGCAGGTGGCCGTGGGCACGGAGGGAGGGACGCGCGGGTGAGCGGGTGGGTGTACGTGGACGGCCGGTTCGTGCCGGAGCTGCCGGACTATGGGCGTCCGATCACCTTGCGCCATCTGCTTCA
>VAPR01002698.1_pt1 | contig 12220 bp, 11 predicted proteins | sample 3380701 | NCBI WGS metagenome assembly VAPR01 (sample SAMN11536904, study PRJNA540576) | hot springs metagenome | isolation source: hot spring wet sediment | place: Spain: Lobios | collected 2014-01
AGCGGGTGGTGGTCTCCCTGCGGGAGGACACCTTCGAGGCCCACGGGGCCGTGGACACCACCTTCCCCGTGCGCCGGTGAAAGAAGCTCAGGCAGCGCACCCTTCAGGCATTGGGGCACCCACGGAGGTGATGGCAGTGCTCCTCGGGGGACCCGTCCGTGCTCCACTAGGCGGCGCGCGAGCCCGCAAGGCTGCGGCTGGGAGGGCGGGTCCGTAGCCCGTGCGGTTCCGGTCCCTGTGGACCTTGTGGGCGGTGGTAGCCCTGCTCCTCGTCCCCCTTGCGGCTGCCCAGGAGGAAGTGCCGGTGCGGGTACAGGCCCGGTACCTGAGGGTGGACCGGGCCCGCCAGGTGGCCGTGGCCCGCGGGGACGTGGTGGTGACCTACCAGGACCTTGTCCTGCGCGCGGACGAGGTCACCCTGCACCTGGAGGAGCTGGAGCTCGTGGCATCCGGGAACGTGGTGCTGGAAGAGGCCGGCCAGCGCCTGGCGGCCCGGCACCTCACGTACAACCTGCGCACTGGCTTCGGCAGCCTGGACGGTGCGGAGACCCGCTACGTGAGCCCGCGCCTGCGGGACCCGCTGCACCTGCGGGCGGACAAGCTCGTAGGCAACATCAACCAGCGCGTGGAAGCCCGCCTGTGCCAGGTGACCACCTGCGACCTGGACGACCCGCGGGTGCCGGTCAAGCTGGAGGCGGAGGAGGCGGAGCTCGTTCCGCAGGACAGGCTGGTGCTGCGCAGGGCGAGCCTGTACCTGTTCGGCCGCAGGGTCCTCACGCTGCCGTACTTCGTGGTGTTCCTGAGGGAGCCGCGTCAGCAACGCGTCGTGCCCGTGGTGGGATGGAACGAGACCGAGGGGTGGTTTGTAAAGACCAGCACCACCTACTGGTTGTCCGAGGAGCACTACGGCTTCTTGTACCTGGACTGGATGGAGCGGATCGGTACCGGCGGGGGCGTGGAGCACATCTGGAAGTACCCCGGAGGCGAGGGCGACTACTTCCTGTACCTGGTGGGCAACCGCCCGGCCGCGGGTCACGACTACCGGGTGCGGCTAGCGCACCGCCACGACTTCGGCGGGGGCCTGGCGGCCGGGCTGTTCTTCGACCTGTTCCGCCGGGACTCGCCGCTGACCCCTCAGACCAGCCTGTACACCACCCTGGATGCCCTGTACCGGGACGCTGAGCAGTTCGCGACCTTCTTCCTCCTGTACACCTCCTCGGAGGCGCCGGCAATGTACTTCGACAGCCTGCAGGCCCGGCTAGGCTACGACCGGCAACTGGACCCCACCAGCCGCCTGCGGGTGGACCTGCCCTTCACCCAGAGCCTGGCGGTGGCGGCCCGGGACCTGGAGCTGTTCCCGCGGGTCGACTACACGAGCTTCTCCACCGGAGCCACCTTCCAGGCCACCCTGGAGCACCGCCTGGACCTGGACGGCGAGGCCTACCCCCTGGACGCGTACTACTCCGTGTCGCGCCTTCCGGAGCTCACCTACACCTTGAGCGCCCAGCCCCTGCAGCTGGGTCCGATGAACCTTGCTTACCAGCTTACTGCGGGATTGGGGCTGTTCGCGGAACGCAACGTGTTCCTGCCCACCGGAGAGCTGGGCGACCGGTGGGGCGTACGCGCCGACCTGCAGAACGTGCTCGCGGGGTTCCATTCCTTCTCCCCGGAGACCGCCACCGACCTGCGGCTTGCCCTGCGCGCCAGCTACTACACCACTGGTCAGCTCCGCGTGATCGCGTCCGGCGGCTGGAACCTCACCCACCGGTGGAGCGGGCAGCTTTCGAGCCGCCTGTCGTACAACTACTACGACCGGTGGGGCGAGACCCCGTTCCTGTTCGACCAGGACCTCACGCGTCTCAACAACGTGCAGCTCGCGACCACCTACCAGACCGGGAGCCTCACTGCGGAGCTGGCGGCCGGCTACAACTTCGTGGCCGACCTGCCGGACCTGGTGACCCTGCGGGCCCAGTGGGTCCCCTCACCCGGCTGGACCGTGGACCTGGCCGCGGGCTACGACCCGAACCTGGGCCAGCTGACCTCTGTGGAGGCGCAGCTGCGGGCGGTCCTGAGCGACCAGTGGGAGCTGCTGTACCGGGGGTTTTACTCCCCCGCAAGCGGCCTGGTGCACGACCGGGTGCAGCTGACTTACCTGCAGTACTGCTGGGCCGCGCGCCTCACGTACCTGGCGAGCCGCCAGGAGGTGTGGCTGGAGGCGTGGCTGACGGCCCTGCCGCAGTACGCGGGCGCGGTGGGCGTGGGCCAGACCGGGGTGCTCTTCCAGCAGCCCTTCCTGCCGCCCAGCCCTACGCGCTGAGGGCGTCCGACTATCCGACGGCTGGGGAGGGTTCCTGCGCGTACCGGCAAGCACCGTACGGTCCTCGGTTGGGACAGGTTCTCGTACCCAATGTCTGACGTCCGGCGGTCAGACGGCGGGCTGCGGGGGAACGGGTTTCCCGTCGAACCCTGCCACGGGGCTGCCTTCCTGGAACCAGCTTTCCGGCGCACGTTGGCCCCAGAGGGTCTGGCGGCGGGGGTCGTCCAGGCTCCAGCGGATGGGCTCGAACTCCGGATCCACCGCTAAGTAGTCGCCGGTGTACAGTTCCACCCGGTGGCCGTCCGGGTCGCGCAGGTACAGGAACATAGCGTTGCTGATCCCGTGCCGGCCCGGGCCGCGCTCGATGGCCTCCACCTGACCCGCTCCGCCCAGCGCGTCGGCGGCTCGCAGCACCGCCAGGGGATCAGGCACCCAGTAGGCGAAGTGGTGCAGCCGCGGGCCGGCGCCCGTGGTCAGGGCCACGTCGTGGACGTTGCCCTTGCGCTGCAGCCACGCGGCCCACACGCGGTCGGCGCGGTCCACGGTGTACTCCGTGAGCCGGAAGCCCAACCGGTCGGTGTAGTAGGCCATGGCGCGCGGGACGTCCGGGCAGAACAGGTTAAAGTGGTCCAGCCGCTGCAGCCCTGGGCCGCGGTACCGGTGGTACTCCTGTAACAAAGAAGGGTGCCGGCCCGCCCGCCGGTAGAACACCACGGGGAAACCGAAGGGGTCCTGCAGGCGGACCATGCGGGGCCGGTCAAAGTCCACTTCCTCCCGCCAGGGCAGATCCAGCTCCCGGGCCAGGGCCACCGCGCGGTCCAGGTCCTCCTCGTCCCACACCTTGAAGGCGATGTGTTGCAGCCCCGGCCAGGGGTGGAGCTGGAGCTTGAGGCTCCACTCCCGCTCCTCGTAGCCGCGCAGGTACACGGCGTCAGCGGTGGCGTGCACGGGCTGCAGGCCGAGGAAGCCCTCGTAGAACTCGCGGGCGCGAGCGAGGTCCGTGACGTACAGGACCACGTGACCCGCGCGCACCACGTTCGGCCGGACCAAGATCCCACCCCACCCGTCGCTTGACACCGGGAAGCGGGTCGGGGAAGATCCTATAGGATCCGCATGGGGATGTCAACGGGCCAAGCCCAGGCGAAGTACCGGGAAGCGTACCGGTACATCCACGAGCGCATCCTGCGAGGCGAGTTCCGCCCTGGCCAGCGGGTGACCATCGAAGCCCTGGCTCGGGAACTGCAGATGAGCCCCACGCCCGTCCGGGAGGCGGTCCGGCAGCTGGAGGCAGAGGGGCTGGTGACCTACCGGCCGCACGCGGGTGCCCGGGTCGCGGAGGTGGACCCCCGGGCGTACGCGGAGGTGGTTTCCGTGCGGGCGGTGCTGGAGGCCTGGGCCACCGCCCTGGCGGCTCCGCGCCTGGCTCCAGCCGCCCGGCACCGGCTTCGCCAGCTCAACACCCGCATGAGGGAAGCCGTCTGCCGGGGGGACCTCGTGGCCTTCGACCGCCTCAACCGGCGCTTCCATCGCGCCCTGTACCGTCCGTGTGGCCACCGTCTGCTCACCGAGCTCCTGGAGAGCCTGCGGGCCCGCACGGACGTGGTGCGGCAGTCCATCTTCCCCTTCATTCCGGACCGCGCACGGCAGTCGGTGGAGGAACACGACCGCCTGCTGGACCTGCTGGAGCAAGGCGCGCCGCCGGAGGAGGTGGAGGCTTTCGCGCGGCAGCACAAGCTGCGCACCCTGGAGGCGTACCTGCGCTGGGCAGGTGGGTCGCCACCTGCCCAGACGGGCGCCGGGATCGGAGGCAGAAGTCGTGGACGTTAGCCGGCTGCGCGGTTCCATCGTCCCGCTGGTCACCCCCTTCCGGGAGGGTCGGGTGGACGAGGATGCCCTGCGGGGCCTGGTGGAGTGGCAGATTGCGTCCGGAAGCCACGGGATCTCCGTGTGCGGGACGACGGGGGAGCCCACGTCGCTGTCGGTGGACGAGCGCAAGCGGGTGATCGAGCTCGCGGTGCAGGCCGCAGCCGGCCGCGTGCCGGTGGTCGCCGGGGTGGGCACCAACCACCACGGGGAGACGGTGGAGATGGCGCAGTTCGCCGAACAGGCCGGTGCGGACGCGCTGCTGGTGCTGGTGCCCTACCACGTGCGCCCGACCCAGGAGGGGCTGTACCAGCACTTCCGCGCGGTGGCCCGCAGCACGCGCCTTCCGGTGATCGTGTACAACATCCCGGGCCGGACCGCGGTGAACCTGGAGGTGGAGACCCTGGCCCGACTGCGGCGGGACTGCGAGAACGTGGTGGGCGTCAAGGAAGCCAACCGCGACTTCGAGCACGTGAACCGCGTCCTGTGGGCGTGCGGCCGGGACTTCCTCCTGTTCAGCGGGATCGAGGTGCTGTGCTACCCCATGCTGGCCATCGGGGGTGCGGGGTTCATCAGCGCCACCGCGAACCTGGTCCCGGACCGCCTCAGTCTCCTGTACGAACGGTGGCGGGCGGGCGACGTCCGCGGGGCGCTGGAGTTGCACTACGAGCTGCTGCCCCTCAACGAGGTGCTGTTCGTGGAGACCAACCCCGGGCCGGTCAAGTACGCGCTGGGGCTTCTGGGCCGGATCCACCCGGAGGTGCGGCTTCCCCTGGTGCTGCCCTCGGAGGCCAACCGGCGTCGGATCCGGCAGACCCTGGTGCAGTACGGGCTGCTGCCCGCGGACGCGCCCGCGGAGGTGACCGCGTGAAGCGGGTGCGGTTCGCCGCGGCCGGGAGGGTGCGGACGGGAGAGTTCCGCGACGGCTGGCTGGTGGACGAGGCCGGCCGCCGGCACCGTCCGGAGGAGGTGGTGTGGCTTCCGCCCGTGCAGCCCAGCAAGGTGGTGGGGCTGGCTTTGAACTACGCGGACCACGCGGAGGAGCTGGGGGTCCGCGTGCCCGAGGAACCCGCGCTGTTCTTCAAGCCGCCCTCCAGCCTGGTGGGCCACCTCGCGCCGGTGGTCTACCCCTCCGGGGTCCGGCACCTGCACCAGGAGGTGGAGCTGGCGGTGGTCATCGGCCGCCGGTGCCGTCGGGTGCGGCCCGAGGACGCCTACGGGGTGGTGCGCGGGTACACCATCGCGAACGACGTCACGGTCCGGGACTACGTGGGGAACTTCTACCGACCGCCCGTACGGGCCAAGGGCTACGACACCTTCTGCCCCGTGGGCCCGTGGGTGGTGGAGGGGGAAGTGGAGGACCCGCACGCCCTGCGGCTGCGCGCGTACGTGAACGGCTCGCTACGGCAGGAGGGGACCACGGCGAACCTCCTGTGGAAGATCCCGGACCTGGTGGCGCTCGTCTCGGAGATCATGACCCTGGAGCCCGACGACCTCATCCTGACCGGCACGCCCCGCGGGGTCGACCCGGTGTACCCTGGGGACGTGATGCGCCTGGAGGTGGAGGGGATCGGGGCTCTGGAAAACCCCGTGGTGTCGGAGGAACCAGAAGGGTAAGGCACCCGAGGTCCGGATCTGGGAGGGATGGCGATGCCGGCGAGGACCGGGGCACAGTACCTGGAAGGGCTGCGGAGCCGTCCGCGGGAGCTGTGGTACGAGGGCAAGCGGGTGGAAGACCCCACGGAGCACCCCGCCTTCCGGAACATCACCCGCAGCGTGGCGGCCCTGTACGACCTGCAGCACCACCCGGAGCTGCGGGACGAGATGACCTACCCGTCGCCCACCACGGGGCAGCCGGTGGGACTGTCGTTTTTGATCCCGCGGACCGTGGAGGACCTCGTCCGCACCCGGCGCATGATGAAGCGCTGGGCGGACTACTCCGGGGGCTTCATGGGCCGGAGCCCCGACTACCTGAACCGCGCCCTGGTGGGCTACGCGTCCGCGGCGGACTACTGCGCGGAGCTGGACCCGCGGTTCGGGGAGAACATCCGGCGGTACTACGAGTTCGTCCGGGAGAACGACCTCTGCCTGACCCACACCCTGATCAACCCACAGGCGAACCGGTCCGTGGGGCCGGCCCGGCAGGCGGACCCGTACCTGGCCTGCCGGGTGGTGCAGGAGGACGCGCAGGGGATCGTCCTCCGCGGCGCCCGGATGCTGGCCACCCTGCCCACCGCGGACGAGATCCTGGTGTTCCCCTCCACGCTGTTGAAGAGCGGCGAGGAGGACGCGCCGTACGCCTTCGCGGTGGCCGTGCCCTGCGACGCGCCCGGGCTGCGCTTCCAGTGCCGGGAGTCCTTCGACTACGGCCGGTCCGCCTTCGACCACCCCCTGGGCAGCCGCTTCGAGGAGATGGACGCGGTGGTCCTCTTCGACGACGTGCGGGTGCCCTGGGACCGGGTGTTCCTCCTGCGGGACGTGGACCGCTGCAACCGCGCGTTCGCCGCCACCGGGGCGGTGGCGGCTGCACATCGAGCGGGCGTGGCAGCGGGGCCAAGCGGTGGAGGTGGTGGCGTGCTGGGGCGTCCCGCCCGCGTGGCTGGTGGTGTCGTCCCAGGGGTTCCCCAAGACGGAGTCGGAGCTGGACTACATCGGAGGGGTTCTCGGGCAGCCCCTGGAGCTGGTGCAGGGCCGCACCACCTCCCTGCCCGTGCCCGCCCGCGCGGAGGTGGCGCTGGAGGGAGTCATCCGTCCCGGCGCCACGCGGCTGGAGGGGCCGTTCGGGGAGTTCACCGGCTACTACGGTCGGCCGGAGGACCACGCCTTCCTGGTGGAGGTGACCGCCCTGTACTTCCGGGACCGGCCGGTTCTCACCAACGCGCTCATGGCCGACTACCCGTCCAACGAGCAGGCCATGCTGTTCGCGGTGGCGAGGTCCGCGCGGATCTGGGAGGACCTGGAGCGGCTGGGGGTCCCGGGCGTCCGAGGGGTGTGGGCGCACCCCGCGGCCGCGGGCGGGTTCGGCGTCACCGTGGTGTCTTTGGAGCAGCGGTACGCGGGGCACGCGCCGCAGGTGCTGGCCCTCGCTGCCCAGTGTCCGGGCGGCGCCTACTACACCAAGTGGATCGTGGCCGTGGACGAGGACGTGGACCCCACCGACACCGACCAGGTGCTGTGGGCCCTGTCCACGCGGTGCAACCCCGCGGAGGACATCGACATCCTCCGGCAGACGTGGTCCACCTGGCTGGACCCGACCCAGAACCCGCCCGAGGAGCGGCCGTACGGGTCCAAGGCGCTGATCAACGCGTGCAAGGAGCACCGCTACCTGCACCAGTTCGCCCCCCGCACCAAGCTGGCCCGCAGGCATGGGAGAACGTCCGCAAGCAGATCCTGTCCGCCGGCCTCGTGCTTGCCGTCTGGCTTGAGACGCCGCCGCGCGTGACAGGTGGCGTACCAGTTCCTGAGAGTTCAGCGCAGCGCTGCTGAGCCTGCGGACGAAGCCGCGCCAATCGATTGCTTGTAGCCTTACAAGACGCCCTGGTCCTTGAGGCTGACGAACCGCCCCTGGCCCACGATGACGTGGTCCAGCAGGTCGATGCCGAGCAGTCGCGCGGCCTGCGCGGCGTCCCGGGTCATCTCAACGTCCTCGGGACTTGCGTCGGGCTCGCCGGACGGGTGGTTGTGCACGAGGATGACGTTCGGCGCGTTGGCGACGACGGCGTCGCGGAACAGCTCCGCAGTGCGCACCACCGCCGTGTTCACGTTGCCCTGGTAGACCATGACGACGTCCAGGACGCGGTTGCGGCTGTCTTCTGTGGAATAGTCGTCAGCTTCTAGTCGGCGCTCTGCTCGCTCCGCTCTTCGACAGGGATGTCCTGCCAGGTACGGTTCCGAATCGCCTCCAGGTCCTCTGCCCGCCAGCCCAGGACCTCGCGCAGGAAGACCGCAGGCAGCATAACGCGCACCCGGTCGCGAAAGCGCTGGGCCGTGGCGTCCGGGTCAGTGAAGTCCCGGTCGTTAGTGACGAAGATATCCACGTCGCCGGCCAGCAGGGCCAGGGCGATGGGCACGTCCTTCTCGCTGCGGACCAGGTCGCTGTGCTGGCGCACGATATCGGGGGGCGGCAAGGGGAGCTCTTCGTAGCCCGAGCTGGCCAGGAAGACGTCGAGCACCTCCGCCTGCGCGGGGTGTTCGAGATGGCGGCGGGCTTCGGCGACTATCTGCTCCGGGAGAGCCAGGTCGAAATAGCCCGCCAGCGCCGCCCGCATGACCTCGTGGGGCCAGCGAGGCAGCCGGATGCCGGCGATGAGGACGTTGGCATCCAGGGCGACCCGGAGCCTACGCTGCGCCATACCGCTCGCGGTAGGCGGCCTCGCGCGTAGCCTTCACCGCCTGGACGATCTCCTCCTCGCTGGGCTCGGGGCCGCCGGCCTCGCGGGCCGCGCGGGCGGCCCGCCGGCTGAAGTCCTCCTGTCGCTCGTGCGCACGCAGGCGCTCCAGGGCGTCGAGGTCCTCGACGCTGATCAATGCGACGAACGGCTGGCCCTGCTTCTCGACGATCACGGGCTCGCCGGTGTAGCGCACTCTGTCGGTCAGCTCGGCGAAGCGGGATCGCGCCTCGCGGGCCGATACGCGTCTGGTCATGTCAGGCCTCCTGTTCAACTACTGCTCGTACTGTGATTGTAGAGCAGTGCGTACGCTGCGTCAACAATGTACCCCGCGACCTCACAGCACGCCCTGATCCTTGAGGCTGACGAACCGCCCCTGGCCCACGATGACGTGATCCAGGAGGTCGATGCCGAGCAATCGCGCGGCCTGCGCGGCGTCCCGGGTCATCTGAACGTCCTCGGGACTTGCGTCGGGCTCGCCGGACGGGTGGTTGTGCACGAGGATGACGTTCGGCGCATTGGCGACGACGGCGTCGCGGAAGAGCTCCGCCGTGCGCACCACCGCCGTGTTCACGTTGCCCTGGTAGACCATCACGACGTCCAGCACGCGGTTGCGGCTGTCCAGGAGCACCACCCGCATCTGTTCCCGGGGCAGCGCCTCCATCTCCGGCGCCAGCAGGTCGAACACGTCCTGGGGGCAACGCACCTGCCAGGCCTTCGAGTCGTTGCGAGCGGTCGGGCGATAGCTCGACCGCAGCCCCGACAGCAGTCGCAGGTTCTCCCGCACGAGATGGAGGAGCGCCGCGTCGTCGGGCGCCAGGAAGGTAACCTGGCCCTGGGGCGTCTCACGCTGCTTCCGGGCCATCGGGTTCCTCCGGGCACCCGTCCGTTCGTTCGTAGAGAGTGAGGTGGAGAGGCGCGTCGCCGTCCGGCCCCAGGGCGAGCACCGAGTAGGCGCGCCAGCCGAGGAACGGGCACTGAGGCTCCGGTATCTGCACCACGTATCGCGGCCCGGCGGGGGTCTGGATGAGACGTACCGGGCGTCGACCGTTGAGTGCCATATCAAGCTGCCCGACGGCGGCTCGGCCGACCGCCCGCAGGGACACCGTTCCGGCGGTTCAGTTCGTCGGCCAGGGAGCGGACAGCGTCCGCGACCTGCTCTGCGCTGAGGGCGTCGAGAGGCTGGCCGTAGCGCTTCTCCACCCAGGCCAGCGCCTTGTCCTCGTCTGCGCCCAGGCGCGCCGAGAGCTCCAGAACTCTGCGGCGCATTTCTTCGACCTTTGCGAGAGAAGGAGGCAGCGACGGTTGCGGCGCCCCATCGCTTTCGCTCAGGGCAGGCATGGCATCGAGGCCGTTACGACGGTCGTACAGCCTGTTGCCGAACTGGTCGCCGAAGTGGCGCAGCGCTCGCTTCATGGCGTCGGTCACCGCCCCCTTGTAGGCCGCCTCGTGCGCCTCGGGCGTGTCCTGCGACACGAAGGAGCACCCGACGTCAGCCTTCGGCGGGCAGCCCCGGACTGCGAGCCGCACCGTGGCCGTGTACATCCCCACGGCGAGCGACTCGCCGGTATCAGGGTCGGCCAGGCTGAGCGGGCGGTAGTTGACCTCGCCCACCACCTCCGCGCCCCAGCCGTCGAAGCCGAAGACGCGATTAGCCTGGTTGATGATGGCCCAGCCCTCGATGTACTGGACGAGCCGACCGTCGCGAGTCTCGCGCTCCGAGACGAGGAGCGGGTCCAGCGGTTGTCCCAGCAGGTCGAGCACCCGGTCGGGCAGCCCTTCACTGCGGGTGTCTTGAGGACGCCTGCGCAGCCTCAGGCGGCGTCCGCCAGAGGCGGAGGCGCGGTGTCGTCTGAATCCCATCGCCTCTCCTTTCTGTCATTCGCTTCTTGGAGGCAGGACAGGAACGCCTCTCTGCCGTCAGGCAGGCGTCCCAGGTCGTTCAGGTCGTGGATGCCGGGCGGCAGTTCCACCATCAGGGCGCGGCCGTCGAGCTCCGCCGCCAGTTGAGCAGCCGCTCGGCGACCGGCGTCGTCGTTGTCCAGCGCCAGGTAGACGCGTCGGAAGCGGGTGAGGGCCTGGACCGTGACGCGCGACACGCGCGTGCCCAGGAAGGCCACCGCCGGCAGGCCCCACTGGACGGCGGTCAGCCAGTCGAAGGGACCTTCGGTCACGACCACCTGGTCGCTCCGCGTGACGTCGAGGCCGAGCAAAGGCGTCGCGACGCGCAGATTGAGGTAGCGGGGGTCCCGCCCGTCGACGCTACGGCTCGTGAGCCATGTGGCCCTGCCGCCACGGATGTCGGGGATCACGATGCGACCGAGCATCGTGTCCCGCTCGCCGCTAAGGAGGCCGACACTGCGGGCAGCGGCCAGGCTCAGACCGCGCGTGCGCAGGTGGTCGGCGAGGCCGCGGCACCCGAAGCCGAGGCAACGCCGGCGGGCCGTGGCCGCGCTGATGCCGCGGGCCGCCAGGTAGGTGAGGGCGTCGCCGCTCTGCCAGAGGGCGTCGTGGTAGAAGCAGACAGCGGCGTCAATCACGTCTGTCTCCTTCGGGCTGAGGACCGCGGGCCGGGCCGGGGTCGGCAACCTCACAACCTTCGAGGGGCCCTGTATTCGCTGCTCCGCTTTGGGCCCGGCCAGCATCGCCGCCGCTTCCTTGAAGCCCACGCCATGCAGGCGGGCCACGAAGTCGATGACGTCACCGCCGGCGCCGCAGCCGAAGCAGAAGTAGCTCTGGTTGGCCGGGTAGACCACGAGGCTTGGCTGGCCGTCCCGGTGGAAGGGGCAGTTGCCGACCAGGCGCCGGCCTGCGCAGCGCAGGTCGACCCCGAACCGGGCCGCTACATCTTCGATTGGATTCGACCGGCGGATGGAAACCACGTCGTACATCGCCTTCTCCTCAGGCCGCCCGGTGCTCCACCAGGTCACGGGGGACGTGGCGGAGAAAGCGCGACGGCGCGGCGGCGAGCGGACGCCCCTGACTGGCGCGCCGCCGGGCGTAAGTGAGGTAAAGCCTGTCCACTGCCCTGGTCACGGCGACGTACAGGAGGCGCAGTTCCTCCTCCAGAGGCCCGCCCTCGCCCTCCAGCCCGTCCAGAGCGCGGGCGTGGGGGAGCAGCCCGTCCTCCAGTCCAGCCACGAACACCAGCGGCCACTCCAGCCCCTTGGCGGCGTGGATGGTGGACAGGGCGAGACCTTCGGCGCTGGAGCCGGTGTCGATGTCCGTGGCCAGGCTGATCTCGTCCAGAAAGTCTGCCAGCGCCTCCGCCTCCGACCGTTCCGCCAGGTCGTGGAACGCGTCGAGATTCTCCAGGCGCTTCTCGCCGTTCTCCTGGGAGCCGAGCCAGGCGCGGTACCCGGTCATCTCCAGGACGGCCTCGACGAGTAGCGCCGGCGGCCCATCCGAGGCCATGGCCCTGAGAAGGTCCGTCGTGTCCAGGAACTCCCGCAGCGCCTGCTGGCTGCGGTCGCCCTTCAGCTCGCAGGGAAACTCGGCCTCCAGGCGGGCCAGGGTCAGCTCCTCCCCATCGCGGATGCGCCTCTCCAGGGCGGCCAGGCGGCGGGGCGGCGTGTTGACGACTCTGCCCAGAGCCGCCACGTCTGACGGATTGTGGACCAGCCGCAGGTAGGCCGTGAGGTCGCGGATCTCC
>VAPR01001359.1_pt1 | contig 12206 bp, 15 predicted proteins | sample 3380701 | NCBI WGS metagenome assembly VAPR01 (sample SAMN11536904, study PRJNA540576) | hot springs metagenome | isolation source: hot spring wet sediment | place: Spain: Lobios | collected 2014-01
CCCCGCTTCGTTCGCTACCACGCGGAGACGCAGGCGGAACTCGATCTCCCGCTGATCGGCGACGGCCGCGTCGCCGGCGGCCTGAGCATCGAGAGCGAGTAAATGTCTCCAGCCGAGACACCTACTTTCCCACGTGTCTGAGCCAGAAGCTTGACGGCGTATGGTGAAACCATCCCCATGGGAATTGTAGGAGGCGCGAGGAGAATGGCCGTTGCTATGAGTGGCCCAGTTTTTTCGTCGAGACGGGCTGCTGCGGCTGCTTCGAGGACCATGGGGGAGAAGAAGGGTATGGCGAAGGTGAGCAGCCCGCCGGTAAACGCTATCGCCGCAAGCATGTTGATGCTCGGCCTACGGTCAGCCAGCACACCGCCCAGTCTGTATCCTATTGCCAGCGACGCGAGAACAACTCCAATCAAGCTCCCCCAGACAAATATCGTGTTGCCGAAAACAGGCGCGAGAAGACGGCTGGCAGCCATCTCCAAGCTCATCGCAACCGCTCCCGAAACGAATACAACTCCGTAAAACCCGTAACTCCTCAATCTAACCAGCCACAGCAACTATAAGCTAAAATACGTTTCCGCAAATCACGCGAGAACACTTAATTACAGGAAACAAGACATGGGTAGCAGGTGCAGACGGATGGGGGAACCGCTCTACGAGTCGCGGCCACTTTACCAGTGCGTAAAATGCGGCAGGGTCTTTGAGAAGGAGAAGCTTACGAAGGGCCCCGACACACGCTGCCCATACTGCACACCCGTGGTCTACGTCATCAAGAAAGCCAAGTCACCGACCGCGAAGCTCATCAAAACCTCTGAACTGGGACGGGACCCCAGCCTCGAGCTCTTCGAAAACATGTACAAGTAAGACCGTGGTAACTGCTCCGTAGCAACCACAGCACACTAAATTCCCCTCATCTTTGCAAAACGTAAAACAGGCCCTTACACGACGGCCACCGCATGATACAGCTCCAGCTCACGTCGATTTTGGAGACGGTTCTCTGGATAGCCTCGGCAGTAGGACTTTTTCTTCTGCTGAGAATGTTTTTCGCGCCTCTCGTCGACCTTGTGTCTCAGCGGATTGGTGGAGCGCTGCGGGTTGGGGCCCTTGTCTCGGCTTACCTGATTGCGGTGGCGAAGGTTGTTCAGCAGGCTGATACATGGGTGGCGGCCGCGGCTGGAGCGGGCCTAGTTTTATTCACCGCGCTATGCTTCAGGCCCCTCAAGCTCATGGCCCTCGGCGACATCATGAAAGCCGTCGGCGTACTACGTGAGGGCGACTATGTATCGATAGGTGGCCGCGTCGCACGAGTAACTGAGGTCAAGGCAACACACACAATTCTAACAACCTCAGACCTCAGGAAACTATACATACCCAACGATAGATTGCTCTCCGAGAAAATAGTCAACTTCACCAAATCGGGAGCAGGTGTGCTGTTTGTGAGGATAAAGATTGACGGCAGAAGAATAAGCATCCCAGACGCCAAGCTAATCCTGCTTAAGACCGGGACAGACATCGCCAAAGCAGAGGCGGCGCCCAACAGAGCGCCCGAAGTCCGCGTCGAGAAGATAGAAGACCCATACGTAACACTCCGCCTCACACTCTACGTAATCAACCCCGCGAAAGCAGAGCCCCTCGCATCACACATCATGGAAAGAGTTTACACAAAGCTCTCGGAAGCCGCGGCAGCCGCCGCAATCTAACCCATGAGAGGAAAAACATTCGCTACAACATATTCGATGAACTGGGCCTCAGACATCCGTGAGAAGGAGACTACCACACAGTTCCTCGTCACACCCAAAACGGCGTTGGAGCCCTTCACCGAGAAGACAAGATACCAGATCTTGCCGTGAGCCAGATACTCTTCATACTTTCCTGTGGAGATTAGCGAGGGGCCGTAGAGGGCCACCTTATCCACGCCGGGATAGTCGAGGCTGTCGAAGAAAATCACCTTAGTAGCCTCGGGGTTTGCCTCATGGTATTTCTGCAGGTTCTCCGAAGGTATCCGCGCCTCGACTATGCTGCGGTAGTTGAGGAAAAGATGGTGCGACAGGACGCTGGCGACATAGTTGGCGAAGTGCTTGTTCTGCACAACCGTGAGATAGGTTTTGTTGTTCTGATTGTGGAAGAAGACTGTGGCCTGTATAGTTTTGAGAACGGGCTTAACCTCGCCCCGCTGGTTGACATAAATCACCTTATCACGTGAGAAAAGGCCGAAAAGCATCCCATCCCTCAAATCCAGCTTCGAAACATCCGTCACAAGCTCAAAATCAACATCACCATGCTTCTGATGCTCAACAACCCTGAAATCACGCAGCTTAGCCGCTATCTCATCGAAAGAAGTCGGCTGCTTAATCTCGAAAATCTTGGCAGACAGAACCATGCCCCATCCCTAGTGCTAGAAATCCTGCAGTTATATTTTAAGCCGCATCCACAAAACCCCTAAACCTCTCACCCCGCTGCAACATACATGGTTTATATGCAGATGTGGATGAGGCCATTCATGACCGGTGTTTACAAGGTTGTTCTTCCACGTATTGATGTGGCGATGGAGTCTGGGCGGATAAGTGAGTGGGTTAAGAAGGTGGGTGACCGTGTGAGTAGGGGAGAAGTGGTGGCTATTGTGGAGACCGAGAAAGCAGCCGTCGAGATAACCTCGGAGGTAGACGGCGTATTAACGAAAATACTGCACAACGTCGGCGAAGAAGTGAAAGTAGGTGAAACAATTGCTGAAATAGAAGTGGACAAATAATGCTCTACTTCACAAGCCTTGTAACGGCGTCCACAATCTTCTCAGCAGACACCATGAATTTCTTCTCCAGCTCATACGCCTGAGGAGCAGGCATAGGCGGCGAGTTAATCCTCACAATAGGCGCCTCGAGATACTCGAAAGCATATTCGCAGACATGGCTCGCCACCTCGGCTGATATCCCTCCCGTCTTCACACTATCCTCCGCAACAACCAGTCTGTTGGTTTTCTTGACTGAGTTAATTATCGTCTCATAGTCCATCGGCATTATTGTTCTGAGGTCGACGACCTCGGCTTTGATGCCTTTTTCCTCGAGCTGGCTTGCGGCGGCCATGGCTTCGGACACGGTTCGTGAGACAGCGACTATGGTAACGTCGTCGCCAACACGTTTGACGTCGGCTTTCCCAATAGGTATCAGGTATTCTTTCTCGGGAACAGGGCCTTTGTAGCCGTAGTAGCTTTTGTTCACGTAAAGGGCGCCGCTCTCCACGAACAACACAGGGTCATCATCCCTTATCGAGGATTTGAGCAACCCCTTAGCGTCATAGGGGGTAGCGGGAGCAACTATCTTGAGGCCCGGGGCCTGCAGAAGCGACGCCGCCAAAAACTGTGTATGCTGGCTGCCATAAGACCTTCCCAGACTGTACTGAGTTCTGACGACGAGAGGGAGCTTAACTTGTCCACCGCTCATGAAACGCATCTTCGAAGCATGTGTGACAAGCTGGTCAAAAGCTATGCCGACGAAGTCGAAAAACATTATCTCAGCCACGGGCCTGAGACCGTTCAACGCCGCTCCAATAGCCGCACCCACGATAGCTATCTCCGATATCGGGGTGTCCATCACTCTTTTCGGCCCAAACTCTTTCAAAAGGTCTTTCGTCACTTTGTAGACGCCGCCGGCCGCCGCCACCTCTTCACCGAAGACTATGACCGAGTCGTCACGCCGCATCTCCTCACGCAACGCCTCGTTCAACGCCTCCACATAGGTAAGCTCACGCATCGTCAAACCACTCACCTAAGGCGGGTTGGCGTAAACAAGCGAGGAAAGTTTCTCGAAGTCATAGACGGGTGAGTTGAGCACCTCCTCGACGACTTTGTCGAGCTCCGCCGCCACCTCCTCCTCTATTTTCTTCCGGTCCTCGTCGGTAATGAGGCCGTTGGCCTTCATCCTCTCAGCGAGCATGTTTATCGGGTCGCGGCGCAGCCACTCCTCAATCTCCTCCTTAGCCCTATACCATGTGCCGAAGTCGTATCCGCCGTGGCCCTTCTGCCTATAGGTTCTACACTCTATAAACGCTGGGCCTGACTGGTTTCTTATCTTCTCCAAAGCCTTAGACGTCGTTTCATAGACCTCGAGGACGTCGTTGCCGAACGCAACGTAGGATGGGATGCCGTAGCTTGAGGCCCTCGCGGCTATGCTCTCGGCGGCGAGAACGTTTTTGAGCGATGTGTACATGGCGTAGAGGTTGTTTTCGCAGACAAACAGGACGGGAAGCTTCCAAACGGCCGCGAGGTTGAGCGCCTCATGGAAAGCGCCTGTGTTGACTGCGCCGTCGCCAAAGAAGACCGTTGCGACGTTGTTCTTCTCCCTGTACTTGAAGGCGAGGCCGACGCCCACGGCAATTGGTATGCCGCTTCCCACGATGGCTGTGGCCAGCGGAATGTTGTGCTCCACAGAGATGGGTGCATGCATAGAGCCTCCCAAACCCTTGCATGTCCCAACTGCTTTTCCCAATATCTCGCCGAGGATGGCTTTCATCGGAACTCCACGCGCTATCCCATGTCCATGCCCTCGGTAGGTTGAGATAACCACATCATCCTTGTCCAGAGCCTCTATGACACCGACGGCGACAGCCTCCTGACCAAAGTATAGATGGGTCGGCCCAATAATCCGCCCCTCACGATAAAGCTTCTCCACACGCTCCTCAAACAACCTAATCTCAATCATTTTACGCAGCATTTTGAAAAGCTTATCACGTGTAAGCTGCTCACGCAACATCGTCCACGGCCGTGGAGCAGCGGGCCAGAATTTAAAGACATGGCTTTTATCTGAAACACCTATCCCGAAAAACATGCGTATTGATGTCTTCTCCCCAAACAAGACACAACAAACTGTTTACTCTGGCTATGCCCCCAATCAACTATGTCATGGCATCAACGTACAGGGGCGCGTGACGCCAGGTATGTGTCCAGCGTTGTTTTGGGGCTGAAGCCAAGCAGCTGATGTGCTTTGGAGATGTCTGCGACGCTGTATCTGATGTCGCCCCTGCGGGCTGGTTCATACACTATGTCTGAAGCACTGCGTCCGAAGGCCGTCAAAACTTTTTCGGCGAGGCTCTTGATGGATGTTGGCTGGCCTGTGCCGATGTTGATGGTTTCAAATTTTTTCAGCGTTTTTTCGAGAGCGAGGAGTATTGCCTTGGCTACGTCGTTTACGTGGATGAAGTCCCGCACCTGTCCACCGTCTCCATGTATGTGTAAGGGTTTGCCTGACGCTGCGTCTGCTATGAATTGGTCGACGACGCCGAGAAACCCTGACGTGCTGTTTCTCCCATACACGTTGAAGACCCGTAGAGCCACCGCCTCGACGCCATGTTTTTCGCCGAAGCTTCTGAGCATCTCTTCGCCGATTAGCTTTGTCCAACCATAGACAGAAAAAGGCCGTGTCTCAGCGTCCTCTCTCAACACGCCTTCGGCGTCGCCGTAAACCGCCGCAGAAGAAGTGAAAACAAGTTTACTCACACCTCTCTTCACACATGTCTCCAGAACATTCTCCAGACCCATGACGTTGACCTCAAACGCTCTCTGAACATTCTTTTCACACGCGGGCACCGATGGAATGGCTGCCAGATGAACCACGGCATCAACCTTGTCAAAAAACTCGGCCAACCCATGTCGAGCCGCGACGTCGTGGACAAACACTTTCAGGTCAGGGGAGGTTGGGAGATTTTCCCATTTTCCCGTCGAAAAGTCGTCGACCACCTTTACACGTACCCCGTTTTCCAGCAAATGCTTTACAAGGACGCCGCCGATGAACCCGGCTCCACCAGTGACCATCACGTTATCCAAGCCCATACACCCTGAGATACTGTGGAAAAACCGCGTCCCAGGAAAATTGGTTAACCACGTTTTGGTAAGCTTTCTCTGCGAGACGCTTCGCTTCGGCGGGGTTGTTTAGAAGATGTGCTATTGCTTCTATGAGTTGGTCGGGGTCGCCGGCGTCGACTAACACCCCTGTTTCACCATGTTGAATAAGCTCCGTGTTCCCGCCAACAGCTGTAGCCACGACAGGTGTCTTCAGCGCCATCGCCTCGAGAAGAACAGTGCTCATACCTTCTGCAACCGATGGCAAGACGAGGATGTCGGAGCCGGCGATGTAGCCCAGGGCCTTCTCATGTTCAACCGCTCCCGTGAAAACCACGTTGGAAAGATTCTGAGCAGCTTTCTCGAGAAAAGGCTTCTCAGGCCCGTCGCCGACGATCACGAACCTCGCCTCCTGCAAACGGCGGGCAGCCTCCACAAGCATGGCCACGTTTTTCTCACGCGACAACCGTCCAACATAAACAACCTGAGGATGACCAAGCCTAATTCCCTCGACATGCAGCCCCACGTCTACGGCGTTAGGGATATAGACCACATCAACGCCTCTCAAGCGATAAAACTCAGCCGTCTTCCTCGAAACAGCGGTCACCGCATCAGCCCATTTCAAAGCCGTTTTCTCAAGCCGTGAAGCAACCCAGCCCACCAACGAGCCATGCAAAAAACCCACCTGCTCGGCATAAGCCCCATGCATGGTCAAAACCCTTCTAGCCGCAGAAGCCGTTCTCATCGCGAGACATGATGGCACGTTGTGGGCGTGGACAACAGAGGCCCTGCGGAAAAGAGCAGAAAACATGGAGGATAACATGAAAGTAGGGTTCTTCAAACCCTTAACTTTAACAATAGGGGTGTTCTCGGAGGAGACCACGGCCACCCGGTAGCCGGCCGCCTCAAGCCTCGCAGCCAGTCCAGAAACATGCCTAGCCACCCCTCCCAACCCACTCGCCGTCGGAGAAACAAGCAAAACATCCACCACCCGACTCAACCCAGCCAAACAACAAATCCGCCACTATATCAAAACTTCATACACCCATGCGGCATAGATTGGTGGTGGAACTTGTTTCGGGTTGGGTGATGGAGGAGCTGCGGCTTTAGCTTTAAATCGCCGGATTTGCTGTGGGTGGTTTAGGTGAAGCTGTTCTGGGTAAGGTTAGGACGCGTAAGGTGAAGACCTTGGCCAAGACGGTGAACGAGCTCTACGGCGACCGTGTCTCTACAAGCTTCGAGGAGAACAAGAAACTGGTTAGAGAGGTTTTGGAGGGGCGTTTCTCGAAGAAGCTGTCCAACCGTATCGCCGGCTATTTGGTGACGTTGAAGAAGCTTGAGCTGAAGAAGCAGCAAGCAGCGGCTGCGGAGGAAGAGGCGACACAGGCCGCGGAGCTCTCATCGACGGAGTCTTAAAGCGAAAACCACAACCGCCAGCAGAACCACTATTATCGCGACCGGTATCACTATATCCGCTGCCAACAGCCCTGTTTGGGCCTGTGTTTGAGCCGTTGTTGTCTGTGGCGTTGTTTGCTGGACCGTTGTTGTTTGTGTTGGCGTGGTCTGTTGCTGAAGAGTTATCACTGTTGTGATTGTTTCGGTGATTGTTGTTCCGGGCCTGACGATTGTTTGCGTGGTTGCGGTCTGTGAGATAGTCTCTGTGGTGGCGAATGTGGTTCCGGTGTGCGTCTCTGTCTCGGTGTATGTTGTGCCGCTTCTCACCTCTGTGTAGGTTGTTGTCATATCAATGGTCGGAATATCTCCCTGTATAGTGAAGGTTGTCGTGGTCCCCTGTATTGTTGTCGTGAGACCCTGTATCCCAAGTCTCATGGTAGCGGGCACAGATTCGAGAACATACGTAAGAATTTCAGTAATCGTTATGGTGCCGCATCTCTCTACAAATACTCCGTAGGCTGGCACAGTCACGGTGAAACCCATTGTGGCAACTTCTACTATATCGTATCCTGTTCGGGTGACAATTGTTCCACCACTTTCATAGACCCTTGTCGTGGCGTATGACTGTGTGTTGACTACAGTGGTGAATGTTGTGCCGGGAAAAGCTATCGTTGTTCCGGGGAACGAGATTGTGACCACGCTGGGCGGGCTCTGTGCCGTGAATGTGATTGTGCATGTCTGGTCTGGCTCATAGACCGCGACATACACTGTGTAGCCGGGAATTTCCACGGTCGCTACAATTGTTGTGGCTGAGACTGTTATCACCGTTGTGTATGTTGTGGGACTGATCGTCACAACTCTCGTGGTTGTTGTGGTGATGACTGACTGCGTCTGTGCAGCGTTTAACAATCCTAATCCAACTAGGAAAAGTATCGCCGCGTATACAATAACCCGCATGACCAGATTAGTTGATTATCTGTCTCATTTATGTTTATCAATCATCTGTGAAATGGTTTATCTGGGATGGGTGTAAAGATTGGGGACATCATTCCGAGTGAGGCTGTTGAGCAGACTTCTTTGAAGAGGTTGTCGGGTAAGGCCATCGCGTTTGACGCATACAACATTCTCTACCAGTTTCTCGCAACCATCCGTGGCCCCGATGGAAGGCCTCTGATGGATAGACGAGGCAGGGTTACAAGCCACTTGAGCGGCCTCTTCTTCAGAACCATCAACTTTCTTGAAGAGGGACTGCTGCCCGTCTATGTTTTCGACGGTAGGCCCCCAGAGGAAAAGTACCGAACGATTGAGAAGAGGGCGATCGCTCGTGAAGAGGCTGGGAGGCTGTATGAGGAGGCTTTGGCCGAGGGAGATTTAGAGGCGGCTCGACGCTATGCTCAGCGTGCCGCGAGCCTAGAGAAATACATGGTGGAGAGCGCCGCCGACCTTCTACGGGCCATGGGCGTTCCCTATGTGATGGCTCCGTCGGAGGGTGAGGCCCAGGCGGCTTACATGGCAGCCAAAGGCTCTGTCTACGCCGCCGGCTCCCAAGACATGGATTCGCTTCTCTTCGGCTCTCCACGTCTTGTCAGAAACCTCTCCATCGTGGGGCGGAGAAAACTCCCTGGGCGGAAAGAGTATGTTGAGGTGGTGCCGGAGATAATCTATCTCGATAAGCTGCTTGCATCACTTGGGTTGACGAGGGAGCAGCTGATAGACATAGGTCTTTTGGTGGGGACGGATTATTCTCCGCAGGTCAAGGGTGTTGGCCCTAAGACGGCGTTGAAGATTGTGAAGGAGTATGGCTCGCTGGAGAAGGCTGTGGAGGCCGGTGTGGTGGAGGTCGAGTTCGATATACAGGCTGTTAGGCAGCTTTTCCTGCATCCGAAGGTGACTGATGACTATGTGCTGAATTGGCGGGAGCCGTCAGAGGATATGGTGACGGAGCTTCTTGTCGGGGAGTTTGATTTTTCACGGGAGCGTGTGGGAAAAGCGTTGACTGAGCTGCGGCAGACGTTGTCCAAGCGGCCCACCGGCTCCATCTCCCGGGCGACGTCCGGCGGTGGAGCCGAGAGCAGGAGCGGATAAAGTCCGACGTGCTGGCCAGGGGAACGGCAGGTTCCCCGCCCTACCTCGCGCGGGCCTACGACGATCCGTCGCCCGACGCCTCTAACCTGCTCGTCCTGGTCAAGGACTTCCTCCCCAGAGATCATCCGCTAGTCGCCGGCACGCTGGAGATGGTCATGGGCAGGCTCGGCCATGGGCCTCTGGTTTACCGCTACCTAGCTGAGGACGGGTTGCCCGGCCACGAGGGCGCTTTCCTGCCCTGCAGCTTCTGGCTAGTGGAGGCGCTGGCCAAGGTAGGGAGGCAAGAGGAGGCAGTGTCCCGCTTCGAGGAGCTGGTGGCGCGCGCCAGCGCCCTGGGCCTCCTGCCCGAGGAGATGGACCCCGATACGGGCGAATATCTTGGCAACTATCCTCAGGGGCTGAGCCACCTCGCCCTCGTCAACGCCGCCGTTGCCCTCGAGGAGGCATCTGGCGCCCGGCGCGAGAGGCCCTGGCGCGATCGGTAGCCACCGGCCGCAGCCCGGGTGGCCGCAGATGGGCTCGCCGCAGGAGAGCGGGAGCAGGGACGCTAGACACGGCCGCTCCGCGCTATTGACATATCGCTTCCTCGCCCTAAAATCAGGGTGAGCGACCGAAGAAAGGGGGCTGAGAGGGACTCCCGCTCTGACAGAGGGGGCGACGCGCGCCCGCGGCCGGTCGAGACGGGCACGAGAGCTGCACTTATCATATATAGTCCGGTTTCTCCCCGTCCGCCTCCCCGGGCGCAGCCGCAGTCCCCGGAAGGAAGGGTGGCCATCGCCATTCCGCGCCCAGGGGAGGTGCTAGCCCATTTGTTAGCCCACGCCCAGGCCAAGACCTACAGCCTGGAAGAGGCCGTAGACTACTGCCGCCGGCTGGCGCTGGCGCACTACGAGAACTTTACCGTCGCCTCTTGGTTCCTGCCCAGGCGCCTTCGGCCCCATATGTACGTGGTCTATGCCTACTGCCGCGGCGTGGACGATCTGGGGGACGAGGCCGAAGGCGACCGCCTGGCCCTGCTGGACGAGTGGGAGGCCGAACTGCGGCGTGCCTACGAGGGGAACGCCCGCCACCCTGTCTTCGTCGCCCTGGCCCACACTGTGCGCCAGTTCGACATACCCCCCGAGCCCTTCCTCAAGCTCATCGAGGCCAACCGTATGGACCAGCGCCAGGGCCGATACGCTACCTACGCCGATCTGCTCCGGTATTGCGAGCACTCGGCTAACCCTGTGGGCCATCTGGTTCTGTACCTGTTCGGCTACCGTGACCGGGAGCGGCAGCGCTTGGCCGATGCTACGTGCACCGGCCTGCAACTGGCCAATTTCTGGCAGGACGTCTCGGTCGACCTGGAGAAGGGGCGCATCTACATCCCGCTGGAAGACATGCGCGCGTATGGCTACCAGGAGGGCGACCTGCTGGCCCGCAAATACGACCACCGGTTCCGCCGCCTGATGGCGTTCGAGGTCGGGCGGGCCAGGGAGCTGTTCGCACGTGGGCTGCGGCTGGTGCCGATGGTCCAAGGGCGCCTGAGACTCGACATAAAACTCTTCAACCTGGGGGGGCTGGCGATTCTGGACGCCATCGAGGCCATCGACTACGATGTGCTCCACCGTCGGCCTACGCTGTCGCGGGCGCGCAAGGCTGCCCTGGTTCTGCGTGGCCTCCTGCCCGTCCCCGTCCGCGTGCGGGGGCTGACATGAGCACAGCGCTGGCCCAGGCATACGCCCACTGCGCGGCCGTGGCCAGGGCCGAGGCCAAGAACTTCTACTACGGCTTCCTGCTCTTGCCCCCGCGCCAGCGCCGGGCGATCTACGCGGCCTATGCCTTCGCCCGCCTGTGCGACGACATCGTGGACGACGACGGCCCGGGCGAGGAGCAGAAGGCAGCGGGGCTCGACCGCCTGCGCGAGGACTTGCGACGCTGCCTGGCTGGCCGGCCAGAGGGGCCCGTGTTCCTCGCGTTGCACGACGCCGTGAGCGCTTTCGCTATACCCCACCAGTACCTGTTCCACCTCATAGACGGCGTGGAGATGGACCTGCGCCAGCGCCGCTACGCCACGTTCCACGACTTGGAGCGCTACTGCTACCTGGTGGCCTCGGTGGTGGGCCTCATCTGCATCGAGATCTTCGGCTACCGCGGTGGAGACGAGGCGCGGCGCCGTGCCGCTGACCTGGGCATCGCCCTGCAGCTCACCAACATCCTCAGGGACGTGCAGGAGGACCTCGCCCGCGGCCGCGTCTACCTGCCCCAGGACGAGATGGCCGCTTTCGGCTACGGCGAGGAGGCGCTGCTCCGGGGCGAGACCGGCCCGGCTTTCTACCGGCTGATGGCCTTCCAGGTGGAGAGGGCGCGGGAGTACTACCGCAGCGGCCTCCAGCTCCTGCCGCTCCTACCCCGGCGCCCACGCGCCTGTGTGGGCGCTATGGCGGGCATCTACCTGCGCATACTGGAGCGGATTGCGCGGCGGCCGGAAGTAGTGCTCGAGCGCAGAGTGTCCCTGGGCGCCGGCACCAAGCTGGCCCTGGCCGGTCGTGAGCTGGTGAGGAGCGTGGTGCCCCTGTGAAGGGCCGGGTCGTAATCGTCGGCGGTGGACTGGCCGGGCTGGCGGCTGCCTGCGACCTGGCCGATGCCGGCCTGCAGGTCACGGTCCTCGAGAAGCGGCCCTTCCTCGGCGGTCGTGCCTACTCATTCCTGGACGGCCGGAGCGGGCACGAGGCCGATAACGGCCAGCATGTCTTCCTGCGGTGCTGCCGGGAGTACATCTCCTTCCTGGACAGGCTCGGCGTGTTGGGGCACACCAGCCTGCAACCGCGGCTGCGCCTGAGGGTCATCGACAAGCTAACCGGCACAAGCGTGCTGAGGGCCGGCAAGGCGCCTCCGCCCCTGCATCTGGTAGGCT
>VAPR01001361.1_pt1 | contig 12197 bp, 11 predicted proteins | sample 3380701 | NCBI WGS metagenome assembly VAPR01 (sample SAMN11536904, study PRJNA540576) | hot springs metagenome | isolation source: hot spring wet sediment | place: Spain: Lobios | collected 2014-01
CGACGACTGGCGTGACATCAGACATAATGGTTCAGGATTCCCATAAGAGGGAATCCTTTTTTCGTCTTGACGAAACTAGAGAGGAGGAGTAGACTGTTTTTGTACTGACCAGTCAGTTCAAGTTAAAATATGTAAGGAGGATGGGAGTGATGGCCGGATCAAAAAAGGATCAGATTGCGCTTGGAGCGTTAACCGCCTTTTCCCAGTACGGCTTCAGTGAAACGACGATGGACACGATCGCGGAAGTGGCACAGGTGGCCAAAGGAACGCTGTACTATCACTTTTCGACCAAGGAAGAGCTGTTTTTGTACGTGATTGAAAAAGGCGTGAAGATGCTGATCGATTCCGTGAGCAGCGTGATGCAAAACCAAAGCCTTACCGCAGACGAACGCATGATTTGCGTATTGGATGAGCATCTTCGCTTCTTTTCCGAACACCCGGAAATCAGTTTGCTGTTAATGAGCTTTTTCACCGGCGACGAACAGCGGGACCAAACAATTGCTTCGCTATTGGCGGACTATTTTATGACGATGGAGACCTACATCACAGAGATCAAGCAAAAGGGATTCATTCGCGAAGACGTGGAAGTCAGGACACTGGTCTCTGCGTTATTCGGAATGATCGGCTTCACTGCCTTGCGAAAACAGTTTCGCAAGGAGCAGGTGGACACCGAGGAGACGAGGCAAACGCTGCGCATTCTCGTGCGCGGGGTGCTGGGAACGATAAACTGTATGCAAACAGAGGAGAAATGAAGATGAAACGACGTGCATGGTTGGGAGTAACGGGTTTTGTAGTGAGCATCGGCGTGCTGGCCGCGTATTTGATCGGACCGGGAGCGGGAAGTGTTGCCGGACAACAAACGGACCGTTTGACAGGAGTTGTGGAAGGAACGGAAGTTGACCTGTCGTTCAAGATGGGCGGCACCATCGCCGACCTGAAAGTGAAAGAAGGAGACGAAGTAAAAGCGGGACAGCTCGTCGCCACCCTGAATAATGAAGAGCTGCTCGCCAAGCGTGAGCAGGCGCTGGCAGCGTATAAACTGGCTGTTGTCCGCATGGAACAGGCGAAAAAGGGCGTTTCATTGACGGACAGCTCTTCCAGTGCTCAGGTGGATCAGGCACAGGCTGCCGTCCTTGCGGCACAGGCGCAGTTTGAAGCGAACAAGAACGGGGCGCGGACTGAGGAGGTTGCCCAGTTAAAGGCCAAGCTGCAGGCAGCTCAGTCGGCGAAGCAGATTGCCGAGACACAACTGGAACGCATGAAGACACTGTATCAAGAGGGTGCAGTGCCGCAGGTCAAAGTGGAAGAAGCCGAGATGCAGTACGAGAAGGCGTTGGCAGAGCTCACCGCTACCGAGGAGCAGCTGAAAATTGCCCAGACAGGTGCCCGGAAGGAACAGCTGGACGCGGCGCAAGCCCAACTGCAGCAGGCGACCGCAGCGTATAAACAGGCGGTTGCAGCACGCGGTCAGGTCGGGCTGAAACAGCTGGATGTGAAATCGGCGGAAGCGGGAGTACAGCAGGCGAAGGGAGCGCTTGACGAGATTGAAGCGTTTCTCAAGAATGCCAGCATGACTGCTCCGGTGGACGGCATCGTAAAATCAGTGGCGGTGCAAAAAGGGGAGCTGGTCGCACAGGGCTTTACTGTTGTTACCATTCAAGCCACAACGGATAACTTCGTGAAGTTTTATGTGAGCGAATTCGCCATTTCCAACCTGAAAGCGGGAGATCGAGTACATCTGTACGTTCCGGCGCTGAATCGCACGGTGGAAGCGCACGTTGCCGCAGTTGCTCCGGCTGCCGATTTTGCGGTAAAAAAAGCGACGCAGGAGATGGGAGACCGCGATATTCGCTCCTTCCAGGTGAAGATGAACGTATCCGATCCTGCGCTCCGTCCAGGTCTGACCGTGGAATGGCAGGTTGAAGGAGCTGGTGACGGTGAGTAATTTCTCCCGGCTGTTTTGGCAGGAATGGCGCACGATTTTCACAAACAAAACCATTCGTCTGGTTCTGTTCGTGGTGCCTGTTCTGTACTTCACCCTGTTCGGATTTCTCTACAGCGAGAAAAAAGTAATGGATATCCCAACCGTACTGGTCGATGCAGATCAGACGGAATTGAGCCGGGAATTGTATCGCGCGTTTGAAGTGGACCAAACCTTTCGCATAACGGCTGTCGTGGGCACAGAAGCGGAAGCCATGCGCCTGATTGACGAGGGGACGGCCTACGTCGGAGTAATCATCCCCGCTGAGCTGGAAACAAACGTCAAGGCTGGCCGGAATGCAGAAGTGCTGACCATCGTGGACGGCAGCAACATGATGATCTCCAACACAGCCGTACGGGCCGCCAATACGGTGATCAAATCGGTGTCCGCAGGCGTCACCCTGAAAAAGCTGGAAGCGCGTGGCGACTGGGGAGAAGAGGGGAAGAGCCTGTTTACGGGGATTGACTACCGCTATCGGGTTCTCTACAATCCCGCTTTCAGCTACCTTTCCTTCATGGTATTTGGATTGGGAGGTACCGTTTTGCAACAGGTGCTGTTTCTCGGGGTGGCTCTGTCGGTAGCGCGGCAGAAGGAAGAGGGAACCTGGGGAGAAACCATGTCACACAACAGCTTTGCGGCGCTTGCTGCAGGCAAATTGCTGCCGTACCTGCTGGTGGCCACGTTCAATTTGCTGTTGACATTCACCTTGTTGTTAAAAGTGTTTGGCGTTCCGTACTACGGCAATCCTGTTCATCTGGTATTGATCGGTACAGCGTTCAACGCAGCCGTACTGGCAATTGGTTTCGCCATTTCCTTCTTTTCTCGCGATCAACTTCAGGCGACGCAAATCGCCATGCTGATTGCTGTGCCTTCGTTCATGCTGTCCGGCTTCACCTGGCCGCTCATGTCGATGCCTGCCGGGATCGCTGCCATCGGCCAATCGCTGCCGCTTACCTATTTCTTGCACGCGGTACGTGAGATTTTGACCAAAGGGCATGGGCTCAGCTACATTACCCATGACTTCGCTGTACTCGGCCTGATGACCCTGCTCGGGCTGTTTGCGGCTTATATCGCCTATCTGTTCCAGCAAAGAAAAGCCGACACGAGCGTTCACGAATCGACAGCGGTGCAGGAGATTTGCTGAAAAGAAAAGCCTTGTTTTGCTTCTGAGCATTGCTTATACTATTCGCAAAAGGCGGATCTTTTCAACTCAAGGGGGACATTATGTCAGGTACTCATCTGAAGCAGTTGTGTGAAGACTCGTACACGAAGCTGAAAAAGGTAAGTATGGAGCTTGAGCGGTTTATGAATCAGGTAACGCTGGCTGGTTTGGTGGAGCAGTCGGGAGATCCGGAGGAATACGAGGCGTATTACCGGACCTATTTGTCTGACCTGCGTCACCTGCTGGTATACTGCGAAAACGCCTATGAAAAACTGGGAGTCGCCCTGAGACGCGCCCGTTTTAACGAAGATTTTGCCGAAGAGGTGCTCTACCAGGTGTACCACATGTGCGTCAACAACTTCTACTATCCAAAAGGGGAAGTGTATGACGAGGACGGTCGTTATTCGTACACCGGACAGGACGCGATCATCTTCCGCAAACAGGTAACTCCGGAGCTCAAGCAGCTGACCATTTCCCTGTCGAAGGTTTTTGAACAGTTGCGGGACGATCTGCAGTACTACGAAACGGATTACATCACCAAAAAACGGATGCAAAAGGAACGAGCACAGGCGTAGTGGCCTGTGCTCTTTTTTCATGCTATACCCCAACGGGGACGCGCAAGTGGGAGGACATCAACGTTTCCACATCAACGAGCATCTGCTGCCGTTCCGAGTCGCTGACGTATGGCACTTCATCGAAGTTTTTATAGGTCACCTCGTACCCCATAAACGCCAGTGTTCCGTCCGCTATTTGCTTTTCCACCACTTGGCCAAAGCCCTCCGATCTTCTTTCCTTGTCCGAGGCACGAGTCGTCGTCAACACAATCGCCCGCTTGCCTGTCAACAATCCCTGAAGCCCGTTTGCCTTGTAGCGAAACGCAAAGTTCAGCGTAAACACACGATCCAGATAGCCCTTCAAAATCGCGGGAGGCGACCACCACCACACCGGGTAGATCATCACCAGGAGATCAGCTTCTGTAAGCAGCTCCTGCTCTTCTTCCACATCGGCCGAAACCTGTTGGTTCTCCACGTTTCGCATGTCTGATGCGTCAAATACCGGGTTAAACTTCATTTTGTAGAGATCCCGTACCTGGTACGGAACTCCCGCCTTTTCGCAGGTGGCTTTCACACGGTTGAGGATCTCGTGGTTGAAACTCTGCTCTCCTTCGTGGGCAAAAACAATCATCGCTTTCATCGTTGGCCTCCTCGTTACTCTAGTCCGAAACGGAGTCGGAGCAGGAATTTGTTCAACAAGCCGCCAATCCCCTCCGGCCTTGCCTCAGGGGCCCGGTTGGTCGTCGGACGTATTTGACGGAGAGCATTGTTACCATCAATGATGCCGAATCCGTAGTAATTGTCCCGGCCGGGTGCTCCCAGATCAATTGCGGAACGGCGGATCAACTGCATCACTTCCGTATTTTTCATGTTCGGCTGGACGGAACGGATCAACGAAGCAAGTGCCGCTACGTGCGGACAAGCCATGGACGTGCCGGACAGCGCGGCGTAGTCACTGTAGATGTACGTGCTGGGAATATCCACACCGGGCGCGGCCACATCCACGTATTCGCCAAAATTGGAGAAGTCAGCCCTTCTACGGTTGTGATCGACGGCGGCGACAGACATCACTTCCTTGTAGGCTGCGGGATAGCTTGGCTGATTGGTTGCATCGTTGCCGGATGCGGCTACCAGCACCACGTTTCGTGCAAACGCATAGCGACATGCTTCCTGCAGGGCAGCGGAAGAGGTGTAGTTTCCCACACTCAGATTGATCACGTCTGCGCCGTTGTCCGTGGCCCAATAGATGCCTTGCGCAATGTCAAAAGCAGAGCCGGAACCATCTGCTCCAATCGCCTTGATCGGCATCAGCTTGCTGTTCCAAGACATCCCGGCGATGCCGACGCCGTTGTTCGTTTTCGCTGCAATGACACCGGCGACGTGAGTGCCATGGCCGTTGTCGTCATTGGGATTGTTGTTGTCGGCGATCACGTTGTAGCCTTTTACCAGTTTTCCTTGAAACTCCGGATGCGACAGGTCAATGCCCGTATCGATAACAGCTACGATGACATCGCTTCTGCCGCGGCTTACCTCCCAGCTTTGTTCCATGCCAATCAACGGCAGGTTCCACTGATAGATCTTGTAGTACGTGTCATTTGGCTGCCGGTTTGGCAAGAGCAGAAAGTTGGGTTCGGCATAGACGGAGTCGGGATGTTCCGCAAATCGCTTCATTAATTGTTTGGTCGAAAGTGTGTTGGACTTGATAATCATCGCGTTGCCGAAATCCCGCTTGATTTTGCCATCCACGTCCTTCACCAGCTTGTCGATTTCCGACTGTGCGGGCCGGGGAGAGAAGCGAACCACGACTTCGTGCTCCACATAGTGGCTGCGATCGCGCGGATTGTGGCGAAGTGTCATGATGTGCGGCCGGCGCTCCAGGTTTCGTCTCATGTCCTTTACCTGCTCGATAAAGTTGATGCGCGGAAGCTTCGCGTCGAGCGATGTGACGGATGGATGCGGCTCCTGCATTTCCTGTTCGGTGTAATGCTGGATCTGGTTGTTGCGCTGAATGGGAATCACGATGAGACTCACCAAAGCGAGGGTGAGTACGATAGCGGAGAAGGTCCTCAAAACAAACACACTCCCTGCATGCTGATTAGCTATAGCTTTTGGCATGCAGGGAGTGTTTATGAAGGAAAAACCTTCTATTTGGTTGGAGCAGCAGCCGTTTTCAGCGACCGGCGCGGCAGTTTCCAGCGATAGTATACGGAAAGCATCCGAAAGACGACGATCCCGCCAAACAGGATGTACAAGGGAAAGAAGGAAGGGGACAGCTTCAGACCAACGACGAGCCCTGCCACCATCGCCCAGACAGCGTAGATTTCTTCCTGCAGGACGAGAGGTTTGCGGCCGGCGAGCACGTCGCGAATAATCCCGCCGCCAATTCCCGTCATGACGGCCGCAACGATGACCGCGCTGAGCGGGTACTTCATCTGAGTGGCGTAGATCGCGCCCTGAATGGCAAAAGCGGAGAGACCCACCGCATCAAAAAACAGGCCCCACCGATTCCAGTATTGAATCAATTTTTGTGGAAGCACAAAGACGATCAGCATCGTCACCAGTGCAATCGTAAACAAGGTACCTTGCTGCCAGATGTTCGTCATGGGAATCCCCAGCAAGAGATTCCGCACGATTCCGCCGCCGAACGCGGTAGTGAGCCCCAGCACGATTACACCCAACAGGTCGTATTCCTCTTCCATGGCAACAACGGCGCCGCTGATCACGAACGCAACCGTGCCAATGACGTTAAACCATTCCCACGACATAGAAAACAAACATCCTCCTAACGAATCAATCCAAGCTGTTGTAAACCGTAACGGATGCCGCTTTCATTCACGTGACGGGTGGTCATGTTGGCAAAAGGTTTCAAACCTTCATGCGCATTGCCCATCGCTACACCCATTCCAACGTAGGAAAGCATCTCGCGGTCGTTCAGTCCATCCCCGAATGCCACAGCTTCGGCAGGCGAGATTCCGCAGTGACGGAGCACGGCTTCAATCCCTCTTGCCTTCGAACCTCCAAGCGGCAAAATGTCAACGACCAGCGGATGCCAACGGACGTAGGAAACGGCTTCGAACTGCTCTGCATACTTCTCTTCTTCCTGTTCTTCACAGTACAAAAACGCCTGATAGATCGGATCCTCATCCCAGAAGCGGTGATGATAATCCGGGGGAGTCAATTTGAGAAAGTGAAACGATTCAATCACATTCGGGTGGTTTTCTGCATTGGCGTAGCAGCCTTCCGCACTGAGATAAACCATCGGGTGACCATTTGCCGCAGCTTTTTGTTCCAGGTCGGCAAGTGTTTCCTTTTGCAGCCTGTTCTCATGGATCAGCTTGCCTTCATGCACCACATAGGAGCCGTTGAAGCTGACGTAGGTGGTAATGCCCAACTCATCTGCAATTGGCTTCAGGTGGAAGGGACCCCGTCCAGTAGCGATCGCTACCTGAATGCCGTTCTCCCTCAGCTCTTGGACTGCCGCGGCCGTTTCTGGCGGGATGCGGTGATCCGTATTGAGCAAGGTGCCGTCGATGTCAAAAAAGACGATTTTGTAGCTCATGGGTTTCTCCTTTTCCTATCTCTGATTGTAAAACAAAGAAAAGGAATGTCAGTTTCGCGACATTCCCTCTTTTTTCTCTCTTTACTTAGAATACAGCCACTTCTGTTTCGCTGTCAAATACGTGACATTTGGAAAGATCCATACCAAGAGTGACGGACATTTTCGGTTTCAGTCCTTCGCGTGCATCGACGCGAGCGACCATTTGCGTGTCCCCGATGTTGTTGAAGTAGACGTACAGCTCGGAACCCATGTTTTCCACGACGTCAATTTCCGCTGTAATGGTGCTGTTAAACGGATTTGCTTCGATAAACTGGTTGTCGCTGTAAATGTCTTCGGGACGGATGCCAAAGGTAACCGGTTTACCCACGTAACCTTTTTCGCGCAGGAGTTTCGCCTTGTCCTCAGGGAACTGAATGTTCACGCCGGTTCCTTCGAAGAACAGGTGGTCGCCTTTTTGCACCACGCGCCCTTTAATGAAGTTCATGGCCGGGGAACCGATGAAGCTGGCAACGAACTGGTTCACCGGATGATTGTAGATGTCCGTCGGTGTAGCCACTTGTTGAATCAGACCGTCTTTCATCACCACGATTCGGTCACCCATGGTCATCGCTTCCGTCTGGTCGTGGGTGACGTAGATCACGGTCGTATTGAGACGCTGATGCAATTTGGAGATCTCTGTGCGCATCTGTACGCGCAGTTTGGCATCCAGGTTGGACAGCGGTTCGTCCATGAGGAAGACCTGCGGCTCACGCACGATGGCGCGGCCCAGTGCCACACGTTGACGCTGGCCGCCGGAAAGTGCCTTCGGCTTGCGATCAAGCAGGTGAGCGATGTCCAGGATGCGAGCAGCTTCCTGAATGCGCTTGTCGATTTCGTCTTTCGGGAATTTTCGCAGTTTCAAACCGAACGCCATGTTTTCATAGACGTTCATGTGCGGATAGAGGGCGTAGCTTTGGAACACCATGGCGATATCGCGGTCTTTTGGCGCCACATCGTTTACGCGGCGGTCGCCGATGTACAAATCGCCTTCCGAGATTTCTTCCAGTCCGGCAATCATGCGAAGCGTAGTCGATTTCCCGCAGCCGGACGGACCGACGAGAACGAGAAACTCCCGGTCTTGAATCTCAAGGTGAAAGTCATTCACTGCGGTAACGTTGTTGCCGTAGCGTTTGTATACGTGGTTAAGGGTAACTTTTGCCATTGTGCCAACACCATCCTCAGGTTTCGAATAAAAAAAGAGCTGAATCCGATTGGTTGCATGTCTATTGTAGCAACAAGTCAGAAAACAGCTCCATGGTGAAGTTGTACAAAATCGTTTAGTCGTTTTGCCGAAACAGGAGGGAAAGCTGCAGCAGAATGGCGTCGGAAAAATGGCGCGGGTCCAGTCCCGTCTGATCGGTCAGCTTGTCCAGCCGGTACAAGAGGGTATTGCGGTGCAGGTACAAGCGCCGTGCAGTCTCGCTCATATTCAACTGCTGGGAAAAAAACGTCTCCAGCGTCTCCAGCTGTTCTGCCGTTAACTGGGGAGCAGGCAGAATCCCGCGCAGGGCCTCACGGATGGCAAAGACAACGGCCGGATCGAGCAGACTGGCCCATCGTTCCAATGGGTGCTGCCACGTGCCGGCTGCCATAACTCGCGGACGGAACTGCTGAAGTGCCTTGGATTGGAAAACCGCCTCCCTCAAGACTTGTGCCAGCTGAGCGGGCCTATCGATTGGGGGAGAAGCGATTACTCGTACCGTATCGAGCGTTTCCGTGGACAGCAGATCGTGCAAACTGGAGGCCCACTCCAGAAGCGAATCGGGTTCACTCGCCTCGGGAAGGGCAGAGAGCGGGACGATGAGCAGCAGGTACACAGGTGACAGAGAGAGCAGGGTGATTCCTGCACCAGGGAAAAAGTTTTGCAGGAGTTGCTGCCACATGGGAAGGTCGACGGATCCTTCCGCTCGGGTGCGCTCCAGCAGAAAGGAAGCACGTGGTTCACGCCATGTCCAGCCTGTTTCCACTCGCCTGGGCAAGGCCGTTTCGCTGCCAGTCAGGACGGCCTGAAGCCATCCGACCATCTGATCGTTCAAAGGCCTCTCCTGCTCGGGCGGAGTCAGTAGTAACGACAAAAGGGCCCGCGCGGACGCCGGCCAGCTGTCTGTTGGAATCACGATGTGAAAGATTTCACCGTGCGACTCGAAATATTGCACGATTTCATACCCGTCTGTCCGGTACACCGCCTGGAGATGTTCCCACAAGCTGTCCGGGCAGCTTTTCAGTTCGATGGGCAAGCCAGTTGCCTGCCGAATCTTTTCTACTTCGCTTTTCCAGGTTTCCAAAAACCGGCCCTCCGATTCACAGGTACTCTCTCCATTATAGCTTATTCCATAGCGAAAGTGGGAGCAGCTTCTGTCTGCGGGAGCTGCTGCGAAGTATCAGGTGCATGCTGCAGTGCAGTCTGGGTAGTCAGCGTGTGCAGGGTAATCTCCGGACGGGAGCGAAGACGAATGTTCAGGCCGGTTTGTCCCAGTCCCTCACTGATATAAAACGCGCGATTGTCGTATTGATGGAGGCCTTTGACCATATTCATGCGGGGCAGCCTGCCCATTTTGACCAGATGATAAGGTTTTGGCCAGTGGATCTGACCGCCGTGGAAGTGGCCGGACAACAGGTAGTCGTAATCGTAATCCTTCATCGTCAACACGACGTTCGGATCATGGGTGAGCACCAGACGAACACCATCGTCGGTCACTCCTTGATACGACTTCGCCAGGTTGCTGCGGCGCGTTGCGTAATCGTCCACGCCGATCACGTGCAGGGTTTGTCCGTGATGGTTCAGGGTGACGCTTTGGTTGCACAGCACCCGGCAGCCGATTCGCTCCAGCTCGCTTTTCAGTTGGGCGAGCTTGTTCGGGCGAAGGACGTAATCGTGATTGCCGAAAACAACGAATGTTCCGAGTACTGGTTTCAACTTCATCACGGTCTCCACGTACGCTACAGCTCTCGGAATGTTTCTGTGGCGATCGAGAAGGTCGCCCGTGACAGCGATCAGGTCAATCGGTTGGCCTTCGTAATCTTTCACGATTTGCTCCGCTGGCACCGACAGGTTCTCCATGTGCAGGTCGGAAAGATGCAGGATGCGAAGCGGCATCCAGTTTTCTGTATCTTCAACACGCTCGGACGGGCGGATCGCCACAGAGACGTTTTTCTTCATCAAATCAAACGTATTGCGGTGAGCTCGTATGAATAATATAGCGACAAGCACCAGGGTTACCATCCAGATCATATGCTGTCACCTCAACTTTCTATAGCAAAATCGGTCTTCATTATACTAGCTTTCTTCGCTAGTTTGGTTATGAAGTTACTGGGAGGAGGAATTTGACCAGAAGTGAAGAAATATTATGAATGTTGAATGAAGTGATCTCGTCAGCCGTACAAGGAGAGTGAGCGTATGAAAGTAGAAATGATTCCCACTGCGGAAGGTCGGTTCAATCTGCAAAACTACGACGAAGCGTATGCCAACTTTGACTGGTCCGAAGTGGAAAAGCAGTTCAGCTGGTATGAAACGGGCAAGGTAAACATGGCGTACGAGGCAATTGACCGCCACCTGCAGACAGGCCGTAAAGACAAAATCGCCCTCCATTACAGTGATCCAAACAGGGAAGAGAGCTATACCTACGCGCAACTGAGCCAACTGTCCAACCAATTCGGCAATGTGCTGCGGACGTTGGGGATCCAAAAGGGAGACCGCGTATTTGTCTTTATGCCACGCACTCCTGAGCTGTACGTCAGTGTGCTGGGAACACTGAAGGTGGGAGCGATCGTCGGTCCGCTGTTTGAAGCGTTCATGGAAGCAGCTGTCCGGGACCGTCTGGAGGACAGTGAAGCTGTCGCGATCGTCACCACACCTGCACTTCTCCCTCGTGTACCGGTGAAGGATCTGCCGGCACTGAAGCACGTGATTCTCGTCGGGGCAAAAGATGAGCTCGCGGAAGGACAAGTCAGCTTCGAAGCAGCGATGGCGGAGGCTTCCCCCGAATTGGAAATCGAGTGGGTGGATCGCGAGGACGGACTCATCCTGCATTACACATCCGGCTCCACGGGCAAGCCAAAAGGCGTGCTTCACGTGCACAACGCAATGATTCAGCACTATCAGACGGGTAAATGGGTATTGGATCTGCAGGAAGACGACATCTACTGGTGCACCGCTGACCCGGGGTGGGTGACGGGCACGTCGTACGGCATTTTTGCTCCGTGGCTGAACGGGGCGACAAGCGTCATCCGCGGCGGCCGTTTTACACCGGAAGACTGGTATCAGACGATTGAAAAGTACAAGGTGACCATCTGGTACAGCGCTCCTACCGCTTTCCGCATGTTGATGGGGGCAGGAGACGAGATCGTGAAGCGATTTGACCTCTCCTCGCTGCGCCATGTGTTAAGTGTAGGGGAACCGCTCAATCCGGAGGTTGTTTACTGGGGCATGAAGGTGTTCAACCAGCGGATTCACGATAACTGGTGGATGACCGAGACCGGCGGACAGCTGATCTCCAACTACAAGTGCATGCCGATCAAGCCGGGCTCGATGGGCAAACCATTCCCGGGCATCTACGCCGCGATTATCGACGACCATGGCAACGAACTGCCGCCGAACCGCATGGGCAACCTGGCGATCCGCGTCGGCTGGCCGTCGATGATGCGTCAGATCTGGAAGAACAAGGCGAAGTACGAGGAGTACTTCCGCATTCCAGGCTGGTACGTATCCGGAGACTCCGCTTACAAGGACGAGGACGGGTATTTCTGGTTCCAGGGCCGAATCGACGACGTGATCAACACAGCAGGCGAGCGGGTAGGACCGTTCGAGGTGGAAAGCAAGCTGGTGGAACACCCGGCCGTAGCGGAAGCGGGCGTAATCGGCAAACCCGATCCGGTTCGTGGAGAGATCATCAAGGCCTTCAT
>VAPR01001362.1_pt1 | contig 12189 bp, 11 predicted proteins | sample 3380701 | NCBI WGS metagenome assembly VAPR01 (sample SAMN11536904, study PRJNA540576) | hot springs metagenome | isolation source: hot spring wet sediment | place: Spain: Lobios | collected 2014-01
GTGGACGAAGATGCTTGACTCTGGGATGCTTTTGCTCATCTTCGAGCTTATCTGGATGTCGATGCTCTCCTCCTCCTCGAGGCCCTTTGGACCTGTCGGCCCCTCTAATCCCATGAGCATGTGGTGGTGGACTGCCACGGGTTTCCAGAAACCGAGTTTCGGCCCAAGTTCTCTCGCGAGAATGTTGGCCCGCCGCTGGTCCAGACCGAGCTGACATATCTTGGCCTCGAGCCTGAATATGTCCGCGACCTGCATACCTGGGTAGAGCAACTGAGCGGCTTCTTGAAGCTCACCCTCCTTCCGGCCCATTATAGGCAAGCATCTAAGCGCACGGCGTAGAGTTGTATTCTGGAGAACCTCGATGACCAGCCGCCAGTAATCTCTGTCCGCAGCCAAGTCGCTTGCCCAGACAATTTCGACGCGGCTTGTGTCTATGCCCGAGGCTTTCCACACCTCGACAAAGTATTCACCCACTTTTCGGATTTTCTCTAGATCTCCGCCCATTTTTCTGTTGATTGCTGCATGCCAATCCGCCAGCAGGAGCTTGAAGCGGCAGCCCGCCTCTAGCATGTCGCGGAGCTTAATGGCTCGGAGAAGGGCGAATGGGATGTGGGCCAAGCCACTTGGCTCAAAACCATCATAGGCGATTGGGGAAGACTCTGTCTCGAGAAGAGCACGTAGCTCCTCGGGTGTCAAAACCTCCTCAGTCGGCTGCCTCATAATTAGCTCAAGCCTTCTCTCGACATCCATGCACAGCTCAGCCCCATCACCGACGAGAAGCCAAGTTATATGAATATGCTCTTTAGCTGGATAAACATGGCTGACGGCATGCAGAAGCCCAACCGGCTAATCAACGAGAAGAGCCCCTACCTACTGCAGCATGCTTACAACCCCGTCGACTGGTATCCATGGGGTGAAGAAGCCTTTAGGAAGGCCAAAGAAGAGAACAAACCCATTTTCCTCAGCATAGGATACTCATCATGCCACTGGTGCCACGTAATGGAGAAAGAGTCTTTTGAGGACGAAAAGATAGCAGAGCTTCTCAACACCTATTTCGTGCCTGTTAAGGTGGACCGTGAAGAAAGACCCGACATAGATGATGTATACATGAAGGCTGTCATGATGATGACGGGGCATGGTGGATGGCCTCTCACCGTTTTCCTCACGCCTGACTTGAAACCATTTTTCGGGGGAACATACTTTCCGCCTAGGAGGAGGGGTGGACTACGTGGTCTCGACGAAATACTGCGGGGAATCGCCGAGCTTTGGAGAAAAGACCCCAAACAGGTTATGGATGCCGCTGAACAGAACGTCAGCTTACTCAAATCATTCTACACCACGGAAAGATCTGTTTCCACACCATCCTACAACCTCGTCTTCACAGCTTTTGACATCTTAGCCACTTCCTTCGACAGCCTTTACGGAGGCTTCGGCGGAGCGCCCAAATTCCCCATGCCGGTTTACCTCGACTTTCTACAGGTCTTCAGCGTGTTGGAGAAAGAGTCTGCGGCAGTCCGCATGGTTTCAACAACTCTCGAGAACATGGCCCGCGGAGGGCTGCATGACCATCTTGGCGGCGGCTTCTTCAGATATTCCACTGACCGTGTATGGCTAGTCCCACATTTTGAGAAAATGCTCTACGACAACGCCCTGCTCGCCCGTGTATACATGCAGCATTACCAGCTCACCGGCGACACATTCTACAAAGAAGTCGGGACAGCCACGCTTGACTGGCTGATGAACGAGATGATGTCGCCTGAAGGTGGCTTCTACTCGGCCATGGATGCCGACAGCCCCGAGGGCGAGGGAGCATACTATGTCTGGAGGCTCAATGAGTTGGAGCAGGTTCTCGGCCATGAGTTGGCGAAGATTGCTGCAAAAATTTTCGCAGTAACAGATACGGGCAACTTCGAGCATGGAAAAAACATCCTCACGATGCGGAAGAGGATTGCAGATCTTGCGGTCGAGCTGGGTGTTGATGAGCAGGCGTTTAAACAAATTCTGGCCGAAGTGAAAAGCAAGCTTTTGGATGCTAGAAGAAAACGGCCAGCACCCGGTGTAGATGACAAGATAATCGCATCTTGGAACGGCCTCGCTATCTCAGCACTTTGCACAGGATACCGAGCCACAGGCGAGAAACGCTACCTCGACGCAGCGGTGAAAACCACTGACTTCATCGTCTCCGAGATGTGGCACGAAAACATTCTCTATCGCATCTACAAGAACGACGCATCTATCCCCGGCTTTCTCGACGACTACGCGGCCGTCGTCAACGCTTTGCTCGATGTGTTTGAGGTATGCTTTGAGCCGAGGTTCCTCGCCACAGCTGTGGACATCGCTAATAGATTGATTGAGCTTTTCTGGGACAACGAGGGCGGGGGGTTCTATTACTCTGTTGATGATGTGGCAGGATTTGCACGGATAAAAGATGCCTATGACGGAGCCACCCCATCCGGGAACACACTGGCAGCCGCCGCACTCCTAAAGCTCTCCGAGCTAACCGGAGAAACAAAATATCTCCAATATGTTGAGGCGACTCTGAAGAGTTTCGCATCCAGGATGGAGACGGCGCCGGCTGAACACACCGGATTGATTACTGTGTTGGCGGGCTTCCACACGAGGAGGATGGAGGTTGTGTTGGTCACCGAATCACTGCGGGACGTACAGCCATACCTTACTCATTTGTATAGAGAATTCAAGCCGTTTAGAAGCGTGGTAGTGGTTCATGGCGGGAACAGTGAGACGCTTCTGAAATACACGGGTCTCGTGGCCGACAAGCCAGCTAAGGGACCTGTTACCGCATATGTCTGCGAAAACTACAGCTGCAAAATGCCTGTAACAAGTTTCGAGGAATTCGTCAAAATGCTTAGTTGAGTAGACATGAGGAAAAGGTTTGCAGCTCTTTTGCTTACGTGGGTTTCTTGGTTCTGGAGCCATGGTACACGTGTGGGCATATCGGCGATTACGCCATTCATCCGCCAGAGATACAGCATGTCCACACCCGAGGCCGCCGCGGTGCCCGGAATACTCAACCTCGGCTTCTACGGCTTCGCAGTCTTCTCGGGAAAAGTTCCGTCAAAGACGGGGTACAGAAACACGGCAGCGGCTGCAGCCCTCGGCTCCGCAGCCTTCATGTTCTTGGCCGCCCTTTTCGACAACCAACTATTCCTCTACGTGGCCGTGTTCATGACAGGAATTTTCCTTTCCCTTCATCTGCCATCTGTGATACCTTGGCTGGGCACACTCTTCAAGGGTAGTCGACAGGGGTTCATCATAGGTGTGCATGAGTCGGCGGCGCCCGCTGGCCAGACGCTTGGCCCAATCATACTTGCTATTCTCGTATCAACTGTTGGAGTAGCCTACATGTTCGCAGCATGGGCATTCATCCCATTCCTCGCAGGCCTCTGCCTATTGCTCCTATTCCGCGGAGACAGGCAAATGCCTGCACAGGTTGTTGGCGGAGGTGGAAAAATTTTTGACACGGAGTTTCTCGCTCTGACCCTTGTAACGGTAGCCAACCTAGTCGGAAACCTCGGAGTCGTCGCAATTGTGCCGCTGCATCTCGTGGACACCTTCGGATTGGAGAAAACCTTCGTGGCTACGGTGGTTGGTGTCAGCAGGTTATTGGGCGTCTTTGGACAGCCTTTAGGCGGATACCTCCACGACAAACACGGTTTCTACAAAGTCGCGCTAATAGTAACTGTGGCCAACCTCTTTTCCAACATTTACTTGATTCTAGCGCCATACAATCCTCTATACCCTGTTGTCATGACCATCCAAGCATTCGTGACAGCAATGTACTTCCCCCTCGTCTACAGTCACCTCGTCAAAACTCATGGCCCACAGGCATCACAATATCTTGGCTCTATGTTCTTCATAGCTGGACTCGCAGGTCCCACGACCGCGCCAATCTTAGCAGGGTTTATTGCGGAACGGGTTGGTTATGCAGCTGCTCTCGGCTATCCCGCTGCATTGGCTTTGGCCGGTTCTCTCATGATGCTTTCTTTGCGAAAAGGAAAAAATATGGGTTCGATAGTTAACCATGGCTGATTTGAAATGGTTGTCATCAAGCTTCCGGATGTTGGAGAAGGAATAGCCGAGGGGGAGGTTCTGAAGTTTCTTGTGAAGGAAGGTGATTTTGTGGAGAAGTATCAGCCGCTCGTCGAGGTTATGACAGTGAAGGTGACGGTTGAGATTCCATCGCCCGTGAGGGGCCGTGTCACAAAGCTTTTGGCTTCGCCGGGTCAGGTGCTCAAGGTCGGCGACCCATTCATCGAGATAGAGACAGAGGAAGCCGTTGAATCACCCGTTGAAGATAAGGGGGCTGTTGCGCAGGCTGCTGCACCCACTTCTACGGTTGAGAAGGCTACAAAGGTTCAGGCAACTCCCGCGGTAAAGAAGCTTGCAAAAGAGCTCGGCGTGGACCTCTCAACAGTTGTGGGAACAGGACCGGGTGGAAGAATCACTGAGGAAGATGTGAGAAGAGCTGCGTCATCTGAAGAGACACGCATACCCATAAAAGGTCTTCGACGCATCATCGCTGAAAGACTCGTCCAGGCCAAGACACGGGCAGCCCTCGTCACTGTTTTTGAAAATGTAGACGCCGAGGAGCTTGTCAAGCTCAGAGACGAACTCCGGTCTATGCAGGATGAGAAGGGTGTTAAGATGACGTACTTGCCGCTGGTTATGAAGGCGGTGGTTGCAGCTGTAAGGGATGTTCCCGCTATGAATGGATGGGTTGATGATGATAGAAACGAGATAGTTTTGTCGAAATCCGTCAACATCGGTATAGCCGTCGACACACCCGATGGACTTCTAGTACCAATTGTCAAAAATGTTGAATCAAAAGATGTGTGGAAATTGGCGCGTGAGATAGAGGAGTTGGCTGAGAAAGCTCGTAGCGGTAAACTCTCTCTCGACGACGTTAGAGGGGGGACCATAAGCATATCCAGTTACGGATCACTCGGCTCGCTGTCAGGAACTCCGATAATCAATTACCCGGAGATAGCTATCGTCGGGGTTGGCCGTGTAGAGAAAAGGCCTGTCGTGAAAAACGATGCTGTGGTTGTTGGGCATGTGATGGAGATTGCTGTTACGATGGACCACAGGGCTGTTGACGGTGGAACGATGGCGAAGTTCGTCAACTCGCTCAAACATCATCTCGAAAACATCAGGGCCGCTGCGGGAGTTTGAAAAAAGTTTCGGAGCTGGGGTTTAGGACGGACAGCTGGTATGAGGTGATTGTCTCAACCTATTCAGAGCATGGCGAACCACATTTCGCGGCGATGGGATGCGGCCTTTCGGATGATGAGCATCTTATCCTGAAACCATACACCAACACAGAGACCTACAGAAACCTACTATCACAAAGGGCTGCGGCCATAAACATCACCAACGAACCCGTTCACTTCTACTCTGCAGTTTTCAAAAAACAGCTTCCCCATATACGGAGCGACAAGGTCCCAGCACCACTTCTCGACGGAGCTGACGCATGGATAGAAGCGGTGGTTGAAAACATCTCCAACGACGCCCCTGATAGAGCCGTAGTCACACTAACCCCAGTCAACATAAAACCCGCCCAGCCATATATACGACCGTATTCACGAGCTCGCCATGCGCTTATTGAGATGCTCATACACTACACTCGGGTCAGGGTTTTCGCGCATACTCCGATGCATCACAGGGCTGTAGCTTTGGCTGAGAAAATTCTGGACTACGCGGCTCTCGTTAGACGTGTATCCTCCAACTCTGTTTATCTCCATATATGTGAGGAGGTTGTTAATGAGCTGGGTAAGCTGGGTGTGCTGGGTTGATTGTAGAAGTAGAGGCCTATGCTAGGCTTCATATGGGGCTGTTCGAGCTTGGGCAACATTTTGGGAGGAGATGGGGAGGCCTCGGAGTAGCTATAAATCAGCCAAGCCTCCGTATCACCATAAACGCCGAGAATAGTAAACATTTTGAAGGCGTCGATGAAGAGGAGGCCGAGAGGATTGTCAACACATTGTGTAAAAATTTTGGGAGAGAGTTCAAGGGAGGTTTGAGGGTGTATTCAGGTATCCCGGTGCATAGGGGGTTTGGGTCGCGTACGCAGTTTCGACTTGCGTTGGCTACTGCCGTATGCATGGCCGTGAATGTCGAGTGCCCGATTGACCGCCTCGCCGAGATACTGGGAATAGGTGAGGTTTCCACTGTTGGCACGCATCTGTTTGCTCATGGCGGCTTCGTTGTCCAGCTTCCCAGACAATTTACTCATAAGGGCCTCGGCTCCTTCATCAGGCTTGAGTTTCCAGAGGACTGGTGGTTTGTCATAGCTTATCCCACTGACGTCAGGGGCCTTGATGAGAATGAGGAGCGGCGGATGTTCAGCACCCTACCACCCCAAGAGAGCGTGTCATGTATGGAGATAAGCCACCTTATACTCGGCGGCCTTTTACCCTCGCTTATGGAGAGAGACTTGACAGGGTTTGGGGAATGTTTATCGGCTCTTCAGCGGCTTGTTGGACAGTATTTTGCCTCGGTTCAAGGAGGTGTTTTCAGGGTGGCTGAGGCTGTTCAGCTCCTGAGGATGGCCGGTGCGAAAGGTGTTGGGCAGAGCTCATGGGGCCCAGCTGTATACGGACTGTTCGGAGCACATTCTGATGCTGAAAAAGCGGCTTCGGAGCTTAAACAACATCTTGGCGACAAGTGGATTGTTTATGCAACAACCGCGGTGAACCATGGTGCACGTGTCTCAGTCAGACCTTAGCTCACTAATTATTCTCTCAACCTCGAACCCGCTGAGCCTAACATGGTCTAGAACGGTGCCTTGTGCCCTCCTTATCTCAAGTGTCTCGACAAGCTCGGAATATTTTCCGCCGCCGAGGCCGTTTGCTATCAGAGCCGCGCCCATAGCCACATCCTTTGCACGTTTTGCGAAAACATTCGTGGGCCTCCGCGTCTTCAACCCCAGCTTCCTCTGAAGCCATGCGGCCACGGCTTCACGTATAGGCTCAACCCTCGAGAGACGGCCCGTCAAAATCACCTCCCGCGGCCTCTTCTCCATAACAGCCGCCAGCATGGCGACAGCCTTGCCAACACCCTCGACAAAGCAGCGGAAAGCATCGGCGTAATCACTGTTTAGGCCTGCGGCCAGTTTTTCGACTTCAACCTTCGTTCCCGCCGCAATCCATGAAACTCCTCCCTCGAAAAGCGTCTTTTTACTGAAGCCACCAAGAAGATAGGCGAGCTCGCCGTCCATCAGCCCGATAGATAGGTATCCGGGACCTGGGAAAATGGTTCCACCCACTCCGTCCACGATTTTCCCGTTCTCCACAGCCATGGCTGCGTTGTATCCCAGCCCCATCTCCACGCAAATCAGAGATGTTTCATCATACCTTATGCCATGGACCATCGACTGGTCCCAAACCGCATAAGCTGTCACACATGTCTTGTCCGCCGTGCCCATGTCTATTTTGTTGTATTTCCTGTGTGCTGGGACGGTTGGGAGCTGAACTACTCCCGGCAGAGTATATCCATTCACACGTCGTTCACGGAGCATGCGGAGCATCGACCTCACACCCGAGAGCACCGGAGCACCATAGTCGCTCCTACGCTCCAGAGTAGTCAGAGCAAGATCCTTTTCATCGATTTCGCTCAGCTTCTTGAAGCTTAGGCCATAGCCCGACGGCCCTACAACTAAATCAGGCTTGACGGAGAGAACCATTTCTACGACTTCCGCGGGCCTCTCAGCCACTTTAGACGATGGAATCGTCTCGTCGAGAACAACATTGTCCACATCGTCCTCGATGCAGAGGATGTCGAAGTTACCCGTGCCCGGGTCGATTCCCAAAGCCCTCATAATGGGTTGAAAAAATGGTGATGGTTTTTTAGTTTTTTTGGGATGTTGGGAGGCTTATTCTTAGGTTTGTCAGTGTTTGTCGGAGGCCTGTGTCGCGGCTTATGCCGAGTGTTATGAGGCCGATGCTGAAGCTCAAGGGCAGCAGGTAAGCTAGGGTCGGGTTGATGGAGTAGAGGCTGAAGGATGGCAGTATAGGAGGTATGATGGCTCTCCAGAAGTCATAGTGTAGAGCGAGAGTTGGCATGCCGAGGAAAATTGTCGAGAGCAAGACCGTCATGCTGTAGATGCTGCCGCTTCCTGCTCTCCACTCTGTGCTGTAGATGCATGAACCCGCTAAAGCGATTCCTACGCCGAAGATCAGGCCGCCCAACGCTATCTGTATTTGGCTGATGTTGGGGACCACGCCGCCGAAGCCTATCGGTATTCCGAGAAGCTGGAGAATGTATATTCCGGTTGAGAATGTTAGAAGAATTATCCCAATTGCTTTGACGTTGACCCAGCTCGCTATCTGTTTGTTGACTAGGTCTCGGTAGCATGAGCCGAAGCAAATCCCTGAAAAGGTTCCCAACGCACCAAACGCTATTCCCGCGGCCCAGAACACGGCGACAACAGGTGGCAGAAAAGGTATCAACGCAACACCCAGCACCCCAAGCAGAATACCCACAACCTTCTGCAAACCTGTGGCCGGTAGGTAGGAGAATTTGTGAGCCCTAGCCCTGAACATGAAGAACTTCTCTGTAACCTTCAAGCCACCATACACTCCCACAAGCAGCGCAGCTGTGAAGGTGATTGCGTTGATGCCTGCCGCCGTCCATGCTGATAGGAAGTTTCCGATGTTGCATCCCAGCGCAAGCCTCGAGCCGTAGCCAAGCAAAAACCCACCAACGATAGCCTGCAAAAGCATCCATCTGTTGGGCAGATGCCGGAGCAGAAACTGTCCAGAGAGTAGGGCTGGCAACGCTCCTCCCAACAAAATAGCTAGCACGATCGTCTGGGCCGGGTCCGAGAAAACAGGCACGAGCTTGAACTGCTGATAGTAGGTCAGCGACTCGACTGGTAGGCCGAGTAGGTTGTAGAGATGGCCACCGATCTTCGATTCACCGCTTGTTATCCCCCAGAGACTGCCGCGTCCCGTCACCGAATAAACGGCAACAGCTATTCCGACCGATACGAGCCCTATAAGAAATGCTGATACGTATGTTTTTCGCGACATCTTTTCACCTCTTTTACGCTTCTTGAATATTTCGCCAATATAAAAGTATTATTAGGTTTAACTAATAGTAAACTAATACCAAAATAAAGTATTTAAACCACCGAAGATAATCATAAACCATGACACAAAGCATAGAGCATATGCTGAAGAAGGTCGAGGAGAAAAGGTATGTCCTTGATGTCCGCGGCTATTCATGCCCTTACCCACAGCTTTTCCTCGCACAAGCTCTCAAAGCCGTCGAGAAAGACTCCTTTCTCGAAGTCCTAACGGATAACCCGCCGTCAACAGAAACCCTGCCCCGCTCCATACGCAACAACAAACAAGAATATGTCGGCACCGAGGTTGTCCAGCCCGGGGTCTGGAAAATAACCGCAAAAAAGGTTACCGCCTAGACGAGCAGCAGCGAGCTTTTGATGACTGAGACGTCGGAAACACCCTCCTCGATATACTTCGCGATTGTCGAGAGGTTGCGTACCTCGGCCTCCTTTAGGTAGATGAAGGCCATGAGGTTCAGCTGTTTGAAGGGTGTCTTGTAGAAGCTTTGTGAAGCCCATTTCACGCGATAGATCTTCACCGTCTCCTCGATATCTGAAACAACCTGTGCCACATCCTGCTCAGAACGTATTTTGCTAAACAAAGGGCTCTCCGGCAGTTGGGCCAACACTTTTTTCACATCATCGGCCTCAACCAAATCGTCTAACAACCGTCTAGGCACCTCGACGGTCTCCTCGGGCAAAAACTCTCTCAGGTTGCTGGGCACAAGTCCCCACAGCCGACCCCTTATCGCTATCGCAAATGCTCTCAAATCTATTTCGAGAACCATGGCGGGCTGGAGAAGTTTTCTCTCGTCTCGTGGAGTTTTCTTATATGCTTTGTACAGTTGTTGGATGTAGTCTTTATCTATTACGGCGTCGACTGCGGAGAAATCTCTCCGACTGTTCCAAACTTCGACCGCCTTCTGCACTATGCTGTGATAGGGTGTGGCGAGAAATTCTTTGAGAAACTCCGCCAAATCCTTGGCCGTTAAAGCTCTTAGGGCAGTGTCACGGACCCCAAGCAGCTCCTCTGGATAAAGATCTATCCGCTTCAAAACCTCATCCTGTGACAAGCCCAGTGCCCTTGACTTGAGAATGGTCTTGATGTTGAAGTAAACGTATCGCATAAACAGCGCTTTCAACAAGTTTGGCCGATTAGCTGTTTGAACCAGTTTATGATGGATGTTTACGAGTCCGTGTGTGAGAGCTTTTTCGATATCGACGGCGGTGTATGGTTTCTGTAACATGGCGAGAAACGGGCCGTATGTTGTTGCTCGGAGCCTGTCTACGAAGTCTGAAAGGTTTTTGGAGTATGCAATATCCTCGAGCCCTGTTGGTGTTAATAGCAGTGATTTGAGGGCGTAGACCTTTGTGACTGCGTAGACGGGGTCTCCGCGAAGCGTCACCACGGCTGCTCAGCTCCGAATGCCTAGAAGGGCTTTTCTCACAAGTTCTTCGGCCTGAGGCTTGACCTGCTCAGCTCTTCTCCTCACCTTCTCAACCTCATACACACCCCTAGCCTGAATCTCCCGAGCCGCTTCCTCTGCTTTGCCAACCTCCTCATCATACAGCCTGCTCTGCCAAGCCCTCATCTCCTCCAAAACAGCCTGCCTTCTCTTCTCCGCCTCAACATACGCCATGTCGAGAAGAGCACGTCTCATCGAGTTAGCGAGGTCATTAACTTCGTCGATAACTTTCTCAACCTGCTGAAGCTCATCAAGTATTTTCCGTAGCTCGTCGACCACGGAAAACCCCTATACACCCCCGTTATAACCTTATTTCGGTCCAGCACCATATGCCGACGATGACGGACATCGCCGACGAAGTGAGAAAAGCTCTCGCTATGCTGCGGGACCCAGTCTCAAACGCTCCAGCGATCTTTCTCGAATGCAAAGTCGTGATAGAGAAAGTTGAGGAGAACATTCTACACATCATATTGTATGCACGTGACCCCTATTCTCCGAAGATGCTAGCCTATGCGGAGGCGGCAAAAAGAATTGCATCCAAAACAGTTGGGGTCGCTAAGGTGTACGTCGAGGTACGCAACCATTTCATGGCTGAGCAGATCAACCTAATGCTGAATGGATAATCATCCTTTTATCCAACCATATAGGCTGTTGGATGGACATGAGCACGAACTTTTTCGGCGAGAGAACCGTTTTGATGATTCCTGGTCCAACGGAGCTTCATCCGGCTGTCCAGCGTGTGCTCAACTCGCCTATTATGGCGCATTACGGTCCCGAGTGGGCTCCCATCTACAACGAAACCCTCAAGCTCGCGGCCTCCATCTTCAAGACAAAGCAGGAGGTTTTCATGATGCCGACACCCGGCACAGTTGCTTTAGAGACGGGTGTGGTTAGCCTGGTTGAGCCTGGTGAGAAGGTTGCGGCGGTTGTCAATGGGTTTTTCAGCGAAAGGCTAGCCGAAATAGCGTCTTTAACAGGAGCGGAGACCATAAAGGTGACGGCTGAGCTGGGCAAGGTCGTCGACCCCAACGAGCTTGACAACGTGCTGAGCAAAAACAAAGATGTGAAGGCTGTTCTCGCTGTCCAAAACGAGACGTCAACGGGTGTGTTGAACCCTATTCCCGAGTACGCCAAAGTTGCTAAGCAGCATGACGCTCTCGTCATCGTGGACGCTATCTCATCCTACGGCGGAGTTGAGATGGAGTTCGACAGCTGGGATATCGACTTCTGCGTGGGATATGCCAACAAGTGTCTCGGCAGCATCCCCGGCACAGTCCCAGTGGCCGTAAGCGAGAAGGGCTGGGAAACCTTTAGGAGGAGAAAAAAACAGCCAAGGTCCTTTTTCACCAACCTCGGCGTCTGGCGACACTATATCGACGAATGGGCTCCAATCGGTCACCCCTATCCCACAACCATAAGTCCCCACGCAGTTCTGTGCTTCAAAGCCGCCGCAGAGGCCCTGCTTCAAGAGGGGCTGGAAAACCGTTACAGACGCCACCGGCTTGTGTCTGCAGCTTTTAGAAAAGCTGTAAGAGCCATGGGCCTCGAAACACTGCCCGACGAAAGAGACGCATCACCCGTGGTTACCGCAGTCGCCCTACCATCATCACTTGCATCCTCCCATCCACCCACTCATTC
>VAPR01001363.1_pt1 | contig 12186 bp, 11 predicted proteins | sample 3380701 | NCBI WGS metagenome assembly VAPR01 (sample SAMN11536904, study PRJNA540576) | hot springs metagenome | isolation source: hot spring wet sediment | place: Spain: Lobios | collected 2014-01
CCCGGTGGTGGTCGAGGGTGATAAAATAGCGATACGGGCGCTCGTCAATCTCTGCCTGACCTTCGACCACCGGGTACTGGACGGCGCGCTGGCCGGGCGGTTTCTGCAGAGCGTCCGGCGGCGCCTGGAGGCGATGGGCCCGCAGACGGCCCTGGACTGAGGAGAACGCCATGCCCAAGACCCAACCGCTGGACCTGGCTGAAGTGGCCAGCCGCCCCAGCTGGCTCAAGGTCCGCTTCGTCGATGGCCCCAACTTCCGCGAACTCAAAGAGATCATGCGGACGCTCGACCTCCACACCGTCTGCGAGGAGGCGCGCTGTCCGAACATCGGCGAGTGCTGGGAACAGCGCACCGCCACCTTCCTCATCCTGGGGCGGGTCTGCACCCGGCGCTGCGCCTACTGCGCCATCGAGACCGGCCGGCCGACCGGGGTGGACTGGGCCGAGCCGGAGCGGGTGGCCCGGGCCGTCCTGCGCATGGGCCTCAAGCATGTGGTCATCACCTCGGTGACCCGCGACGACCTGCCCGACGGCGGGGCGGCCATCTTCGCCGCCACCATCCGCCGCATCCGGCGCTACCTGCCCGACTGCGGCGTCGAGGTCCTCATCCCCGACTTCGCCGGCTCGCGCCCGGCCCTGGAGACGGTCCTGGCCGCCCGCCCTGATATCCTCAACCACAACATCGAGACCGTCCGCCGGCTCCACCCCCGCCTGCGGCCCAAGACCGGCTACGACCGGGCCCTCCAGGTGCTGCGCTGGGCCCGCGAGATCGGCGGCCCGGACCTGGTCACCAAATCGGGGCTGATGGTCGGCCTGGGCGAGACCTGGGAGGAGATTCTCCAGACGATGGACGACCTCCGGGCGGCGGACTGCGACATTCTGACCATCGGCCAGTACCTGCGGCCGACCGGCGAGACCCGCCACGTGCCCATCGCCCGCTACTACACCCCCGAGGAGTTCCAGCGTCTGAAGGAGCTGGGCGAGGCGCGCGGCTTCAAGCATGTCGAGGCCGGCCCGCTGGTCCGCAGCTCCTACCACGCCCGCCAGCAACTGGCCGGCCTGCGCCCCAGCCCCGGTCCGGCCTGACCCCGGAGAGCGCCGCCGTGACCGCCCGCCCGCTCTGCCAGGTCCGCTGGCTGGGACGCATTGACTACCTGGCCGCCTGGGAGCTCCAGCGCGACCTGGTCCGGGCCCGGCGCCTGGGTCAGTGCCCCGACACCCTGCTCCTTCTCGAGCATCCCCATACCTTCACCCTCGGCCGGGCCGGCCGGCCGGCGCACATTCTCTGGGACGAGGCCGAGCGGGCCCGGCGCGGGGTAGCACTTTATCTTGTGGATCGCGGGGGCGACGCCACCTACCACGGACCGGGACAGCTGGTCGGCTACCCGATTGTGGACCTGCGGCCCCGGGGACTGGACCTCCACCAGTACCTGCGCGACCTGGAGGAGGTGATCATCCGCACGGTGGCGGCCTACGGCATCCAGGCCGGCCGGCTGCCGGGGGCGGCCGGCGTCTGGGTGGGTGCGGCCAAGATCTGCGCCATCGGGGTGCGGGTGAGCCAGGCGGTGACCTCACACGGCTTCGCCCTCAACGTCACCACCGACCTCACCTATTTCCAGGGCATCGTCCCCTGCGGCCTGCCCGACAAGGGGGTGACCTCCCTCGCCGCTCTGACCGGCCAGCGGCCGGCGCTGACCACGGTGGCGGCCGTCCTCCTCGGCCATTTCGCCACCGTCTTCGGCTATCGCCTGGCCCTCGACCCGGCTCTGAGCCCGGTCGCCGGGCCGCTGGCCGACGTGCTATCATAAAGGCGCGATGCAGACCTCCTTCTGGCCCACCGAACCGACGCCCACCGTTGACCCCACCGCCCCGCTGGCGGCCCGCCTGCGGCCGCAGACGCTCGACGAGATCGTCGGCCAGGAGCACCTCCTGGGGCCGGGCCGGGCGCTGCGCCAGGCCATCGAGCAGGGCCGCATCGGCTCGCTGGTCCTCTGGGGACCGCCGGGGACCGGTAAGACCAGTCTGGCCCAGGTCATCGTCCGCCGGCTGGGGGCGCGGTCCGTCAGCCTGAGCGCCACCAGCGCCGGGCTGGCCGACCTGCGCCCGGCGCTCGAGGAGGCCCGGCGGCTCCGCCGGCAGGGCCAGCGGCTGGTGCTGGTGGTGGACGAGGTCCACCGCTGGTCGCGGGCCCAGCAGGACGCCCTGCTGCCGGCGGTGGAAGAGGGGCTGGTGACCCTCATCGGCCTGACCAGCGAAAACCCCTTCTTCGGCCTCATCCCGGCTCTGCGCTCGCGGCTGCGGGTCTTCCGGCTGGAGCCGCTCAGCCGGGCGGCCCTGGCCCAGGTGCTCGAGCGGGCGCTGCGGACCCCCGAGCGGGGGCTGGGCCACCTGGCGGTGCAGATCGAGCCGGCGGCCCGGGACCTGCTCCTCGACACCGCCGGCGGCGACGCCCGTGTGCTGCTCAACACCCTGGAGGCGGCGGTCACCCTCGGCCAGCAGCCCGACGGCCAGGTGCGGATCGACCGGGCGGTGGTCCAGGAGGCGCTCCAGCGCCGGCCGGTGCGCTACGACCGGGCCGGCGACGACCACTACCAGACGATCTCGGCCTTCATCAAGAGCGTCCGCGGCTCGGACCCCGACGCGGCGGTCTTCTGGCTGGCCAAGATGCTGGCGGCCGGCGAGGACCCGCGCTTCATCGCCCGCCGGCTGGCCATTCTGGCGGCCGAGGACATCGGCCTGGCCGATCCCCAGGCCCTGCTCATCGCCGAGGCGGCCCTGCGGGCGGTCAGCGAGATCGGCATGCCGGAGAGCGGGCTCATCCTGGCCGAGGCGACCCTCTACCTGGCCACCGCCCCCAAGTCCAACCGGGCGGCCCGGGCCCTCTGGGCGGCCCAGCAGGCCATCGAACAGGGAGCCCCGCTGGAGGTGCCCCGGCACCTGCGCCCGGCCTCGTTCCACGGAGCGGCGGCCCTGGGCTACGGCGCCGGCTACGAATACAGCCACGATTTCGCCGCCGACGACCCCCGGCGCTACCGCCAGCGCTATCTGCCCGAAGGGGTGGACGGACCGTTCTACGAGCCGGGCGACCAGGGTTACGAGGCAACCGTGGCCCGGCGGCTCGACGTCTGGCGGGCGCTGCGGGCGGCGGCCGGCTCCACGGAACCGACCATCCCGGGAGGCGAGAACGATGGCGCTGATTCCGCTGGCTAAGGCCCAGGTGTTTTTCGACGGCCTGTTCAGCCAGCCCCGGCTCGACCACCCGGAGGGGATCGCCGTCGACCGGGCGGGCAACCTCTGGTGCGGGGGCGAGGAGGGACAGATCTACCGGCTGGCGGCCGACGGCTCGCGACTCGAGCTGGTGGCCACGACCGGCGGTTTCACCCTGGGGCTGGCCTTCGACGCCCGTGGTCGCCTCTACACCTGCGACCTGGGCCACGCGGCCGTCTTCCGCTACGACCCGGCGACCGGCCGGCTGGAGCGCTTCGCCACCGGCAGCGAGCGGGCCCGGCTGCGCCTCCCCAATTTCCCGGTGGTGGACGAGCGGCGCCGCTGCCTCTACGTCTCCGACAGTTACCGCTTCGGCGAGCCGGGACCGGGGATCTGGCGCTTCGATCTGGAGACCGGCCAGGGCGACCTCTGGTACGACCGGCCGCTGGACTTCGCCAACGGCATGGCCCTGGCGCCGGATGGGGCGGCCCTCTACGTGGTCGAGAGCTTCGCCCAGCGGGTGGTGCGCCTGCCCATCCTGGCCGACGGCCGTCCCGGCCCGGCCGAGGTCGTGGTCAGCGGGCTGGAGCGGGTGCCCGACGGGCTGGCCTTCGACCAGGCCGGAAACCTCTACGTCTCCTGCTACGAGCCCTCACGGGTCTACCGGGTGAGCCCGGATGGGCGGGTGGAGATTCTCCTCGACGATCCCGAAGCCCACACCCTCTGCCATCCGACCAATCTGGCCTTCCGGGGGCGGGAACTCTTCCTGGCCAATCTGGGCCGCTGGCACATCACCCGGGTCGAGATCGACATCCCCGGTCTGCCGCTCCCGGTCGGGGCCTAAAGGGCCGGCGTGCCCCAGGGGAAGGCGAAGGTCGGCGGGTTGGCGTAGCGCCGCTGGCCGATGACCAGCCGGGCCCCGGCGCCGGGCGCCAGGTGGACGGTCACGTGGGAGCGGTCCACCGGGATGGTCCGCTCGCCCAGGCGCACGGTGGTGATCTGGTGCTCGGCGTAGGCCCCGCCCTGGACGATCACCTCCCGGCTCTGGAGCGGGTCGAGGTTGACCAGGGTGACGGTCACGCTGTCGGCGGCCAGCCGCTCGACCAGCGCCCCCACGTCCGGGGGCAGACCCGGCCGGCGCCGCACCGGGTCGAAGTAGCGCAGGCGACAGTGCAGGGGATAGCCGGCGCGGCCGGTCGGCAGCCCGCCGAGCATCAGCTGGGTCAGGGTGCCGGTCAGGGCCGGATTGAACTGATTGGGGTCGTCGGAGAGGGTGGTGTCGGGCGTGCGCGGGTCCTGGCGCAGTCCGGCCACGCGGGCCCGGACCTCCTCCAGATCGCGCTGGAGCGCCTCGACCGGGTAGGCCGGGTCCTCGCCGTCCAGGAAGGCGAGCCAGCGCGGCTTCGGCGGCAGCAGGGCCAGGAGGTCGCGGTCGAGCGTCCAGAAGTAGAGTTCGAGGGCGCCGGGGTTGAACGGCTCAGGGGTGAAGAGGTACCAGCCCTGGTCGCCATACATATGGGGATAGAGCCGCCGGCCTTCGACCACCCGGGCCTGGGCGTTGACCCGGTCGAGCATCTCGCGCCAGACCTCGACATAGGCCATGTCGCCGGTGAGGAGCAGGGCGTTGGCGAAGCCGTAGAAGGCCCGCTGCTGGAAGGCCGGTCGGTGGGCCAGACCCGGTCCGGGGACAGCCGGGACCGAGAAGCCCCAGCCGTAGACGCCACCGTACCAGCGGCCGCCGCAGGCCCCGCCGATGGTGCCGTCGAGGCCGATGTTGGTGGGGATGATCCCTTCGTTGGCCCGGGTGCGCTCGACCCAGGCGTCGACGTACTCCAGCAGCCAGCGCCGGTACTTCTCCGCGCCGGTCAGGGCGTAGGCGTTGAAGGCCAGGGTGGTGGCGCCCAGGTTCAGGGGATGGTCGCCGACGATGTCGGTGTAGTCGCGGAAGTGGGCCAGCATCTCCTGGTAGGAGCGCTCGCCGTGGAGGGGGGTGAAGCGGCCGGCGATCTCGATGGGGTCGCCGGCCCAGTCGACCGGAGTGGCCGGGCGCAGGAGCGGCCCCCGGCTGCCGTTGAAGAGGCTGCGGATGAGCCGGCGGTCGGGATCGTAGTTGGGGGCCTCGGGGTCCTCGTTCAGGTAGAAGCCGGCGTAGCGCTGGGTGCGCTGCTGGAAGGCCCGGTCGGTGGGGTCGGCCAGTCCCTCCAGGATGAAGGCCGAGAGGCCCTCGCCGGTGTGGAACCAGTCGAAGCAGACGATGAACTCTTTGTAATACATGCCCTCGCGGGCCAGGGGAACGACCGTGGTCCGGGCCTCGGTGTACTGGCGCAGGTGTCCCTCCCAGCCCCGGCGATAGAGGGTCAGGACGCTCTCCGGCGCCCCCAGGGCGTAGAGCAGGGGCCAGTTGAGAAGATTCTCCGCAGCGTCGTCGGGACCGTCGTCGCCTCCCCAGCGGGGGACACACTTGAGGTAGCCGCGCTCGTCGAAGTAGCGGGCGAAGAACTCCTGACAGGCGGCCGTGGCGGCCTGAAGGAGCGCCCGCTCCAGCAGAGCCCAGTAGGGGGGCGCCATCGGCGTGGCAATGGTGAGGACCGTCTCCGGCGTCGTCTGGCGCATCGGCGACCTCCGCCCGAATCATGGTGGCCGCGGGGCGCAGCCCGGCCTTCAGGATAGCGCAGCCGGCCCGGCGGGAGAAGCCCCCGGCGGGCCGGTCCCCGGCTGACTGTGGGCCCGGCGCCAGCCGGGCGGTAAGAGGGAGCAGCGGAAATTCCCGCTGCTCCCTCCTTCAGCCAGGCGTTGCCTTCGCAAGCGACACCGTTGGTGCGCCAGGGCACCCAGACGATGCGGCCGCTATCAGGGCGAATCTGGCCGCCGGTGGGGGAAAGAGTCTCCCCCACCGGAGACCGCCGCCTCAGCGGTCGGCTCCCAGGCAGGCCAGCCACTCCACGGGCAGCCCCGGATCGGGCCGGGCCGCCGACCGGGCCAGCACCGCCGGCAGACGCGGATCGGCCAGCGCGTCAACGGCGACGGCCGGGAGGCCGGCCTCGGGCAGCAGCGCCGCCAGCCGGGCCAGGACTGCAGCCACCAGCGGTGGATGGTCGGTCTGGCTGGCCAGCCGCTGGACCAGTCCCTGAGCCAGCCGGAGCGCTCGGGCGCGGTCGTCATCGGCCAGGGCCAGTTCCACCCGGGCCCAGGTCCAGAGCGCCCACGCCTCCGGCGTGGGCGGCGATTGCTGCGCCAACCAGGCCAGCGCCCGCTAGACCAGCCGCCGGAGATGGCCCCGGCGCGCGGTGCAGCCAGCCCGGGCCAGGGCCACCAGAGCGGCCGCGGTCCGCTCCAGGGCCTGGGCGGCCGTTCCCCAGCTCCCGTCGGCGTTCTGGGTCCGGGCCAGCCGCCGCAGCGCCCAGGGCACAGCCGGAACGGCGGCCTGGTGCACCCGCTCCGGCTCCACCAGAGAAGCGCAGGATTCCCTGCGGAGATGGAACCGCCACACATCCTGGTCGTCGGACTGTGCCCTGAACTCGCGGGGAACAGCCATGGCCCGGAGGCACAAAAGGCTGTCCGTGAACCAGGGTTGAGCCTGGAAATTCGCCGGGAGGAGCTGCGGCACGATGAGCCGGACCGGTGGGGTCGTCGGGTCGGTCGGGTGGGCGCTCCGGTCCACCGCCAGGAGAGCGGTCTGGGCGGTGAGCAGGCCGTAGCGCCGGGCCAGGTCCAGCCCCTCGGCAGCGGCGGCCGGATCCATCGCCATGTCGTCGGCAGTGAGGGCCTCCAGCCGGGCCCGGGCCCAGAGCCGGGAGAGGGCCGGCTCCTGAACCGGGGTCAGCGGCGCGTTGAGTTCGATGGTCTCCTCGCCCCGCCGGCCGCGGATCCGGACCCGCGGTCGCTCTGTCTGGGGCCGCAGGCGGGCGATCAGCGTTATCGGCTGGCCGACGAAAAGGTCGGGCAGCCGGGAGGGGAAGACCTCGACCGCCTCGGCTCCCTCCCAGACGACCTCCAGATCGGTCAGCACCGGGTGGCTCAGCCGGTCCTGGAGGCGAATGATGGCCCCCTCGATGTCCTCCTCCGGCGTCAGGAACTCGACCGTGCCCCGGCCGGCCAGCGCCAGCCGCTCCAGGAGCGCCCGGTCCACCGCCGCGCCGATGCCCAGGGCGAAGAGCCGGCCCGGGCCCAGGCCCTGGCGGACCGCCGCCAGGGTGGCCTCGCGCGCGGCGGCGCCCCCGTCGGTCAGCAGAATGATCACCCGGGGCCAGTCGGCCGGCACCGGCAGCCTGAGCGCCGCCCGCAGGGCGACCTCCAGGTTGGTGCCGCCCCCGGCCTCCAGCCCCACGATGAAAGCGTCGGCGGCCGCCAGCGTGCCCTCGGTCAGCGGCACCAGGCGCTCGCCGGCCACGGCGAACCACTCGGTCTCGTGGTCGAAGGCCAGGATGGCGAAATGGTCCTCCGGCCCCAGGATCCGCAGGCAGGCCTGAAGGGCGTTTTTGGCCTGCGCCAGTGGAGACCCGCTCATCGAGCCCGACCGGTCGAGGACGAAGATGACCGCCCGTGGCGGCGCCGGCGGGGGTTCGTCGGCCGGCACGGCGGGCGGCTGCAGAGTGACCAGAGCCACCGCGTCGCCTTCCGCCTGACCAGCGGCCGTCACCCGGGGAGCCAGCCAGGCCCCGAGGACCCCATCGGCTGGCGGCCGGACGGTGTAGCGCAGGATAACATCACGGTTCGGCAGCGCCGGCGCCGCCAGCTCGACCTGGAAACGCCGGTCGTCCAGCCGGATGACCACCAGCGGGTGGGAGGGCGAGGTGATCGCCGCCACCGGGGCCCCGGCGTCGACCGCCACCTGGAGGTGCACCGGTCCGACCGGCGCGTCGGGAGCGGCGTAGGGAATCAGGCTATTCTCCCGTTCCTGAGGCGTGGCGTCGGTGCTCAGGCTGCGCGGGACGCGGCTGAAGGGCAGGCAGAGGGTGTAGGTGCCATCATCGCAGGGCACCGCCTGGAGATACGAGAGGCGGACGATGACCGTCTCGCCCGGCGCGAGGTTGGCCAGATAAAGGGTAGAGAGGTCGGGAGCGGCCTGGGTGACCAGGGTGGCCAGATGCCCGGCCTGCGCCGCCGTCTGGTACTCGCGCTCGGCCGTCTGGCGTTCGGCGACGACGCCCTCAATGCAGCGCTGACCGACCTGGACCACCAGGCTGGTCAGCCCGCCGGCATGGGGCAGCGGGAACCGGTAGACCACCTCGGCCGGCGTGGGCAGCGGGTTCTGGAAGTGCTGCTCGAGGGCGATGTGGGCGACCCCGGCGATGATCTTGGCGGTGATCTGGATCCGGCGCAGGGGCAGGGTGGTGACCTGGCCGGTGCCCAGCACCTCCAGCCAGCCCAGGGGGAACTGCTCGACGGTTTCCACCGGCAACGCCATCCTCTCCTCCTTAAGCCTAGAAATTGTCACGTTGTCACTGAGATCGTTCCGCCGATACGGACCATCAGAAGACAGAAAGAACCGGTCGGCCCGCGAACGGCCGGCGGGCCCAGGACAGGGCGCCGGTTGGGGAACCGGCCGTCGGGATGGGTGACCGTTTCGGCGCCGGCCGGCGCCGTTATGGTGTCGGGTCCTCAGCCGGGCTTTCACCTCCCTCGTCAGTCGCCAGGAGACGGCGGGCATAGGCGACCAGCCATTCGATGCGGCGCCGACGGTCGGGAGAGAGAGGGAGGCGAACCACCAGTTCGGCGTCGGGGGCGAGCCGGTAGTGGAGACAGGACTGGGGTGAGAGGTCGGTCGGGGACGGGGCCGTGGCGCAGGCCCGGAGATCGGCCAGCAACATCGAGCGGAAGACCGGGGAGGGCGAGGGCACCGTGGGGGAGTGGTCGGTCGGAGGTGGGGGAGGCTGGTGGATCCAGCGGGCCAGGTCTTCCGCACTGGCCTGGGCGAAGAGGGTGCGGATGGCGTTCAGGCGCCAGCCGGCCGCCTGGAGAGCGCGCAGGGCCCGCAGACGCAGCAGGTGCTGGGGCGTGTAGCGGGCCGCCGGGCCGGCGCCGATCGGCGGGGGGAGAAGCCCCTGCTGGACATAAAAATGGATCGTCCGGCGGGGGAGTCCGCTCTCCCGCTCCAGATCGCTGATGGTGTAGAGGGACTCGGTCGCCGCCATCGGCCGGCTCCTTCCTGAGGAGTCTACCCGAAATATATCACTGTCAATATGACACTGTCAAGACCTGGGCAAAAAAATTTCTGCGGGTGGCTACCAGCGTCGGCGGCGGAAGGCCGGGGCCAGGAGGTAGCCGGCCACGAAGCCGCCGATGTGGGCCCAGTAGGCCACGCCGGCCTGGCCGGGGGGGCCGCCCAGTTCGGCCAGGCCGCTCAGAAGCTGCAGCAGAAACCAGAGGCCGATCAGGAGGTAGGCTGAGATCTCGGTGACGGTGATGAAGGGGAAGAGGAAGACCAGGGTCTTGACCCCGGCCAGCGGGTAGTAGCGCAGGTAGGCGGCCAGGACGCCGGCGATGGCGCCGCTGGCGCCGATGGCTGGGATGGTCGACATCGGGTCGATCAGGATATGGGTGATGGCGGCCGCCAGGCCGCAGAGGAGATAGAAAACGAGAAAGCGCAGGTGACCCATCGCCGCCTCGACGTTATCGCCGAAGACCCAGAGATAAAGCATGTTCGAGGCCAGGTGGAGGAAGCCGCCGTGCAGGAACATCGCGGTGAAAATCGTCAGAAAAAGGGGATGAGGGCTGGGAGGCGGCAGATCGTGGCCGGTGACCAGTTCGCGCGGCACCACCCCGTAGGCCAGGAAGACCTGTTGCAGCTGCCGTGGACTGAGGGAGAGATTGACGAAGAGGAAGACCAGGATGTTGACCGCCAGGATGGTCAGCATCACCAGCGGAAAGAGGCGGGGAGCGCGGGGCCGGTCGGAGATCGGGATCACAGTCCTCTCCTCCGGACGGGGTAACGTCCGCCCGTCCGGTCACTCCAGGTCCAGTTCGTCGACCACGTCGACCACGCCGGGGACCCGACCGGCGACCTCCTGGAGGAGATCGATATCGTCGAGCAGTCGCACCTGGCCCCGCAGGTGGACGACGCCTCGCCGGACCGTCACCACGATGCGGTCGGCCAGATCGGCGGTGGCGGCGTCACGACGCAGCGCCTCCCGGACATCCTCGGCCAGTTCGTCGTCACCGCGCTGGAGGACCGCCGGGTGGTCCTCAGCCTCGTGTGGGGGATCGAGGGCCGAGGTGGCCAGGCCGCCCAGAATCTCCAGTCCCTGGTGGCGTTCGCGCGAGGCCGGGCGCACCACCGGGTCCATCGGCGGCAGGTACGGCTCGGCCTCCTCGGCGGCGACGGCGCTATCGGTCGTGCCGACCGTCTGATTCAGGTCGATCTCGGTGCCGGCCACCCGCCGCCCGCCCGGCACCCACTCGACCTCGGCGGTCTCGGTGGGAATCCCGCTGACCGTCTCCGCGGCCCGGGGGTCCAGCGGGCCGACCACCAGGTCGTTCTGAACCGTCCGCACGCCGGGGAGAGCCCGGACCAGCGCCTCCGCCCGCTGCCGCTGACGGGCCGAGATCACCGTGCCCTGGAGGCGGACGTGGCCCGCGTGCACCCGCACCCGGATAACCGCCGGAAAGATGGTGGCCAGCGCCGCCTCCGCCCGCAGGCGCAGGTCCACATCATCGCTGGCGCCCATTCCGGACCTCCTTCTGGCCAGGCCGGCGCTGGGCGCAAACGTCGTGCCACCGTCATCCTACCGGGGACGAGCGGCCGTGTCAACGCCGGGCCGGCACTCCCGGCCCGCTGATCGTTGTCCGGAGGTCAGACGTTCAGGCGCTCTCCCGGCCGTTGCGCCCGGCGGTCTTCAGCCGGGTGATGAACTCCGAGGCCTGGCGCTTGCTGAGTTCGGTCGGCGGGCAGCCGTAGGTGGCCAGGCAGCGCTCCTCGATCTGGGCCTCGCTCAGCGCGTGCAGATCGCGGCCGATGGAGTAGATCGCCCGGAGCTGGGCTGGGGTGGCCGGGCCGCTCGCACCGGCCGGCCGTTCCGTGCGGAGCGGGGTGACCGGGCGTTCGGTCTCCCGGCCGGGCTCGGTGGTCGCGCGGGCGGGGCTGTCGGCCGGTCGGCGCTCCGGGGCCGGCTCCTCCTCCAGGTCGTCCAGTTCCTCCAGGGCCACCACCCCGACGTTGACGGCGTCGCGCAGGGCCCGGGCTTTGGCGCGGGTCTCGGCCATGCGGATGAGGCAGTGGACCATCTGGCGCGAGACGTTGGCCGGGGAGGCGTCGCCGATGCCGGTGAAGACGCCCTTTTCGGTCTCGACCACCGCCTGGCAGATGGCCACGTAGCCATTCTCCTCGGTGGGGATCTGGAGGAGGGTGGTGCGGATGGCCTTGAGGCCCTGGTGGTGGGCCTCATCGAGCAGGCCGGCGTAGAGCACGTACTGACGGTCGCCCCGGGTGATGACAAACTCGCGGTTCACAGTCGCCCCCATAAGAACAAATGTTCGGTACCATGATACACCGCCGGGGCGGTTTGTCAAGGGGCGGTTCTGGACACGGTTCGGGCCGCCTTCGCCGTGTTGCCGGGACACCGGTGGCAGCGTCGCGCCGGGTGTGCTATCATGGTGAAGGGGAGTAGCGGCCGGCAGCCGCCGGTGGGGCGACCGTCAGCACGGGCCAGGGGCCCCGGTCGCCTCAGCGAACTGTCTCGTTCGTCCCGCCAGACCTTCGACCGGCGCGCGTCTACCGGTCGAAGGTCTTTTTTGCTGCCATGGACCATACTGGAGGTCTGGACCGATGCGTACCCTGGGCAGTCTCCTCTGGATCGGACTGGCCGTCGCCCTGACTCTCCCCTGGCTGGTCCTCCGGCTGCAGGGGGCTCACCCCGAACCTCTGCTGATGGCGCTGCTGGCCGGACTGACCATCGTCGGCGCCGCCTTCCTCCTCTCCTGGGCCTCGGAGGTGGCCCAGCTCGAGGTCTCGCAGGCCCTGGCCGTGGCCGTCCTCTCCCTC
>VAPR01001364.1_pt1 | contig 12184 bp, 6 predicted proteins | sample 3380701 | NCBI WGS metagenome assembly VAPR01 (sample SAMN11536904, study PRJNA540576) | hot springs metagenome | isolation source: hot spring wet sediment | place: Spain: Lobios | collected 2014-01
GTTGCAACGACCGTTCGCCGGAAAGAATGGCGATTTCTGCGGTGCACAAACGCATATTCCCAGGAGCGTCGCACGTCAGCCCGCCGTGGGTGTGAGTGTCGCGCTTGCAGCGGGAAACGATTTCGGGATGACCGGCTATGGTCATGAGCAAGAGCGGCGGGCGTCAGCCCGCCGTGGGCTGCAAACCGCATCTCCAACAGCAATGCGATGAATTTCCGCGTTTCGAGTTCGCATGCGGAGGGTATTCCACGGGGGGCTTACGCCCCCCGCTCCTGGTGCTGTTGCAACGACCGTTCGCCGGAAAGAATGCCGATTTTTGCGGTGCACAAACGCATATTCGCAAGAGCGGCGGGCGTCAGCCCGCCGTTTTTTGTTAGCACGGTCGTAGAGCCGTTCGGTCAGCGGCAAGCAAGCCGTCGCCTGTTCGGCAGGATTGCCGCATCGCCGCTGGGCCAGCGAAACGAAAACACACCCAACGCCGACTAAGCCGTCACCCATTCGGCAGGATTGCCGCATCGCCGCTGGGCCAGCGAAACGAAAACACACCCAACGCCGGCTAAGCGGTCGCCCATTCGGCAAGATTGACGCTTCGCCAGGTTTGCCAGCCTTTGTTTCTGTGATGTTGACTTCCTTGAGCGGTTGCCCATGCGACAAGACTGCCGTTTTGCCAGTGTCAGCGTGGTCTTTTGTCGGAAATAAGGCTGCGTGCAGCGCGAGTGAATCCAGACTGGACAAAGGCCCGCGGGAGCAGATCGGTTTCTTCGGCAGCTGAACGTCCTATTTCATGTCGCGGCGATCTCCAATATGCTTCTCACCAGAGCCGCTGGCCCAGGATCAACGCTCATGGCAATCGCTGCGATGCAGGGACATTGCCGTCGCTGAGCTGGTCCCCGCTTACAGCTCACGCTCGTCCCAATCGCTGCGATGCAGGGGAGACTTTTGCGCTCGCTTTTGTCCGTGGGGCATGTGTCACGCCGACCGCAATCGCTGCGATGCACGAGCATTGCTTCCACCCGGCTTGTCGCTGATGACAGGTCGCAGTCATCGGAATCGCCGCAATGCAGGGGGCAATGATAATGGCCTGGCCGCTGATGAAAACAGGGGACTCCTGCGAATCAGAATCGCCACAATTCCGGCGCGATTGCGAGCCCGGCGGTTAGCGACAACCTGAACCGCTCGCTCATCGGGATCGCTACCCAGAGGGTAATTGGGGAAATAGCCGTGGCTTCGCTGTCGGTCTGGTTGCAGCAGCGCTTTCGTGAACTGTTATTCGGGGTGCGAGATTTCGTCTTTCCCCCGATTTGCTGGCTATGCGGTCAGGTCATGGAAACCGAGCCGGATTTTTGCCGTTCCTGCCAGGAGAGATTTCGAGAATCTTACCGTCGCGCCTGCTGGCGTTGTGGGCGGAGTGTGGGGCCATTTGCCGATACTTCGGGCGGTTGTGATCGGTGTGCGGGAGAGCATTATCCGTTCCGGTCGGTGCGGCGGTTAGGGCGATACGAAGGCGTGCTGCGTGAGGCCATTCTGAAAATCAAGCATTTGAACGGCGAAGGACTGGCCGTGGCATTAGGCCGATTGCTGGGTCAGATGTTAGCCCAGACCGATTGTCCGTGCGACGCGGTGGTTCCTGTGCCGTTACACTGGCTTCGCTACTGGCAACGCGGTTACAATCAAGCCCAGGCCATCGCGGAAGGGATCGCCCAGGTGCTGGGTAAACCGGTTCTGCCACGATTGCTGCGCCGCCAGCGTTATACGCCCAGCCAGCCAAACCAGCCGGTAACCAGGCGTGAGGAGAATTTACGGGGCGCGTTCGCTTTAGGGCGGGGAGCGTCGCATCTGCCCTCGGCGATCTTGCTTGTGGACGATGTGATGACCACGGGCAGCACCTTGCGGGAAGCGGCCCGAGTGTTGCGTTCTGCCGGGGTGCGACAAATCCATGTCGCGGTTCTGGCCAGAGCCGAACACTGAATCGGAATGAGTGACACCGAGCAGTCCGCCCGGCAGACGAGGGCGCGGTCGCGCCCAGGAAATTCGCTGATGTTTGGCGACGCAGCGGAAACTACGTTGCAGGCGCAGCTGCACCTTCGCGGGACGAATCGGCTTTTGTGCACTGCTGAGCCACGGCGAAAGAAATCCGGCAAAAAGAGAAAACTGTAGGGGGCAAAATCTTCGTGGGCAAATGAAATCGAGGTCGGCAAATGCTGGCGCAGTTTCTGGAGTTTACTTCTGTTTGCCAGGCCGCGAATTTTGTGCCTGTCGTGCAACCGTTGCGATGCGCATTATGCCGAGTTTGTCGCAGGCATTTTTGCTCAAGTCGCAGGTGCGCAGCGTTGACACTGCCTCGGGCCAAAAGTAAACTTCAGGCGAACTCGGCAAGCTCCGGGCGGTCGTGAAACAAGCTTCTCCACACCATCCTTTTCGGCCGCGAATCACCCAGCCGACAGCGCGGCCCAGCGGGGTCCGGCATGCACACCTATCAGCTCTACCAGCAACTGGCCGCAGCTTCTCAGACGCCGGAAAGCGGATTTTACCTCTCGGAATTATCCACACCGGCGCGCTGGCCGTTACTGACCTTCCTGCCCACAGCTTACGAACCAGGCTATGCCTATCCGTTGCTGGTGTTTTTGCACGGTCGCGGTGGCAGCGAACGCCAGTTGATCCCCTGGATGCCAGCTCTGTCGCAGCGCAATTATGTGGCGATCGCTTTGCGTGGCCTGCAAATGGTTCGTTGCGGCAAGTGCCGGCGTGGAGCTGCTTCGGTCGGCTTGCGGTCGCAGCCTGGTTACACCTGGCGACTACCGGCCAGCGCAGATGGTGCTATCGAAGAGTATGTGTTCGAAGCCATCGCCCAGACGCAACAACGTCTGCATATTCACCCGCAACGCATTTTCCTGATGGGTTTCTGCGAGGGTGCAGAAGTGGCGTATCGGCTGGCGTTGCGGTATCCGGAGCGGTTTGGCGGGCTGGTGGTGCTGAACGGGGCGTTGCCATCGTGCCGACCTTTGTTGCGATTGCCCCAGGCTCGCCAGCTGTCGGTCTTTATCGCCCACGGCATCGCCAATGCCGTCTTACCGTTATCCGCCGCACGGCAAGCAGCTTCCCTGCTGTACACGGCCGGGCTCAACGTGCAGTTTCGCGTTTATCCCACCACTCACCGGCTCCATCCGGCCATGTGGCAGGATGCCAACCGCTGGCTGATGCAACTGATCACCGCCCGACCGTAATCGCTGGCCATTTATGGCGAGCGTTCGTGAGGCTACCGCGCGTGGCCACTTGTTACTTACGAGCATTGCCCGCCGCGTCATGGGCGTTTGCAACCTTGTCCGTCTGCGTTAAGAGACGTATTCCAGGTCTCTGCCGCACGGTGCAAACAAGCCCTGCTGTGTGGGAACTAAAACGCTGCCAGGTTCGTCAAAAAGCTAAGACCGGGGGACTGCTGCCGAGCTTGGCGATCTTTGCCGGGGTTTTTAGCAAATCCGCAGGAACCAGCATCGCTGTCCGCTATCGTGCCAGGCGATAACCGGACGATTTAGCCGCCTCTCCGATCAATCCCATACGTAACAAACCAACCACCGTGGGTCATCTATGCGAAAGCTGGGAGCTATTTTTTGCGTTGTCGCTGTCGTAGTTGCCGCCCGCGATGAGGCTTCTGGCTCGAAGCCGGACTATGTTATGCTGGACATGTTCGAAGTAGCGCCTGGCTGGAAGGTGCGGATGGCGGCGAGTGATGGCATGGTTCACTGGGTCGGCAGTTTGGCGTTCGATCGGCACGGAAATGCCTGGCTCGTCGAGAAAAGCGAAACGGGCAGCCGACTTTGCCGGCTTACCGATACCGACAACGACGGCGTTTATGACCGGCGCGACGAAATTCGCCTGTCCATTCCTCGCCCCGTCAGCGTCGCAGTCTGGGGCGATTGGCTTTATCTGGTCGGCGATGGGCAGTTGAAGCGCTGGCGAATTGGGACAAACGGAACCGGCCAGCCGAAAAGGATGCCTTTAGAGGAACCGAAAGAGACCCTGCTCGAAGGCCTGGGAGCTGGGCCAGCGTTTTTGAGTGTGTCGGCTGCCGGCGTGTACGTGCGTGGTCGCGGCAATGGCATTCGGCAACCGGGCCGGCCAGCGAATGGGCCCCGAAGCGAGGATGCCGTCTTGCTGCTTCCGCATGAATCAGGCACAATTCGCTGGCTCGCTTCGAGTCAGACGACTTCCGTCGCACCCATAGCCGTTGACCCGACCGGAAATATCTGGCTCGTTCACGAAACGACAAACCGCCAGGTGCAGTTGCTTCGCTGGCAGGCGAATACGGAAACATTTTCGCCAATTGGTCGGCATCACCCCAGCGAATTGCCCGTAGCGAATGGCGAAACTCAGCGCGATTCGGGTACCAGACCGGCGGGTCGGACAGAAGCTTCGACAGCCGAAGCGGAATCTGCGCCCGCGTTCGGACAAGGCGAATTCGGAGAAATGTTGCCCGTTCCGCCCCGAATCCGCACGCCTTTGCCGTCAACGGTGATCGGTCTGGTCGGGGTTTACCACAGTCCCAACGAGGAGGCCCCAACGAACTGGTTGTGGGCGAGGGCCTGGCCGCCCGCTTTAGTTGGCCTTTCCGAGAAAGACGCACCGACCTTGCTCGTCAGCGTGAAACCTTCTTTCCGGGCGTCGGTGATTTTCACCGCACTGGCCAGTGATCGGCAAGGAAATATCTACCTGGCCGGTTGCTATCGTTTGCCTGCAAACCAGGAGCGTGGTTTCCTGGTTCGCCTCGAGCCACCGCAGGGGCAATCCCAAGCAAAATCTCCCGACGATCTCAGTCGGCTGGAAGAAAGGCAATTGCTGGAGCATCTGGTCCGAGCCCATCCTGCGGAATTATTGGCGGTGCAGGAGGAAATTTATCGGCGGGGCAAAACGATTCTTCCCGCACTGGTCAGCCTGGCCGAAAGCTTGACGGCAAACGAGCACCCTGCCGACACCGCTTCGCCGAGAGCCAGCGTGCGTGTTCTGCAATTGCTGGCGGCATTGCGAAGCGGTCAGGGCGGAAATTTACCGCCGCAGCTAGCCGACTCAATTCGCCGGCTGGGAATGACACTCGTTCGTCACAACTCGCCCGAACTGGTGCTGGCGGGCATCGCGCTACTCCGTGGCGATACCAGCGAATCCGCACAGGCAGCGCTGGTGCAGTTGCTCGAGGATCGAGCGATCCGGGTGCGGCAGGCAGCTGTACTGGCACTGGCCGAGATCGGCAGTGCTGAGGTAGCGGCGACGCTGGCCAACTTCTTACGGTTTTACGATGGCCGCGAACCGGACTGGCTGGCCACCCTGGCGCGCGGATTGGAATGGTGCGGCGAATCGGGACTGGCGGCATTATGGGAACTGGCGAACTCCGGTTCGGCCAGCGAACTGGCGCACGCCCTTGCTGCCTGGACCCGGCTACGCTCTGCCCGGGCACTGGAATATGTCGGAAAATGGCTTGAGCATCCGCATCTCAACGACGAGCAGCGCCGCTCTATTCTGGTCTGGTGGTCGCTGGGTGCACGCCAGTACCCGGCCGATGTTCGACCGATCCGGAACTGGCTGGCAAAGCAGGACCATCCGGCTCCGGCTTTGCTTGCTGCCGCATTGCAAGCCTTAGCGGTGCAGGCTGCCGAAGAGGGTTTCGCTGTCGGCCAGCTGGCAGCGAAATGGTTAGACCACGACGATCTGTCGGTTCGTCTGGCAGCGATGAGTTGTTTGCGATCTACGCGAGAGCTGGCTGTGGAAACGATTTTGTTACGTCGGGTTCATGAAAATGCCCGTTCGCCGCAGGAACGCTTGCTGGCCGCCGAGGTGTTGCTGGCCCAGCGTTCGACAAAAATACCCCCGGTGCTGCTCGAGCTGCTGGTGGATCGGTCTCAAACACCGGCTCTGCGCGAGCAAGTGGCGGTCTTGCTCCTCCGCTATGGCGACGAGACGCTTCGTCAGCAATGCCTGGCTCGATTGCGGGATTGGCCTGCCGATATGTGGCAGGTCCTCCTGCACCATCTGCGACCGGAAAAGGATTTATTGCTCCACCTGGCCCAGCGCTATCGAAACGGTAATGTTATACCGGAAGAAGCGAGCCTGCCGTGGTACTGGAGAATTGCCCTGGCCCGTCCGGTGGGACTGAAAGAAGCCCTTATCGAAGCGCTGGGCGTCTGGTGTGCGGACGACCCTGCTGCCTGGAGAGCACTGGGGAACCTGAGCCTGCAATAACCCAGCGTGGTCTTCGTCTGGTCGCCAGGATCGGGACGCAAAACGCTGGCCCGACCATAAGCTTTGGAGAACGATATGCTTCCCGAAACGTGGAAAGCCCAGCGGTATGCGGTGTGGATTATCGTCTGCGTGAAGGTGGCTCTTGCAGCAACGCTTGCCTTTGCTGAAAAACCCGTCAATCAAAAAACGGCCCGGGAAGCCTTGCGCCCGTTCAACGATCTGATTGGGGCATGGCGAGCCACTGGCGAACCGGCTACCGGCACGCTTGCGGAAAAACAAAAAGGGTTCTGGAGCGAGAAAATCTCCTGGACCTGGAAATTCAAGGGCGAGGACGCCTGGCTGGTGATGGAGATTCAGAACGGGAAGCGGTTCCGTGGCGGCGAACTGCGGTATCTGCCCGAAAAGCAGCTGTATCAGCTGACCCTGCTGCCGGTCGGAGAAGATACTCCCCGGGTGTATCATGGCCAGTACGACGACAAGACGCGGACGCTGGTGTGCGAACGCACCGACCCGCAGCGGAAACAGGATGAACGCGTGACCATCAGTCTCGTGGACGACATCCGCTTCGTTTACCGGTTTGATTATCGTCCCAGCGGACGCAAGCTGTACAACCGGGACTTTCTTGTCGGGGCGACGCGAGAAGGTCAAAGTCTGGCCGTCGAACGCCGCAAGGGGCCGGAATGTGTGGTCAGCGGTGGGCTCGGCACGATCCCCGTCAGTTACAAAGGCCAGACCTATTACGTATGCTGCACCGGTTGCCGCAACGCCTTCAACGAGAATCCGGAAAAGTACGTCCAGGAATTTCTGAAGCGCAAAGCGCAGGAACAGAAACCGGAGTAACTTTGCCTGCTCTGCCGGCTGGCTTTGCCGTCGGGCAGGAAAATTTTTACAATGCTCTTGACGCGGCTCGACGATTTTGCTAATGTGCAGTGGGGGAGGTTGCGGACACCTCCCGGCAAAATCCCGCCTCAAACCATCCTGCCTAAAGAAGGGGGGCCAAGCATGTTGACGATCTATGGCTCTGCACAGCGGTTCTGCGACGGAATCAGCCGTCGGAATTTCCTCAAGATCGGGGCCTTTGGTGCCGGCCTGACACTCGCGGACCTGCTCCGCTTCCGCGCTCAGGCTGCCGAGACCAGCAAGGGGAAAGTCTCCCTGCCCAACAAAGCCGCCATCATGATTTACCTGCCCGGCGGCCCATCGCACATGGATACCTACGACCTCAAACCCAACGCACCGGCCGAATTCCGCGGCGAATTCAAGCCCATCAAGACCAACGTTCCCGGCATCGAAATTTGCGAATACTTCCCGCTCCAGGCCAAAATCATGGACAAGCTGGCGATTATCCGTTCCATCGTCAGCGTGGATGAGCATTCCGACTCGCTGGTGATGACGGGTTATCCGGAGCGGATTTCGCGGGTGACCAACCATCCGTCGTTCGGTGCGGTGGTCTCCAAACTCCGCAGCGGTGCCGACAATGCCGTCCCACCGTTCGTCAGTCTCCGCGGCATGTCCCGTGGCACAGAACCGGGCTTCCTGGGTATCGCACACCGACCATTCACGCCCAGTGGTCCCGGTTTGCAGAACCTGCGGCTGCCGGGCAACGTCTCGATGGAACGCTTCGAAGATCGCCGCGCTCTGCTGACCAGCTTCGATAGCCTCCGCCGGGAAATTGACGCCAGCGGCACGGCGGAAGGGCTGGACGCCTTCACGCAGAAAGCGATTGACATGGTGCTGTCCGGCAACGTTCGCCGTGCTCTCGACCTGAGCACCGCCGATGCCGCCACACGCGAACGCTATAAGGGGGTGGAGCAATTCCTGACAGCACTGCGGCTGATCGAAGTCGGCGTGGGCTGCGTGACTTTGAGCATCGGTGGCTGGGATACCCACAGCAACAACTTTACCACCCTCAAACGCCAGCTCCCGCAAGTGGACAAGGGCGTGGCCAACCTGATTCAGGATTTGCACGAGCGCGGGCTGGACAAAGACGTGCTGGTGGTGATGTGGGGCGAATTCGGCCGAACGCCGAAAGTCAATAACAACGCTGGCCGCGATCACTGGGCACCGGTCATGTCCGCCCTGGTCGCCGGTGGTGGCATGAAGATGGGCCAGGTCATCGGCTCCAGCACGGAACGCGGTGAACGACCGAAAGATCGTCCGTGCACCGTCTCCCAGGTTCTGGCGACGCTCTACACCGCGATGGGCATTGACCCGGCCATGACCTTCCTCAACGGGGCGGGACGTCCTGTTCATCTGCTCGACGATCGCCAGGTGTTGACGGAACTGCTCGGCTAATTTCCCGCATCACACCGACAAAACTTGCCATCCGGTCCAGGCGCGGGAGGCTTGATCCTCCCGCGTCTGGTGCTGATTACGGCTATTCCAACCAAACGAAGTCTGCCAACCGCTCACCGGGGACGAACGCAACGCTGCGAAATCGTGCGGAACTATTACGGGCCGAAGACTCGCCCTTGCCATGAACCTGCCGGCTCTGGTTGAGCCATTTCAAACGATCGAGAGGAGAAACACCATGTGCAATATCAGGAGCATACTGGGTTTGGCCCTGGGCTTCTCGCTATATGGTTTGCTGCTGGGACTTCCTGCTGCGGCAGCGGATAGCATCACACCTGGCTATCGCCCGAAGCCCGAACAGATTAGCAGACTCGAAATCCATCCCCGGGAAGTTCGCCTGCGCGGCTGGCATGATGCCGCGCAACTGGTTGTAACGGCGACGCTGACAGATAACCGGTTGCAGGATATGACGGGGGACGTAACCTACACGGTGAGCCAGCCGGACGTTGTCAAGGTTTCTCCCTCCGGCATGGTCACGCCGGTACGAGACGGAACGGTGGAAATCACCGCAAGTTTTGGCCCTCACCGAGCCACCATCCGCGCCACCGCCGAGAAGGTCAACGAAAATCTCCCGATCAACTTCGGCAATCAAATCGTGCCGATCTTTACCAAACTCGGCTGCAATTCCGGTGGATGCCACGGCAAAATCAGCGGACAAAACGGATTCCGGTTGTCGCTCATCGGTTCCGATCCCGAACTGGATTACATGACGCTGCTGAAAGAGAGCCGGGGTCGGCGTATTTTCCTGGCGGCGCCGGAGAAAAGTCTGCTCCTGCTCAAGGCCACCGGACAATTGCCGCACGGTGGCGGCAAACGCATGGAGGTTGGCTCGGACGAATACCGCATGATCGTCCGCTGGATCGCTGCGGGAACGCCGTTCGGCGACCCCAAAGACCCGGTCGTGGTGCGCATTTCCGTCCACCCGGAACACCGCATCACGACTCGCCATAACCGTCAGCAACTGGCTGTCTATGCTCATTACAGCGATGGCAGCGTCGAGGATGTTACCCGTCGGGCTCAGTACGAAACCAACGACGTGGAAATGGCCAGCGTGGATTTCACCGGACTGGTGACCACGATGGGGCAGGCAGGTGAAGCGGCGATCATGATCCGCTATCAGGGCCATGTCGCCGTGTTCCGTGCCACCATACCGCTGGGTGTTCCGGTGCCGCCGTGGTCGTTTGAACCGAAGACCATCGTGGATCGCTACACGGCAGCAAAATGGCGGCAACTGGGCCTGATGCCGTCGGAACCGGCCAGCGACGAAACATTTATCCGCCGCGCCTATCTGGACATCACCGGCACCCTGCCATCGGTGGAAGAAGTGCGGGCGTTCGTCGCCGATCCCGATCCGAACAAACGCGACAAGCTCATTGACCGGCTGGTGGATAGCGAGAACTACGCCTACTACTTCGCGCTGAAATGGGCGGACATTCTCAAGGTGAAGCGGCGCAACAATCCGCAGCGTGCAGCAGGCACCTTCGCTTTCCATAGCTGGATCAAGGACTCGCTGGCCAGCGATAAGCCTTACGACCAGTTCGTGCGGGAGATTCTGTGTGCGGTGGGCGATGATCGGCAGTGCCCGCCGGTCTTCTGGTACACGGAGTTGCAAAATCCTGAGCAGTTCGTGGACGACGTGGCCCAGGTCTTCCTCGGCATGCGAATCAACTGCGCTCAGTGCCACCATCACCCGTATGAAAAGTGGAGTCAGGACGATTACTGGGGACTGGCGGCCTTCTTTGGCCGGGTTGGTCGCAAACCGGTTTCTCTGCTCGGCGTGCAGGTGCAGAATCAGAACCAGACCCGCATCGCCGTCTTCAATCGCACAACCGGCAATGTCATCAACAAGCGCACCGGCCAGCCCGCAGTGATGAAACCGCTGGAAGGGGAGCCGGTTACCATCGCTCCTGGCGAAGACCCGCGGGTCAAGTTGGTCGAATGGATGACCGACCCGAAGAATCCATTTTTCGCCAAGGCGGTGGTGAATCGCTACTGGGCTCACTTTTTCGGTCGCGGCATCGTGGATCCGCTCGACGATATGCGCGACACCAATCCGCCCACCAATCCGGAACTGCTCGACGCTCTGGCCAAAGATTTCATCGAGCACGGCTACAGTCTCAAACACCTGGTGCGCACCATCTGCAAGAGCCGCACCTATCAGCTCAGCTCCGTGCCCAACGAGTTCAACAAGCACGACAAACAGTCCTACGCACGCTATTACCCGAAGCGGATGAGCGCGGAAGTGCTGTACGACGCCGTGTCGGTGGTAACCGGCAGCCCGCCGAGTTTTCCGGGAATGCCTGGCGACCGTTTCGGTGCCGCCCGCGCGATTATGCTGCCCGATGAGGCGTTCCAGAGCTATTTCCTGGACGTGTTCGGTCGGCCGCAGCGTCTGAGTGCCTGCGAATGCGAACGAGTCAACGAGGCCAACCTGGCGCAGGTGTTGCACCTGCTCAATTCCCAGGAGATTCAGGATAAGCTGAGCCGACCGGGTGGCCGCGCCGATCGCCTCGCCAGCGATCCCCGACCCGATGCCGAAAAGATCGAGGAACTCTTCCTGCTGGCCCTGGGCCGTCGGCCAACACCCCAGCAATTGCAGGTCGCGTTGCAGACGATCGAACGTCGTGGCCCACAGAATAAGAAACAGGCCTACGAAGACATCATCTGGGCGCTAATTAACACCAAGGAATTCCTGTTTATCCAGTGACACCGTGATAGCACAGCTTATTTGCCGCCGGGTTCGCGCACTGGCGTGAGCCCGGCGGTTTTGTTATGATGGATACACGCTGCCGGGACGATGGATCGAGGCACCATGAAGCAAAGCACATTGACCCGAGCACGTTGGGCTTTTGCCCTGGTTTTGCTCTTGCTGTCGGGCCGGCCCGCAGGGGCTTTTATCGAACGCTTGACGCCCCTGGGCGATCTGCTGGAAGACTCGGATTACATCTTCCTTGCTCGAACGGAGTCGGTGAGTGCTGAGAAAAGTCTGGCCGTCTTTCAGGCGGTCGAGGACTTGAAAGGGCGCACGCCGTGGCGAACGTTGCGGGTGCATTTGACCGGCGACAAGGAAAAACACGTTCCGCATTTGCTCAAACGCATCGCTCCGCAGGTGCCGGTGGTTTTTTTTCTGACACGAGTGGACAAGCAATGGCTGGGCCTGGGTTACACCGAGGGAACCTGGTTCCAGATTATCGGCCGACCGGCAAGCGAGACCGTGCACTGGCACTTTACCCACTGCGAGATTTACCTGCGGCGCACCTTCAAGGGCAGCACCAGCGAACTGGTGCAGATTATCCGCGAAGTGCTGGCGGGCAAACGCAAACCACCGCCACCTAACCCGAAAGAGCCGCCCGGTTTCGGCCCGGAATTGCCGCCGAATAAACCCAGTGCGGAACACGGCAGGCGGAACTCGTCGGCCTCAGTCGTGCGCGGCGGGGTAATGCACGCCGCCGTTGATGGCGTGAGCCACGATAGGCTGACGCATGCCGATCCTGATTGCAGGAGCCACGGCGGGCTAACACATGGCGATCCTGATTGCGTGAATCACGGCGGGATGACGCATGCCGATCCTGATTGCAGGAGCCACGGCGGGCTGACGCCCGCC
>VAPR01001365.1_pt1 | contig 12172 bp, 12 predicted proteins | sample 3380701 | NCBI WGS metagenome assembly VAPR01 (sample SAMN11536904, study PRJNA540576) | hot springs metagenome | isolation source: hot spring wet sediment | place: Spain: Lobios | collected 2014-01
CGCCCTCGATAAGGCGCGCCAACGTGTCTTGCTCGACCGATCTGAAATAAAACTGGATGGGAAGTCCGAAGGCCGCCCGATCTACGCTCATCGGCGTGTATGAAGGACTTCTCAAATAGTGGCTCACTTGATCATAATCCCCTCCACTCCCCTGCCCGTAGCGGTTGCGATAGGTTTGGATCGTTGTTCCAGCCTTATCGAGCGCCTGCTTCCAGTTTTCGAAGGGCTTGTTCCATACATAAAGTCGGCTATTGTGAGAACCCAAGACAGTGAAATCAGGGAGGCTGGTCCCCGGATCGGAATATCCAACCCAAGATCTCACTACGTTGATGTTCCGTTGCAAAAAATCGGGTAGATTCTTAAAGTCACCTGCGAATTCGAACTCTAATGCGCCCGTGTTGGAGAGCGCGATTTCGGTCAATGGCAGCGCATTGGCTTTTTTAACGCGAAGGGCGCCGAAACCACGCCGGCATCGGCTTCCAATTCCTCCAAGCCAGATCAAAGACCACAGTGATGCGAATACGCCTCTTTTCTCGGGCTCAGACACAAATGGTAGAAAGGACAACTCAAGTTGAAAGGTCGAGCCAGGAGGAATAAACTCTCGTTGTTTTCGATTCCGTCCGCTTCCAGAATCCATTGAGAAGGCGAAATACTGGATACCGGGATAGTTGGAGAAGTCAGCTTTATCAAATAATACGCTCTCCCGTAGAGTCTTTGGCCGAAGGCGCAGGCGATACTTCGACGCTTGTTCTGTTGAGCCGAACAGCCGTCCTTCATCGCCGGTTAATGTTCCTTGAACCGCTCTGTACCACCAGCGCATGAGGGCTTTGAGGGCTGGGGGTCTGAGCTCAGCGTGGATTTGATCAGATCCTCCGAGAAACATTGGGGTTACCACCTCCAAGGTGCATGTCCAGTTTCTCATGTCTTCCTCTCCTCCCGCTTCTGTCCTTACAGGAGCGATGTGGCGGAGCGACATCGCCGAGCGCTCAGGCGCGGCATGCCACAGATGGGCTACCGCCGCCCATGGTTTGTCCATCATCACCGCATAACCAACTCACAGCGAGAACTGTTACCGAATTGTGCCAAGTTTAACAGCCTCCGGCCCGTATTTTCCACAAGGACCTTTTGACCCGTCAAGAGGTATCGGGCACTGGGGCAGGCAGGAGGTCCGGAAGCTCCGTCGGTGCCATCGAAACCGAGGCGAGGCAGGCCGGTGCTTCCTGCTCAGGAAAATCATCAGGCAAGATCTCCAAAACCTCAGCGGGGTGGAAGCCATGGCTGATCTTAGGATCTCCCACAAAGACGCGACCCCGACGGATCAACCGTATAATGCCGAAATGGACTCGCCTTCGCAAATTGTTTGTATCCATCCACTCAAGATCGTTCTCTTCGACCAAGATGAACCCGCGTGGAGATACGAGATAGGGTTTCCGCTCACCACTTCGGATCTCCTGAAGGGTCTTTTCCAGGAAGTCACGATTGCGCTCAAACTGTTCCTCATCAAAGATAGGAAGGATGGCGCGCTCCCGGTAGAGAATCTTCATCCCGACTTTCAGATCCTCCAAACGGGGATGGTCGGGGTTCTCCCGTTGGGCTGACTCCCGTCGTCGCTGCTCAATTGCTCGTCGCGTAGGTTCCATACCCCACAGAGATAACGCCACATTCAGCCGGGTCTTTTCTTGAAGATCTAGAAAAAGCTCGTCGCGCTCTTCGTATTCTTTTTGTTCTTTGATTGTAAAGTCGTCGATATTCCACTTTTCACCGAGAAGATCCAGCACATCAAAGTCCACACCGTCTCTTCGGATAAGCTGGCAGACGATCGCTATCTGTACGTTCAGATCGGTTTCCCCAGGCAGATGGTCTTTGAGGAGAGCGATGATCTCTTCCCGATGTCCCCGGATGCGCCTCAGAGACGATACCCCTAGAGCGCGTATTCTCGGGTCGGGGTTCTTGAGCGCTCGAGAGACAACCTCGAGAATGCGCTGGGCTCGTGTCATATTTGTTCACCTCCTAGGCAGATTCTACAGTCCTGCCACCGCAGCAGGCCAGTTTCGAATCTTTTCGGCCGCCGAAGCCCGAACGATCCACTCAGGTCGGCGGGAATCGAGCTTCAGGTTCTTCGCCCTCGCCTCGCGAGGCTGAAGACGTGTCCGGCGAGCGCCTCGAGCCGTTGTCGTCGCGGGATGTCGTCGAGCTCGCGAGCGGCGGCGGTGACGGCGTTAAGGACCTCCCACACTGATCGGCCGCTCGGCTCCGAACGGTCGGCGCTTTGCAAGAGGCGGACCTCCTCGTGGCCGAGCTGCAGGATGCGATCGGCCTCATCACGTCCGAGGACGGCGCGGACCTTTCGCCAGATGGTGAGCAACTCGCCGACGGAGATGGATATCTCCTCACTTCGACGACAGGCTGCGAGCACTCCCTCATCTGTAAGAAGCTGACCGACTTGCTCGACGAACTGCTCGAGCCCCCTTCGGTAATCGAGCGTGAGATCGAATTTGACGACGCCCCACTCTCGGTTGAGCACCAGTCCATTCTGGCATACGAGACGCAAAAGGAAGCGCATCGCGCAGGGATCACACGCTTCCGTTTCGGAGCTGAGGATTCGCACGCCCACGTGGAGGACGTCGCCGGGCTTGGGCTCCAGGATGAGCTGGGGGCTAATGAACCGCACTTCCAAACCCGCGTCGGAGATGAGGATCTCGCGAAGCTCGAAGAAGGGAACGACCTTCTCGTGAAGGTCGCGAAGAAGGTCGCTCGCCGTGAAGAAGACCGTCCTTCTCGCTGGCATGACGTTGAGGAGCACGTCGTGTCGTCCGATGGCGAGGATGATGCGCCGCGACCTCTTCATGCGCTCGAAGCAGTGAACCACGAGGTCCCACGGAGCTCGACAAGAAAAATTCGCGGGGATGTCCGCCAGGGCGAGAGTGCTGAGTAGCGCGCGGCGCGTGAGCCGATGCCACTGGCCATTCCAGGCGATGAGCGGCAGTTCCGGATGGAGCCTTACCGACGTGAGGTCGCGCCATACATGCTGGACACGAAACTCCTCCTCGGCCAAGCGGATGGCCTCGGGGAAGCACTGAACGACATACGCCTTCTCCGGTGCAAAGCTCATCATACGTCTCCTCCGATCGTTGTCCTTCACGCTTCTCAGCTTAGCAGGCGAAGTCGCCTTCTCCCCTTTCGGGGATTTTCAGGCAACTTCCACTACACTAAGACCCGGCTTCTCCTCGAAATCGTGCAACGTACGCACTCCCCTCGGAGCATCGCCCTCGTGCGCGCTATAGGATAGGTGTGGATGGAGCGGCTGTGAGATTCTTTCAGGGTTTCAACGCGGCATTTGGAGGGGTCGCAGATCGGCTGCGGCATCGAGGGAGCAAAGCGTGGGGTCAGGAAACTGTCCTTTCTCCGGCAAGTGATAGAGGTGGGGGGGAGTATGCTGCGGGCGGTTCGCCGGACACGTGGTCAGAGCGCCTCTCGCCCGAAGCGTGGGGGAGAGGCGCTCGTTGAGGTCTTGACGGATCTGGTTATCTCTGCGACGGCTCCGCACAGGACTGGCGCGCGATCCCGCAGTCTAGAGCGGGCGCGGAGGCGGGGGCCCGGTCTCCCGCTCGATCTTGATGGTGAAGGTGGTCTCCGGGGGGAGGCGGAGTTGCGGGCCGCGCGCCGGGAGGCGAAGGATCTGGTAGACTGTCGTGAGGGGGAACAGCAGCAGAAAGGCATCGCGTTTGGGATGGCCGCGTCCGAGGATCACTTGTTCGACTCTCCGTCCGTTGACGGCGACGAGCTTGGCGCGGATGGGGATACGGCACCAGTCAGGGGTGAGGATTTCGAGGAACTCCAGGTGCAAGCGAGCGCGGCCGACCATGCGCCCGGCGGGTCGGGACACGCGCACGCGGGCGAGGACCTTCGAGGAAGCGGGGATGAGGGGGCGTTGCCTCGGGAAGAGGCGCACGTCCTCGGCGACATCAAGAAGCACCGTCTCCCCTTCTGCCGTCACTCCAGCCACGAGGGGTTCGCTTGTGGTCAGCTCAATGAGCGTCCCCGGTGGCAGGGGGGCTATTGCGGAACAGTCCGACTGGTGAAGGGCGAGGAGTAAAAGTATGGGTTTCCACATAGGCACCTCCTTGGCATTTGCTGACTATGAGAAATTGCTCTGGCGCCGTGCCCATTGCCCTTCCCTTTTCCGGATTCGAAGAGCATGAGCGTGTCTCTGACGCTTCGAGCTTTCCTCGCCGGAAGGCGAGGCGGTAATAACCGGTGGCGCTACTGTGACCGCGCGCGGGTTTGGTGAGAAGCGGCAGGACGGAGGCGATGGTGGATTGAAGCTCCGCTCGGTCAGCGGCGAGGTTGTGCTCGCGCGATCGGCTGGACTGACGGCAACGCGATTGAAGCTCCGCGAGGGCGGTCTCATCATTTGTTCCGGTCAACGTGGGTTTGCCACGTGAGAAGGTCGCCCTCCTTTGAGAGGTGTGATGCGGCGGATGGCTTCGGGAGGGATGCGGCGAGGGCTGGTGAGTTCGCCGCGGCCAGGTTCTCCGCCGAGGACGCGGGCGGGCCGGACGGGAGTTCCCTTCCCCAGGCGGATGGTCTCGCGGACCTGGGGCGGTCGGGGCAGGCCATAGCGTCCTTGTGCGGTGCGAGGCGAGAGGGGGCGGCCCGCTCCGCCGGAGGCCGTCATGTGGGTGCCGGGTCGCAGCCCTTGACGCAGCTCCCGTTGCGCCTGCTCTCGGGTCGTGTAGCGGAAGACGGTTCGGGGGCGCGCGAGGCGACGCGGGCGAAGCCCGAGGTCGCGCAGCAGATCCCTTCGCAGAATCCGGCTCAGGGGCCGCTGTGCAGCGCGCGCCGTGTGATCGAGCGGCGCGGGAGAGAGGAGCAAAAGGGCGATCCCCATGACAATGAGGCGAGCGACGTTGCTCACAGGCGTATTCATCGGACACCTCCTGATCACAAACTGTCCCTTCGTCACTTGCAAGTGACACCAAACGGCAGCTTTTCGCTTCATCGGACACCTCCTGATCACAAACTCTCCCTTCGGACGATCCATCCGAGGATGCGGAAGGGAAGAACGAGAAGTTGGAAGATGGCCTTGACCATGAGGGCGAGGCTTTCGCCCACGGCGTGATCGGCGGCCCGCTCCCCGATGAAGAAGGCCAGGAGGTCGCGCACAAAGCCCAGAAGCAGCAGAAACAGCAGCACGGTCTGGATCCAGAGAGGGAGCGTGCCCAGCCAGGCTTCGATCAGAGGCCAGGCCAGAAGGAGTGCGGCGAAGGCGATGAGGGTTCGGCCTCGGACCAGTCCCAAGAGCCAACCCAGACCCAGTCCGAGCACGATCCACGGCAGCAGTTCTATCGGCAGAAGCCACCAGAACAGCTTCATTGTCATTCCTCCTTTCCTCTCATAGGCCTTGTTGGGGGATATGTGAAAGGCACTTCTTAGCCTCCCCTCATGATCCTGCAATTCACAGTCCCCCTGAGCCGGAGAGGGCGCCGGGGAATCGGCGTTGGCGAATGACGCGCGCCAGGTCGAAGGGTCCGATGAGGGCGCACACGCGGCGGAAGCCCTCGCCGTAGATCGGGTCGGGATTGGTTGCAATCTCGGCAGCTCGGCGTTGGCCCTCGGGGGTTCGGCTATCGAGATAGAAGCGATGGGCGAGCAGTTCGCAGAAGCCCTCCTCGGCCCAGAGGGGAAGCCGAAGTCTGTGAACGGCCAGCCACACGTGGCCGAGTTCGTGCGCCAACACCCCCTGAAACTCGAGGGGGCTCAGGCCGCGCACGATGGCAATGCCCAAGATGCGGTTTCGGACGAGCTTTCGACCGAAGCAGACCTGTTGGCGGAGGGTCTTTCCCAAGCACCCGGGATTCGAACAGTCCACCAAACGGATGGGCACGCCGATGCCTCCGAATCGGAGGCCAAGGCGCGCGGCCCAGGCGAGGACGTCTGCAGCCAAGCGTCGAGCATCAGTGATTTCATGGACGCCGTTCATTGAAGACCTCCTGAAAAGCTTCGGTGAGACTCTTGAGCCACTCGCGGGAGAGGTGCTTTCCATCAAGGTCAATGCCCAGGGCGGAGCGGCATCGGCGTTCGGCCTGTGGGCAATCTCCCTCGCGATAGGCGGTGCGGAACATCGAGCGGAGGTGAAGCGGAACGGGAATGTAGCCCCGATGGACGGGGAAGCCGCACGCAGCGAGAGCTTGGGCGATGGCGCCGGCGTCTGCGTCCTCGGCGATGATGACGGGGCTGTAGCGATGAAAGGCGTGGACGCCCAGGGGGGGATCGTCGGGAGGGACGAGTTGCGGAATCCTCCGGAGCATCCACGAAAGCTGGCGGCAGATGCGCCGCCGGCGCTCCAGTCGGTGGGGCAAGGCCTCCCACTGGGCCAGGACCATGGCGGCGGCCACCGGATGCATTCGGGCGTTCATGGCCAGATCGCCCCAGGGTTCCATCGTGCCGGTGTCTCGCATCTGGCGAAGCGGATGCTGACTGAGGCCGACAGCGCGGCGGAAGAGTTCAGCATCGTGTAGCACAAGGATGCCGCCCTCGCCGGCTGAGAGGAGTTTTCCCCAGCCGAAGCTGAAGGCGGCAGCGTGGCCGAAGGTGCCGACCGATCGGTCCCGGTACCGCGCGCCGAGCGCTTGGGCGCAGTCTTCGAGCACAAAAAGAGCATGCCGCTCGGCGATCCGAAGGAGCTCGTCCATCGGGGCCGGACAGCCGAACAGATGGGTGACGACGAGGCCGGTGGTTCGCGCGGTGAGGCGTTTGTTCACAGAGGAAGGATCGAGGATTCCTGTTCGGAGCTCGACATCGGCAAACACGGGTTGGGCGCCCACGCGGAGGACGGCGCCGGCGGCAGCCCCCCAATCGTAGGCAGAAAGGATGACCTCGTCGCCCGGGCCGATGCCGGCGGCGCGGAGGGCCACTTCGATGGCGGCGGTGGCGCTGCTCATGGCCAGCACATAGGGCGTGCCCAGCCATCCGGCGAAGCGTGCCTCCAGCTCGCGGATGGGTCCGGCGCCGGCCGGCGTCAACTCGTCCCATTGGCGCAGAACCGCGCGGACGGCCCGTTCCCGCGTGCGCCGTTCGGATTGAGAGGAAAAAGTTCGTGTCATAGCCGCTTCCCTTACACTCGAGCGTAGGGCCGCAGCTCCTCCAGTCGCCGATCCAGAGCTTGGTGATCCACCTCGCCCGTTTGCGGGTCCACGATCCCCTGCAGGTATTCGGGCAGGGGGAAGTCGGGCTGTCCGTACCAGGGGAAGAACGCCTTCGACGTGGTGAGCCGGACGGCCCAGAGATCGGCGTAGATGGCCGAGGCGCGACCCGTATCACCGCAGAAGTCACGGGCCGATTCGAGGATCTCTTCCGGTCCGAGGCGCCCGCGCAGCAGATACGTGTTGTTGAGAGCGCTCAGGATATGGCGCGGCGAGCAGCCCTTGTGGAAGAAGATGCGGGCGGCTTGCTGGACTTCGGTTGCGTTCGGATCGACCATCTCGCCGGTCACCCGGCAGACGAGTGTTGCGATGATGCCGGGCAGGTCACTCTCGAGAGGCATGAGCACGGGGATGACGATGAAGCGGGATCGGAGGGCATCGGCCATGCGCCAGGGGACGTTCGTAGCAGCCAGGAAGACGGTCCGGCCACGGCGGCTCTCGTCGCCGAGATAGTTGAGCAGAGCGCCGATGACGGCGCGCGAGGCTCCGGCATCGAGATCATGTTCAGGCCGCTCGGTGGTGAGCATCTCGGTCACTTCGTCGGCGAAGGCGACGTTGGGGGCCCATTCCAGAAGAATCTCGAACAGGAGACGGGCGCGGCGTTCGGTCTCGCCCACGATCCCGTGCTTAGGCGAATGGATGCGATAGGCATTGACGCCGGCTTCAGCGGCCAGGCGGCGGGCCAGCTCGGTCTTACCTACGCCAGGAGCGCCGGCCAGCAGCACATTGTGCGGGGTTCGTGGATCGCCCCGCACGAGGCCCTCAGCGATGCGCCCCAATAGCTGCCAGGCATAGAGGATCGTGCGACCGTGGAGTTCCGGCACGGTCTCTTCCATGGGTGAGAGCACGCCCTCGGAGATGGCGAGCACGTCTTCGGTCCGGCGGGCGATCAGATCGCGCGCGGTAATGGGATCGGCGCGAAGGTGGGATCGGCGCAAGAGGGCTTCCAGTCCCCAGTTGGGCGTATTCGCGGTGAGCGCGGCCACGTAGTTCGGATCGAGGCTGTCCAGTCGAGCGCGAGGGTAGAGCGGAAGAGCCGCTTCAAGGAAGGAGCGTTTGGCCTCTCGGTTGGGTTGGGGCAATCGAATCCGGTGCAGAGCCGTTCGCACGTGGGGATCGAGCAGGCCTTCGTCCGGAGCGTGCAGAATGAGCGCGTGTCCGTGCTGCCGCAGGGCGAGGCTCTGTCCGAGCAGTTGTGTCCACTCAGCAGCCGCCAACTCGTCATCGCTCGCCGTTCCGCTTCCGGATGGAATGAGATGGTGCGCGAATTCGCACAGCACGGCAAATCGCAGGGGCTGACCGTTGTGGGGAACGCCGGGAGTTCGGAGAAAAAGCCAGAGTGAGCGGAAGAAGAGGCTGAGGTTGTTGCCGACATCCAGGAGCTGATGGGCGCGCAGGGCTGTCTCCACCACGTTTCGGAGACCGTTCTGGCGCAGCTCAGGTACATCCCAGACTAGGCCTGTGGCACGGTTGAAGGACAAGAGGACCATGCCCAATCGGGATCGGAGCTGGCGTCGCAGGCCTTCCTGGAGGGGGCGGATGGTGCCGTCCTCGTCCAGGTCGAGATCGCGAGGACTGCGACCGGTCCAAAGGAGAGCGCCTGCGCCGCCTTCGATGAGCTGAACGATGGGTTCGATGGCTCTCATGGCTGTTTCTCCTCAAGCGAGTAGCGAATGAACTCGAGGGCGGCCCGAACGGATTCGAACCGCGTGGGCTTATACTTGCCGACGACGCCGAGGATTCCGGCGCCGTTCACGAGGAGAAGCCGCGCCGAGGAGCTGAGGGTCTTCGGACAGTCCGAGCCGCGTACATTATGGAGGCCATCGGTAATGAGCATGAGGAACGCGATGTGTCCGCCCGAGAACGGTTCGGCGAGCATGAGGTCGCCGCGGCGAATGCCCCCGCAAATGTCGCTTCGTCCTGCCACGGGCGCTTCCAAGCGGCGCTGGGCTTCCGCGAGAAAAGCCTGCTTGCGCTTCTCGGTCTCTTCCTTCCAGCGTTGCTCATTTCTCTGACGAGCCTGTTCCCATTCTTGATGCTCCCGTTGCCATCGAGGTCGCCGAAGTGGATTCGAAGGCTCCGAAGGCTCCGGGGGCGCAACCGGTGGCGGCTCGATGGCAAGGCGCAACAGGGATCGGTCCGATTGCTCCCCGATCAGGCCAAAGCCGAGTTCTCCGCCTCGGCTGCGGATCAGTTCGATGGCGGCCTGAAGCTCCTCCACCGTGATGGGCTGGGTGTGCGCCTCCTTCATTGAGCCCGTCACGTCCTGCAGAATGACCAAGCGCAGCCGAGGCACTTGGGGCGGCGGTCCCTGGTGTGACGCCGGGCCGTCGTAGTTGGTGCGGCAACCGGCGATAAGGGTGGTGGCAAAGGCCATGAGTAAAAGGCCGGTTTGCTTCATGAGGCACCTCCTTTGATTCGGATCTCCTCCGACCCCTTGCGGTCTCGGCGCGAGCTCGACCCGGGGGCCGTCGGTGCCGATTTCTTCCCGACGCGCTTTCGGACCCAGTTCAATGCAGCGGGCGTCGAGGGAGCACCGCCGGTCCACCGGCGCTCCTTAAGGGAAAGCTCGACGCCTTCGGCGCGCAGGGCCTCGAGAAAGCGGTCGAGAAGAGCTCGGCAGGATCCGTCGGCCACGCCGAGGACTTCGGCTCGAAGCGTGCCATCGGCGGCGATGGAAATGGCAAGAGCACGACCGCCGACATCCTCGGCGACGAGGTGATCATCGCCCTTGCGGATCGTCGAAAACTGACAGGAGCGGCAGGCGCGCTCGACGGCGCCGAGGAGTTGGCCGCGGAATGCGCGATCGTGCTCCTCTCTGAGAATTTCGGTCCACCGCGAGGGAGGCGCTTCCAGAAGCCGCACACGCACACGTTCGGGATCCTCGACGACGAGCGAGGCTGCTTGCACAAGATCGCTGACGAGCTTTGCATCGTGCCCGGTGATGCCCAGCGTGCGCACACGCGGCAGCAGCGCTTGCGAAGAGACGGCTTGCGCAGGTGCGATCGTCGTGGGCGACGACGTGGGTGTCGAGGCCGTCAGCGTCTCGAAAGCTCGCTGGGCAGCCGGAGAGAGCTGGTTGCTACAGACCTCGCGCAGGATGCCGAGGGCCGTTCGGGTGCCCGCAGCAATTACGCGCAAGGCGATGGCGGAGACGATGAGGGTGATCATTTCGCTCATGGTTTCGCTCCTTCAACGAAGTTGTAAATTGAAATCTGGATTCCGCAGCGCGCCGTCATATGAGTGCGCGGCGGATTCCAGTTGCTGTCGTAAGTAATCGGCGACGGCCGAGTTCTCATCATGCCCGTCGCCCGACGGCGGTGCGGGTACCGAAAGAGTTGTTGACTCATCAGGGGGGTTGGCGGGAGCGGGTGCCGGAAGAGCTGTTGGCTCATCGCCGTGGAGGTTGATGCGTATCCCCTGCTGGCTGTATCGCTGGATAAGGTCCCGAGCATCATCGGTCAATGCTAACTCGACACGCTCACCGAATTGCCGCTCGTGTTCCGCAACGGCCGTCATCGCGTTGTGGAATAATGCGACGAGATTCGCACCGATTTCATCTTTCTCGCGGCGAATGCGCTCGAGGCGCCGATCGTGCCGTTGCACGAAAAGATAGAAGAGATACTCGCGGGCCTCGCTGCTCGCTCGGCCGAAGACCAATGGAATTGCCGAATTCACCAGCGCAAAGGCAGTAAGACCGTAACCCGTCGGACGCGGGAGATCGGGCTGCAACCAAATGTACCCCAGGACAAGCAGTGGAAGGGCGACGAAATAAAGCACAGCGAGAAGTCCCAAAAACGGCTGTTCACGCACCGTTTGCCAGTCGTGAAGGGCTGAGCCGATGGCATATCCGAGGAGGACGTAACTCCCTGAGACGAGTACGCGGGCCGGCAATAGCCATGTCGAGGAAGCGCCGGTCCAACCGACGAGAAACTCTGTGATCGGCGAGACGATGACAAAGTCCATTGTGAACGAGAAGAACGGGAGCATCAGGAGCAAGGCGCTCGTGGGGATTTGACGTCCCCGGTACCTTTCGAAATCAGCAAACTGCCGCTCGAGGCGTTTCTGGTCCTCGAGCAACCGCCGTCCTTGCTTGTCAAGGGTCATCCACTCGGCGGCACGTTGGATGATCTTCCGCACTACCTCGTTGATCTGGCAGCGCGATCGTTCCTGGTTGATCTGGCAGCGCGATCGTTCCCGCGGCGTTGGACGGAAAAGAGAAATCATAGGCATGTCCTCCTTAAATAGGCGCACTTTCGGTGCGCTGTGAAATGGGCGCATTTCTCGTCATGGTTTTCTCCTCATATGTCACGATTAGGGCGGCGAGCGCACGGTGTGAGGAATCCGTGGTGGCGCGCCGTCGCTTTGTATTGAAATTCACAAACTGCAGGGCGGACCTCGGGGCCGCCGTGCGGGCTTTCAACGACCCGGCCATGCCGGTCATGGCTTCCACCTCCCCGATGGCCCTCGCCACGGTCTTGACTACGGTTCTCGCGCGTTGCATTCAACTCTCCAAGCGTTCACTCTACAACCGGGCGGTGCTCTCTCTGCTTTTCGCCCGTTTTCCAGACGCAACCGCGCCTGCCCCCCTTCGTCGCCCACTACTTGAAAACCCGACTTGCGATCGAATCGTGCACTCTCCTTCAGCGGCCATCATTCCAGCGTGGAAAGCTTCTCGGCGGCTTCCTCGGCCACCTTCAACAAGGCCACCACAGCCAGTCCGATCTGCTGCGCGCTCGCGCGACGCTCGCTCCCGAGAAGAATCATCCAGTCTAACGAAAGCACGCCTTCGCTCGGCTCATAAACGAAGCGCCCGATCGGATGCCGCGTATGTTCGCTCAACAGCATCTCGAAAACACGAGCTTTTACATTAATCGAAGCATCGGGAGGGGTCGTGTCGCTAAAGTTGTGTAGAAAACGAAAGTGACAGGAGGCGACGGATGGAGAAGGAGGAGCTGCGGGAGCTA
>VAPR01001366.1_pt1 | contig 12172 bp, 13 predicted proteins | sample 3380701 | NCBI WGS metagenome assembly VAPR01 (sample SAMN11536904, study PRJNA540576) | hot springs metagenome | isolation source: hot spring wet sediment | place: Spain: Lobios | collected 2014-01
AAAAAGATTTAAAAACAATTGAAGAGTTATATAAAAATAATGGATTTCCTGATTTTAAAATTGATTCGTTTAATTTTGAATATGAGGCGAATTTTTTAAAAATTAAAATTTTTCTAAATGAAGGTAAAAAATATTATTTTGGAAGTGTTGAATATGATGGAAATAAAAAATTTAGTAATGATGAACTAAATAAAGTTATTACAATTAAAAAACCTTTAAATTTCATAAATTCTATAAAATATAAATTAGGTTATGGAATTTCTTATAATCCAAATTCTTATTCAAGAGCAAGGGTTTTAGAAAGTCTTTCAAATATAAGTGCTCTTTATTCAGATAGTGGTTATATATATGCTCAAATTGAACCTATTGAGGAGAAAAGGGATAGCTTTATTGATATAAAATTTAAAATTAAGGAAAATTGGAAAGTAAAGGTTAGACTTGTTAATATAGTAGGAAATACAAAGACATGGGATGAGATTATAAGAAGGGAATTATATATATTTCCGGGAGATTACTTTAATAGGTCTCTACTTCTTTTATCTTATAGGAATTTATACTATCTTAATTACTTTTCAAATATAAATGTTAATTTCAAGCCAGTTATAGAAGATTCAAGTTTAATTGATTTAGAGATTAAAGTTGAAGAAAAACCTACTGGACAGTTTGGAGCTGGTGCAAGTTATAGTCAATTAGATGGGCTATTCTTTAATGTGAATTTACAACAACCAAATTTCCTTGGGAGGGGTTGGACAATTGGTGTTCTTGCAGAATATGGGGCGAGAAGGCAAAATTATCAATTATCATTTACAGAGCCATGGTTTGGAGGAAAGCCTGTTCTTGTTGGAGTTAACATTTATAGTTTAAATAGATATTTATTTACATTTAGTCAAAGAAATACTGGAATTTCATTAAGTTATGGAAGAAGACTTTGGGATTTATTTTCAAAAATAAGATTTGATTATACATTTGAATATATTTCAGTTTATGATATAAGTTCATTATATGAAGGGACACAATTTTATGATTTTTGGACTAAAAGGGATAAAGTTCTTTCAAGCTCATTAACTACAACATTTAGTTATGATACAAGAGATAGGATATTTAATCCTTCAAGAGGTTATTTCTTTAATTTCCCATATACCTTAACAGGTGGTCCTATTGGTGGAAATTTACATTATGTAAAATTAATGCCAGAACTTTCATTTTTGGTTCCAAATTATAAAGATAAATTAATATCATTTTTTAGGATAAGTTGGGGTTCTATATTTTCTATATTATCAAAACAAGAACTTCCACCTTATGAATATTTTGCTCTTGGTGATATTGGACCACTTGGTCTTAGAGGTTATAGTTTTCGTTCTATTGGAACAAAAATTGGGAATAGTATTTTAGGTGGAAGACACTTTTTTAGAATTACTTTTGAGGAGCGTATAAGACCAACTGACCAATTTTATATATCATTATTCTATGAAGCGGGAAATAGTTGGTGGTCACTTAAAACCATAGATTGGAATTTGTATGATGCAGTTGGGGTGGGATTTAGAATTGAAGTTCCAATTATTGGAATAATGGGGTTTGATTTTGCTTATAGCTTGAAATATAAACAATTTCAAACACATTTTGCTCTTGGACCATATTACTAATATGCTAATAGCAATAGATGGACCTGCTGGTTCTGGAAAAAGCGCAATAGCGAAAAAATTAAGTGAAATTCTTAAAATTAAATATGTAGAAACAGGAGCTTTATATAGAGCAATTGCATATTATATTCTTAAAAATAACATTAAGGAATTTGGAAATTTTGAATTTTTAAAAGATATTAAATTAGAGCAAAAATTTATAAACCAGCAGGCAAGGACATTTTTAAATGGAGAAGATATTACTGAAAAAATTAGGAATGAAGAAATTGGGAATTTTGCTTCAATTATTTCAAAGTATAAAGAAGTAAGGGAATTTTTATTAGATATTCAAAGGGAATTAGCAAAAGATGGCGCAATTTTAGAAGGTAGGGATATTGGAACAGTTGTTTTACCAAATGCAGATTTTAAATTTTTTATAACTGCAAGTGTTGAAGAGAGAGCAAGAAGAAGATATGAGCAATTGAAAGATAAGAATAAAAGTTATGAAGAGATTTTAGAGCAGTTAAAACAAAGGGATAAAATGGATTTAGAAAGGAGTATAGCTCCTTTAAGAATTTCAAGAGAAGCATTTATTATTGATACAACAGATATGTCAGAAGATGAAGTGATTGAAGAGATTTTAAGAATTATAAATGAAAATTTAAAAGTTGGAACAGTTATTTCAAAGGAAGGGAAAAAGTTAAGTGTATTTTCAAATAATAGAACTTTTATGGCTATTCCAAGGGGAAAAGTTATTAAAAAATATGAAAGAATTTATGTGGGTGATATTGTAATTGGAAAAATTGAGAATAATATGTTTGTAATTGAGGATATAAGAGAAAGAAAAAATGTTCTTTTAAGACCACCTGTTGCAAATATCTCAAAAGCAATATTGCTCTTTACAATTGTTGAGCCTGAATTTGTTCAAATACATCTTGATAAATTGCTTTGTGCTTATGAATATTATAATGTAAATAGTTTGATTGTTTTTAATAAAATTGATATTACACCAAAGGAAGAACTTGAAAAAATTGTTAAAATTTATAGTGAGTGTTATGATGTAGTTTTAATTAGTGTAAAGGAAAATTATAATTTGGATTTATTAAAAGAGAAAGTAAGGGGGGATTTAGTAGTTTTGTCAGGACCAAGTGGAGTTGGAAAAAGCTCTTTAATTAAAGCTTTAACAGGTTTAGATATTAGAATAGGTGAAGTTAGTCAAAAGATAAAAAGAGGAACTCAAACTACTACTGAGGTTAAATTATATCCAATTGATAACGAAACACTTATAATTGATACCCCTGGCTTTTCAAAACTTGATTTAAAACTTATTATGAAAAAAGAAGATGTTAGAAATTGTTTTAGAGAATTTAAGAATTATAAATGTGCTTTTAGGGATTGTCTTCATATAAAAGAGGAAGGATGTGCTATTAGAGAAGCGGTTAATGAGGGGAAAATTAATAGATCAAGATATTTGAATTATCTTAAAATAATGGATGAATTTTAAAATATTCTTCTAACTCTTTACAAATTTCACTTCTAATTTGTTGTGCTTTTATATTTTGTTTATTTTGATAAGCTATTATAATTTCTTGATATTTTTCTTCGCATTTTTTCAATATGTTAATATCAGGAACAGGAACTGGTAATTCCTTAACTAATGCGATAGGAATAGTCATAGTTCCTACACCCCTTGCAAGCCTTCTTATTTCTTTTTGAATAGTGTAAGTTTGAAACCATAAGGCTAAATAAAAGGGAGACAATCTTGGGTCTTTATTGCGGATTATATAAATCCAATCATCTGCTATTCCTTTTTCAGATTCCTTAGTTATTACTGCTGTTCTTCCAATACATCCAACTCCAACTCGCACAAAAACAACATCACCTATATCAGCGTAAGCTTTTTTATTATCCATAATACTACCAGGTTCAATAAACTTTCTGTCTTTTGAAAAATCTATTACTCCAAATGGAGTTATTGTTTTAGCAGAAATAAATGGAATTCCTGAGGATGAAAATAAGCGCTCCTTACCATACTTCGCGCGTCCTTGAAAAATTTCAACTTTAAATTCTTTCAACTTAGGAAATTTTTCTAATGCTGGGTTTCTTTCAAGATAAAATTCAGGATATAAAAATTCATTAGGAGTAGCAAATGTTTTTCTCTTTATATCTTTCTTCACTAATTCGTCCATAGAATCAATGGAAGCGAACATTATTTTTTCATTAGAAGGTTTTTGACATTTTTCCCCAATTAATATACAAGTCTTAGATGATGTTTTATTTCTCTTGTTTTTGAATATATTCCTGGGAAGTGAAATGACTGCAATGATAGAAAGATGATTTCTTATATATTCTCGCACATAGTTTAATTTTAGATCTGAAAAAATACCATGTGGTAAAATAATCCCAATTACTCCATTTTCCTTACATAATTTTATAAATTTTTCCAAAAAAAGAACTTCTATTGCCTGCGAAGAATGTCGTTGTCCTAATTCAAAATTTTTCAAAATATCACCTTGAACTCGTCCATATTTTGAAGAAAATGGAGGATTACCAACAACCAAATCGTATTTCTTTTCTTCGCTTAAAGTAAGGCCATTTCCTAATTGAACATATTTTTTGATATTTTCTGGTAGAATATTTATAACATTTTCATCTATATCTACACCAAGTGGTTCAAAACCATATTTAATAAGACTTGATAAAAATACACCATCTCCACAAGCCGGATCACAAGCAGACTTTTTTGTTGAACTTGTTGAAATATAGTCCAAGGCAAAAGAAACTATAAATTCAGCTACTTCTGATGGAGTAAAAAACTGACCTAAAACTTTCTCCCTTCTACTAAAATGTTTGCTTGCTTGATGTGATTTATAAGTATTTAAGCTTTGCATAAATATCAGCTTTATGCTGTTGAGAAGCAATAGCAAAAGCCTTAATGACATCTTTAATTATATCTCTATTTTTTTGAGTAATTTCAAATTGCCCAAATTCCTTAGCTTTTATACATAGATATACCATAGCTTGCAGACCTACAGCACAAAGTAGTCTTTGTTTTTCTTAATAAATATGGGTATAGATCTACCTTTTATTTCTCCTAAACTATTCTCTCTTTCCGTGTGTTTTACATTATTAATAAACTCCTCTAACTCGCGCATATCATTATTAGAAAGAATTCCTAACTTTATACCCTCACACAATAATTTTGTCAGCTCAAAACCCACTTGGTTATCATTAATAATAATACCACGAACTTTGGATTCTCTTGGAGGGTTTTTAGTAAATCATATTTTGTAAAACTTTCTTTTCTCGTGGCAACAGGTAATCCATAGTTTGACTTTTCACCTAAACGTTTTACCCTGATTTTTCCTGTGGGATTAGTCAAAGGTAATTCTACTATTAATTTTCCATTCCTAACAAATATCTTTGCCGGAGCATTCATAATTAAGATAACAATTCTTTCTTAATTCTTTCAATTATAGGTTTTATTTTTACTTTCAAGGGCTCTGGAAAATTTTCAAAAGCCTTTTCAACATCTTCAATAGCTTTTTGTTTAATTTGAAGTGCTGCTTTTCTAGCTATCTCTATAATTTCAGCGGGAGTTTGAGGATTAGAATTAGCTTCTTCTAATTGCCTTTTGAGTTCTTCTATTGTAGCATCCTTTTCTGCATTTTCTAATTTCAAGGCTTCTATTAGATCTTCATATTCTGAAATTTTACTTCTTAATTCTTGATTTTCTTTTCGTAAAGCTTCAACCTCACCTTCTAATATGAAGTTTTTGTCTTTGAGCTTTTCATAATCTGCCTTTATTTCATCAGCTTCAAGAACCTTTATTCTCATTTGAGTTAGAGTATTTTCTAAATCCTTATTTTCTTTGAGAACTTCATTATAATCGTGAGCAACCTTTTCAAGAAAAGCTTCTACATCAGATTTTTTCAACCCCCCGATAAGCGTAGTTCTAAACTTAGCATTCTTTATGTCAACAGGCGTAAGTCTTACTTTTTTCTTTTCAGGCATAACTAAAATGTTAAAGCATAAAAATTCAAGCCTTAAAATTTTCAAAATGCAAGTTTTTATTTTATTGTTTTCACTAATTTTGGTAGTTAGTTGTAAGAAAAAAGAGGTTTCAAGTTCATGTGAGCAACCTATTACTGACTTAACAGGTGTTTGGAAAGGTCAATGGACACTACCTCCAGACCCTCCTTACAATAGCCAAACAGGTCAAATATGTGCAAAGATGTCTCAAAATGGAAATATAATTAATGGAAAACTTTATGATATGGATAATTCAAGCCAGTTTTTTGATAGCACTGATATTAAAGGGACAATTTGTGGTTCATATGTTCAGCTTCAAACTGATACAATGACTTATTTTATTAAAATTATTGCCAAATTTAAGGGTAATGTAGTAAATGATAGTTCTGGTGGAACATTTAAGATATATGCACCTGAAAATAATATTGAGAGTCAAGATGGAAATTGGTGGATGAAAAGAGATAGTGCCCTGTCTTGTGGTTAAATATCATTATATCTCAGGAATTTGAAAGTGCTAAACCCATTTTTGAATTAAAAGAAATAAATCCTTATCAATTATTTAAAGAAAAACCAAACTTTATTTGGTTCTTTAAAGATAATAATTCCTACATAATGGAAGGGTATTTTAAAGAAGATGAAAACTTTAAGAAAATAACAATAATTTTAGATAGTTTAAGTTATGCAAAAATTATAAATAACTATGGCAAATATCGTGAAAATTTATTAATTCATTATTTAACATCACAAGCACTTATCTCCTATTTGCTTTATTCAGATTTTGCTAATACTATTGAAATTCCCCAATCATTTGTAAAGCCTTTAAGGGTATTGTTTCCGGTAATTTATACAGGATATAGTTATATTTTAACACTTAAATTTTATCCTATTAGTGGTTCTATGGTTTATGCATCAAGTTATGGAGCAATTAGTTCTTATATTAAAAATTATCTTGTTCTTGATATGTATGAAAGGATAATTTGGAGTATGTTAGAAAATAATTTATACTTTTTTGCTTCATATTACATAAAACCACAAATTTCACATATTACAAGAAGCTTATTCCTTACAACCCTTTTTTATTACAATTACTATGCCTTTGAAGGTAATATCTTTGAGACTAAAAGCTCAATAATTTCAAGTGCTTTAAGTTTTTCAAATGTTATATTTTCAAATTTTGATAGAAAAACAACAAATGGAGATGTTTTATTTGAAGCATTTTCATCTTTTTCCTTTGGTTTTAGTGCTTACAATTTAACTTTAGACCATAAAAAATCTGCTATTAGTTCAAACTTGGGTTATATCTTGGGATTTTTACTTTCTCAAAGAAATAATATAAGTCTTTCAAAGTCAGTTGCAATAGGTATTTCAAGCTTTCTTATAACTTATACATTAACTGGACTTATTGGTTATAAAAATGAAATTTATTCTATTTCACCTCTTATTTTGTATTTAAATTATTTTGCTTTTACACACTTATTCAAATTCTTTTAAGAACTCTAAGTAATCTTCTCTTATCGTTAAGTCTGCATCAATTGGGGCAATATCTTTTATATAATGACGATCTCCGCTTTCAACACCTTGTTCTATAAATATAATTCCAACAGGGATTTTCCCTCTACTTTTTACCTCTTTAACCTTATCAATCGCTTCAAGTCTATCATGAACATTATAATCTCTTTTTCCTCCTTTTGATTCATCAACATATTCAATGTGTTCTCTATACCATTCATAAGTATTAAATCTATTGAATGTTACACAGGGTGATATATCATCTATAAATGAAAATCCTTTATGCTTTATGCCTTCCATAAATATCTTAGGAAGTATAGCACCATCACCAGAGAACGTTCTTGCCACAAATGTAGCACCATTTGATAAAGCTATCATAATTGGGTCAATTGGACTATCTTTAACTCCATAAGGTGTTGAAATGGTTGTATGTCCTATTAAGCTTGTAGGTGATACTTGTCCTTTTGTTAATCCATAAATTTGATTATCCATTACAATATAAGTAATATCTATATTTCTTCTACAAGCATGTATAAAGTGATTTCCTCCTATTGCAAAACCATCACCATCTCCACCTGCTCCAATAACTGTTAATTTTGGATTTGAAAGCTTTATTGCTTGTGCAACGGGTAAAACTCTTCCATGAATTCCATGAAATCCATAAGCTTTTATATAATCTGATAATTTTCCAGAGCAACCAATACCAGAAACAACCACAACTTCGTGTGGTTTTATTCCGAGCTCTGCAAGTGCCTTTTTAAGTCCCAAAAGCACCGCATAATCTCCACAACCTGGACACCACGTTGGAAAGTGGCTATCATAATCGGTTGGCTTTAATTTTGTCTCAACAGCCATTTTAAAATTTTAAAGCCTGTTAATTTAGTAACTTTTATCCTTTATAATTATAAGGCTATGTTATATATCCTTTTAATGTTTGAGGTTGATAAAAGGGGTGGGGCTATAAACCAAAGCCCCAGTGTAAATAAGAGTAGTGAGCAAAGTGTATATATGCCAAAGGTTGATAATTCATATAAGATAGCTCCATTTTTTGGATGGACACCAGAAAAGGAGGAAATTGCTAATGCGATAAGGGAGGGTAAAATAAGAGTTGATGAAATTTTCCTAAAAAAGCGCATAGAAAGGCTTGATAGCTTTTATTCAGTAAGATGGCAAGAAGAAAAACAAGCAGTATGTCATAGGTATAGTATAAAAGGTCTTGAATGTCCTCAAATTCATCCTCATATGAATAGAATTTATTATTACTATAATAATATAATAAATGGAAAAATGAAAATGATGCTTGGGCTTATGCTGAAATGATTACACTTATTGAAGATGGAGAAAGATTATTATCCGCTTATATAGAAAATGAGAGAGCAAAAATTAATAAAGTAGTTGAACCTGCAAAAGCTGCTCCTCCTATTATAAATAAAGAATTTAAAAAGGATGAATTTAAAATACTTGATGGAAATGGATGGAGTACATTTGCAATTGCTCAAAGCACTGCTTATGAATATAGTCCTACGATTGTTCAAGTAGGAAATGAAGATACACTTATTGCTGGTTTAAATGTATATACTTGTAATACATGGTGTTCTACAACTTCGACAAAAGAATGCATTGTTGTATTTAGGTCCGTAAATGCAGGACAAACTTGGTCTCCGATGTTCTGTATAGTTCCACCAGCTCCTCCTAATGATTATAATGTAGGTGAAGTTGCTATTGGAGCAGACCCTTATAGAAGATTATTTGTAGTAGCATATACGAGTGATTATTATTATCCTGATTATGATATAGGACAATTAACATTTGATAAGAATGGAAATGTAATTTATAGTACTTGGGTTGATATTTCAACAACCTCTACAATAACTCCTTATGTAAATGCAGAGTTTAATTGGGGTGCAAGTGGATGTGCTGGTCAAAATCCGAGTGCATGTGCTTGTAGTGCTCTTGATAACTGGTTCTTTATTGGTATGAATAAAGCAGGAGGGGGTGTAAGGATATGGAGGTCTACAACTTGTGGAAGCTCTTGGAGTCAGGTTTATGATGGACCTGCAAGAAGTGGTAGTGCATATAGCAATAATCAAATTATGCTTGAAACAACAAATGATCCAAGGGGAAATTCTTCTGTTTGTTCAAGTTCAAATGGAGGAGATAATACAATTCAAGCAGTTTATGATTGGAAATATACCCAGGGTAATCAAACTTATCATGCAATAGAGCACTTATATACTGATGCTGCTGGAAGTTGGGGAAATACTTGGACTTCTACAACTGTTTTAAGTGGTTATAGTTATCCAATAAATCAACCTTGGCTTTCTGTTGCAAGAAGATTAACAACAACTAATACAACTCACTTCTTGGTATTTGAAAGCCAAGCCAGTTCAACTAATGGTGATATTAGATATATAAGAGCAAGTGGTATTCCACCAAGTGGATGGTCAGGAGTTCAAGATATTGACATTACTACTGTTGATAGTAGAACGCCAACAGTTCATACAGATGCAAGATGGCAATGGTGTCCTGGAGCTACTACAAATACTGCTAATTACTTCCATGTAGCATTTTATCATAAATGTCCTAATACTTATGATGGCTCCTTATGCAATGAACCATATACAAGTTATAATAATACATTTAGAGTTGCAGTTTTAAGATATAATTGGGATTTAACTCAAATGGGTCCTGAGATATGTGGAAGCTTAGTAGCGGATACAATAGCAATTCCTCCTCCTCCGAGTTATTCAGGTGGTGGTGTTTGGCAGAATTGGTGGCAAATAAATGGCACAACATTTAGAACAACAACAGGAGTTGGCTCACCTTGGTGGTTTGGAGTAATGTGGGTTTATCAATATAGTTCAACGGACTGGGATATGGAATGGACTATTTTATCTTATAGCTGTATTACACCTGTAAGTAAGGATGAATTAAAGGAAGGGAAAGATTTTATAATTAAGGGAAAGTTTGTTGAGATTTATTTAAATGGTGATTGGGAATTTAAAATTTATAATATTTCTGGAAGAAAAGTTTTTGAAAATAAAGGAAAAGGTAATTCAAAATTTACTATAAATCTTCCAAAGGGAGCTTACATTTATAAACTAAATAATAAGTTTGGTAAGTTCATACTATAAAGGGGCATTTGCCCCTCGCTTTAAAATTTTAAATAATGTCTAAAATCATTTTTGATAATATAAGGTATTTTGAGCTTGCAAGTAGCTTTGTAATTATAGGGGCTTTTGAAAATTACTTAAAGTCGATTGCTTTTAATGGATATATTTTATTTAATAATAAGGATGTTGTTTATTTAATTGGAGGGGAGATATTTGGAGTTAGAAAACTTGAGGATATTAAAAGACCTTGGATAGCAGATGTTTATGAGCTAAATCCAAAAGCTACAATTTTATTTATGAATTTAAAGAATGCCAAACAAATTGAAAATTTAAAAATAACTTCAAAAACCTTAGATATCCTTATGAAAAACACGCTTGAAACCACATCTTATTTATGGGTAGAAATAAAGTCAAATGGTGAATTTTATGATATTATATATTTCTCAGGAGAAATTGTAGGAATTTATAAAAATTCTATGAGAATTCCAGAAATTATTGAATCAGAATTAGCTAATAGAATTGAAGTTGTTGTTTGGGATTTTAAACATATATTTGAAGAGAAGAAAACTGAAATGATAAAAACGTTGTATTTAAAAAGATTTGAAAATATATGGCTAAAATATAAGGATGTTGTTATTATGGAATATGGTAGAGAAAAATTAGAAATGGAATTTAGGAAAATTCAAAAAGATTTATCAAAAAAATACACATTTTTAGACCCATTGCTTGGAATTGTAGATTTAGATAAAGAGCTTAATTTAAAAATTCAACCTTTAAGAGAGGATGAGATAGAAGGGGTAGTTAAACTATTACTTGAATTTTATACAAAGGCACTTCCAAAAAGGGTTGAAAAAATAAAGCAAGAGCTTATATGAAAAAGTTTAGTGAGCTCATATTTTCAAGACTTTCAAATGCATTTAAATTAGTATTTTTCTTAATTGCTTTGATTAATTTAATTTTAATTTTTGCATTATCAAAAGTATTTGAAAAATCAAGTGATATTGGATTTATAAGAGGACAATTAACATCATTTTCACTTATGATATATAGCGTAATATCTAATATCCATTCAAAGGAATATGCAAGAGTTTCATTTTCAGAAAATTTAAAAAGGACTATGCCAGTTTTAAATAAATATAAAGGTGAAAGTTGGGCAAGTAAATTTTCAAAATTTATTGAAGATTTTAATAAATTTATAGAAAGTCCTGATAAGAGGAAAGCTGATAATATGTTTGTATTTGCAGAAGATTTAAATAGGGAATTAATTGAAATTGATTCAGAAAGTAGGAGAATTGCTTCTATTGGTGTTATTATTGTTATTATATTAAATGTTGCTTTTGTTGGGTTTGTCGGTATTCTAATGATTAGATATAGCTATAATTTATCTCTTGAATTTTCGGAACCCCTAATAGAAATTAGAAATATATTATCAAGGATAGCACTTGGTAGCATTGAAAAAGGATTTGAGTATAGAGGAAATATAGAAGAGGTTTATGAAATATATGAAAGTATTGAAACTTTAAGAAAAGATTTACATGAAAGCAAATTAAGAATTCAAGAGATTTTAAGAAGGTATAGAGAAATTTAAACTTTTAGCTCTAATTCAAGTGCTTCTAAAAATTCTTTATTAGAATTTGTTCTTTTCATTTTATTTATTAAGAATTCCATAGCATCAACAGGGTCTTTACTTGATATAGCTTTTCTAAGTGCCCAAACCTTTTTAAGAACATCTTCTGGTAGTAAGAATTCTTCTCTTCTTGTTCCACTTCTATTTAGATCAATAGCTGGGAATATTCTCCTATCAGCTAATCTCCTATCTAAAACAATTTCCATATTTCCTGTTCCTTTAAATTCTTCATATATAATATCATCCATTCTTGAACCAGTTTCAACTAATGC
>VAPR01001367.1_pt1 | contig 12147 bp, 11 predicted proteins | sample 3380701 | NCBI WGS metagenome assembly VAPR01 (sample SAMN11536904, study PRJNA540576) | hot springs metagenome | isolation source: hot spring wet sediment | place: Spain: Lobios | collected 2014-01
GGTCTCATGCGCGTCTGCCTTTCTTCAGCGGGTCCAGATTACCTACCACGGTAGCATCATCGGACCGGAACATCTCGACCAGGCTTTGGGACAGGCACTGAATGGGGAAGCCCGCTATTTCCTGCCAAATGCCCAACAGCCAAACCGTGATGCGTTTGTGCCTTTATACTGGGAACCGTTTGTGACTACCGAGGTTAACGGAATGAGCTTCTACCCTGACGTGCCGGCTCGGTTGAAAGGGGGAACGGTGTACGTACCGCTGCGTATGCTGATGGAACGCCTTGGCTACCAGGTTAGTTGGTCGGAGGAAAAGGGAGCCATTCGAATCGAAGGGCACGGAAAAGAGATCTTCCTGAAGGAAAACGAGCGTTACGTGACAGTAAACCAGAAGCGATACGAACTGGCCAAGCCTCTTCTGGAGATCGGGGAGCGTACGATGGTTCCGCTTCCTTTTTTCCGGCAGATATTGGGCTATGATGCCACGTACGAACAGGCGACCAAGACGGCTAAAATAACCGTTCCACAGGCAGAACGGAGATAATGAGGAGAGACAGATGCAAAACGTTATACTGATCGGATTTATGGGAACGGGCAAAACGACGGTGGGGAAGGCGCTCGCAGCGGCCCTGCAGCTTCCGCATCGCGATTTGGACGAGGCCATCGTGAACCATGTCGGCTGTTCCATCGCAGACTTGTTCCAATCAAAAGGAGAGCAGTATTTTCGCGATGTAGAGACGGCCCTTCTGCAAAAACTGCTGGATGAAGATGTTCAGGTGTTGACAACGGGTGGGGGAGCGGTACTTCGTCAGGAAAACGTCAGCACGATGCTGCAGGCGGGCACCGTGATTGCTCTGTCTGCGGCAGAAGAGGAGCTGATCCGAAGACTGGAGTCCGACAGTCAGCGTCCCCTGCTGGCCGGAGGAGTAGCCGAGCGAGTGAAAACATTGCTGGAAGAGCGCAAGGGTGCGTACGACTTTGCGCCGATCCAGATCGACACCACGGGGAAAACGGTTCAGACAATCGTGGACGAAATCAAGGCGAAGATGGTTGAAATCAAAGCAATCGGGAAAGAATAAAGGCTGAAGCATGAATCCGAATCGCCAGCAGGAGCGAAGGAGGCACATGCCATGTCGTTTCAGGATTATTTGAAATACCTGACCAAGTTGTTTGTTCAGTACGTGGAAACCCCCAAGGAAGAGAGAAAGCAGCGGAAGGCGCCGCGCGAGACATGGACATCCCGCTGGTTTGGCGCAATTCCGATGTCCATCAGGCTGTTTTTGCGCAAATAACTCGCATTCATGGAGGTAACAAATGGCTAGAGTCGCTGTGGAAGGATCTCTGACGCAGATAAGCAAGATGCTCCGCGACAATGGATATGATGTAGTGGAACTGGGCAACTGGCAGAACTTGGTGGACGCTATCGTCATTACCGGACAGGACGTGAACGTACTGAGCGATCAGAGCAAAACCATTTCCGGGGCTCCGGTCATCAATGCGGACGGTATGACGGCACAGGAAGTGTTTCACGAGGTCAATATCCGCTTGCAGCCAACTGAACATCGATATTTTGATTCCGGCCGCTGATGTTGCCGGAAGAGAATAGGGGCTCTTCCAAAAGGAACAGCCCTTTTTCTGTGTATATACGTAAGAACATTAATTCACATGAAAATCCCCTACACGGTCCGCATACGCAAATGGCAAAAATCGCAACCCGCCGTCCCACACCCCTACATAGGCGGCATTGTCGTTCCATAAATGAAGCGAGTTCACAGCGAAGGGCGCAAACACTTCATCCTGATACAACGAGACGGTTAAGGTGACGTGCTTGCTGTCTGATTTTTGCATCAGTTGTTTCCAGGTCACCTCGTCGGCCGGCTTGTTTGTGTCCTGCAGCCAGCCAATATCGTCGAACGGGTCTGTCGCGGCGTCATCGAACAGGTGCGTCTGGGTCAACGATTGGCCGGAACCGGCCAGGTTTTCAGGCTGAATCGTTTTCATGACAGGTTGATCCGGTTGGGCCGCCCGAGGAAATGTTTCGCCCGTCTTGGCGTCGACCAGTTTCTGTGATTGATGGTGAGCCACCCGCCAGTAGGAGGCGAAGCCGTCGTAGACTGGTTCAGCGGCGATCTCGCGGGGGGCAAAGGCGTCGTCAAACAAGATGTATTCGCCCACACCGTATTCCAGCAGAACGAACGAAGGGTTGCCGGAATCGCTCTGCACAGGTGCTTCACCTACAATGAGGTAACCGACTTGCTTGCCTCGCTGGTTTACGGAGACCAGCCACTGACGCTGGTTGGCTCCCAGTGCCTGCACGTCCAGATCTGCTCTGCGCCAATCGCGAAATTGTTCATCACGTTGAACGATGGTCTCCATCCATTGTTTTACCTGTGATTGAAAGAGCTGGTTCCAGTTCTGTTTTTCCGCACGGCTTGCTTGCGGAGCGAAGATCAGGATGAAAGAGAGAACAAAACATCCAAGCGGGAAAAGACGTCTGGTCATGTCCATGCACCGTCCTTATTCATAGCTCCTTTAAGTACCTATTGTAACCAGTTCTACGAAAAAGATTTGTTGCATATTGTCTGGGATGGCCGCTTTTTTCTCGCTGATCTTTTACAGATTTCCGCTCAATCTGCCATTGGTTATCACGAAAAAGGCGGCATGTTGTGCAAGTAAAACAATCCTCCATTGACCAGCTGCACCTCGATTCGAGGTTCGTACTGCCAGCGAAGTTCAGACATGCGCCGTTCCTTTTCCTCTGCTGGCGTGCTTTTTTTCCACTCCTGCTGATCGATCTCTTCCCTGGGCGTCACAGGTATGCTGTTCATTCGTAAAAAATCGAGAATGCGCCCGCCGCTTGAGCGAAATTCGTCGAGGGTTTGCGGCTGTTCGACAGCAGGAGGCTCTTCGACAGCAAGAATTTCCGCGGCCGCAGGATCCGCAGCAGCGGTCGGTTTTTCTTTCTCTGTCTCCGGCGACTCTTCCTCGGGCTCCGTTTCTTTGTCGGAAGCCTCCCTTACTGCCAACTCGTTGTAATACGCCTCCAGAATCAGGAGCTCTTCATCCAACCGGCTGCGTGCTTCATCAGCCCAGGATTGATCCTGTTTTGCCAATACCTTGTGTGTCTCCTGTTCCACCAGTTGCAGTGCCTGTGGAAGTGAGAGCCGCCTGTCCAGTGTGTAGAAGTAATCGGGAATGGAGGGCGTCAGGGCAAGTCGCTTCAGAAACGGATAAAAATCGTGTACGATCCGCGGCTGATGCAGGTTTACACCCAGGTAGAGCAGAAGGTCCCGTTTCTTGTCGCAGATAAAGGATACCTTCAGATTGACACCCAGCCACGGGGTGAGAGGAACAGAGCGGCGTTGGCTTATTCCTCTGGCGGTAAGCTGAGGAGGGTGCTCGTACATGCAGACGAACCGCCCGTGCTTGCGGGTAGACTGAAAAATCTGCTGCAGCCGTCCTGATCCGAAGTGAATGTGTTCACCGCGCATCCCCTCGGGCACTCGTTCCTCATCGAAGAAAAAGGTAAGGATCATCGGCTGCGGCGGGATATTCATCTTTTCTACCCAGCTCCAGTAAAACGGACGGTTACCGATATCCTTGTCCACTTCCACCGGCAGCTTGACGGTCAGGTAATCGGGGTGCGATTCCATCACGTGAGTGGAAAAAGCAGCAAAATACCGCTCCACAAACTGTCTTACTTCCTGCTGGTTCAAGGTTTGTACTGCCTCCTTTGCAGTCGACTAGCGTTCTGCCGCATCCGGAAACTCGCTTTCCTCCTGCTTGCTTTGGCGCAGGGCGCGGATGGCCTGCCCCATGTTGTCCAGTTTCAGAGCCATTTCCCGTTCGGAGCGGGAGTCCATGATGATGCTGATCAGGTTTTCCTCCAGTGACTGGTTCAGTGACAACCGCTCCACGATGTCGTCCAGCTCGCCGATTACCATTTCGAACAGATCGATCTTCTCGTACAGCAGGTTGAGTATGTGCTCTTCAATGGTGCCTACGGTGGAGAGGTTGTATATATGAACATCCCGCTTTTGTCCCAACCGATGGACGCGTCCGATGCGCTGCTCGACTCTCATCGGGTTCCACGGCATGTCGTAGTTGATCACCTGATTGCAGAACTGCAGGTTGATACCTTCTCCGCCCGCTTCCGTTGCGATGAGCACCTGGGCGCGGTTTTGGAACAAATCCGTCATCCAGTCCTTTTTGCTCCGCTTAAACCCGCCTCGAAAGGGGACCGAAGTGATGCCGTGTTCACTCAGATACTTTTGCAGGTAGTTTTGTGTTGCCCGATACTCGGTGAATATGATCACCTTGTCATTGATGTCCTGAATCAGCTCGACCGTCTTGGCCGCTTTGGAGTGAGTTTCGATTTTTTTGATCATCTCCACCAGATCCAGGATTTGCTGGCGCAGCGGCGAATCCACGGACATGCGCTGATACATGTTGTAGAGGGTCATAAAGGCCGCTTCCCGGCTGGAGCAAACCTCGCGCTGCAGGGTAATGAGTGCCAGCGAGTTGAAGCCGCCCAAGCCGGAGTGGTACTGTTCGCGCACAAATGTGGTCACGCCGTCGTAGAGGGCCAACTCCTCCTGTGAAAGCTCGATGGGTATGGACTGCACGCGGCGGGTGGTAAACTGGATTCCTCCGTCGCTCCGTTTGTTGCGGATCATTACTTTTTCAATTTCGCCCTTCAGTTTTACGTTGTTTTTCGCCTGCCGCTTGCCCTCAACGTAATTGGAGGAGAACGTGCTGGTTTGACCGAGATGACCGGGCTTCAGCAGGTTGATCAGGTTGTACAGTTCGTCCATTTCATTTTGAATGGGCGTAGCGGTTAGGAGCAGACAGTATTTTTTCTTGATTTCCTTGACGAATTGATAGTTTCTCGTCCGCTTGTTTTTCAGTTTGTGCGCCTCGTCGATGATGAGCATGTCGTAATCGATGTCCAGCACGTGCCTTCTGTGCGGGTCACGCTTTGCAGTGTCAATGGAAGCGACTACAACGTCATACTGCCGCCACATGTATTCCTTTTTTTGAGCGATGGCAGGAATGCCGAACTTTTGGTTCAATTCCTTTGTCCACTGAATCACGAGGGATGCGGGCACGAGAATCAGGATTTTTTTCGCCAGCCCGCGCACCATGTACTCCTTCATGATCAGTCCGGCTTCAATCGTTTTCCCGAGCCCCACCTCGTCGGCAAGAATCGCACGGCCGCGCATCTCGTTCAGCACCCGTTCCGCGGTCTGCTGTTGATGAGGGAATGGCTTTACCTTGGTGATGTATTTCAGACATTGAAGCTGGTCAAACTCTTGAACAGCAAGTGCTTCTTCCGCTTCCAAAGCAAGCTGAAATAGGTCCCATCTGTCCCAGGGGCCGTCCTGTCGCATCAAGTCGGAAAGAGGTGAAATCCAAGACTGGTCAAATGAAACATCAATATTCGGCATCCAACTTCCCTCCCTCTAAAAGATGCCAATTGTTGTAGGGGGATGCTGCAAAAAAGCTAACGTTTATTTCGGTTTTGTGAATTATGTTAAGAAATTATCTAGGTGACTGGCAATTTGCATATTTTCAACTGTAGGCTCTCATGGTAGGATAGAAGAAGGCATCATGTATCTGTTAGTATGGAATAGAATGAAAAAGTTATGTATCATCCAACTTTCAACGCGAATGATAGTAGCAGGGAGAGACTGCTTTCACTAGCAGCGCCGAAGGAGCAAGCCGGAAACGGTGAATCTCTCAGGCAAAAGTACCTCTACTGGACGCATCTCTGGAGAGAGCTCAAAAGAGCCACCCAAGGGGAAACTTGCGGCACGCTGCAAGGCAACTCTCAGGTACCAAGGACAGAGGGGAAGAAATTGGGCGCCGGAATTTTTGGCGTTTGCTTTCTTCTGCGCTGTCCTTTTTTCGTGGCCGTGAGCGGCCGTTCAGAGAGGGGAACAAGAAATTTACCCAGGAGGTGCAGGTCACATGTCCAATTTGAAACGCACACCGCTTTACCCTGTTTATGCCAAATACGGCGCGAAAACGATTGACTTCGGTGGATGGGAGCTGCCGGTACAGTTCTCCAGCATCACCCAGGAACATGAAGCAGTGCGCACGAAAGCAGGCTTGTTCGACGTTTCCCACATGGGAGAAGTGGATGTCAAGGGAGCAAACGCGCTTGAATACCTCCAGCGCGTAACGACCAACGACGTATCCAAGCTCGTTGACGGTCAGGCGCAGTACAGCGTCATGTGCTATCCAGATGGCGGTACGGTTGATGACTTGCTCGTGTACAAGTACGCAGATGACCACTATCTTCTCGTCATCAACGCAGGTAACATCGACAAGGACTTTGCCTGGCTGCAGGAGCATCTGATCGATGGAGTCGAAATCGAGAACATTTCCCCCCAGACTGCTCAGCTGGCCATCCAGGGGCCGCTGGCTGAGACCATTTTGCAAAAGCTGACGGACACCGACCTGTCTGCCATCGGATTCTTCCGTTTCCAGCGCGACGTACTGGTGGACGGCATCCCGGCGCTCGTCTCCCGCACCGGTTACACCGGGGAAGACGGCTTCGAGATCTACCTGGATGCCGACAAAGCAGCGCAGTTGTGGGACCGCCTGCTTGAGGTGGGACAGGAAGACGGACTGCTTCCGTGCGGCCTCGGTGCTCGCGATACACTCCGTTTTGAAGCGCGTCTGCCGCTTTACGGCCAGGAGTTGACCAAGGATATCACTCCACTGGAAGCGGGAATCGGTTTTGCTGTAAAGGTTGACAAGGAAGTGCCGTTCCTCGGTCAGGAAGTCCTGAAGGCGCAAAAGGAAAACGGTGTTCCTCGCAAGCTGGTCGGCATCGAGATGATCGACCGCGGCATTCCCCGTACGCACTATCCGGTGTACGCAGGAGACACATTGATTGGGGAAGTGACCACGGGCACTCAATCTCCTACGTTGAAGAAAAACGTGGGGCTCGCCCTAGTGAAGGCAGAGTATGCAGCACTGGGTACGCAGGTGGATGTAGAAATCCGCGGCAAGCGTCTGAAGGCGGAAGTGGTCGCCACTCCGTTCTACAAGCGTCCGAAGAATTAAGTATAAGCACCCTACGGGCACCTCAGATGTGGCTTCGCAAGGAAGATTGGCGACGTAGTATCGCCACTAAGAAGGAGGACATTCCTGTGAAATTCCGCTATTTGCCAAATACAGACCAAGACAAGCGCGACATGCTTGATGCGCTCGGCATTCAAAGTGTCGACGAGCTGTTTGCCGACATTCCCGAAGAAGTTCGTTTCAAGGGCGAGCTGAAGATCTCCGAAGCTCTCTCTGAGCCGGATCTCGTGAAATACTTCCAAGGCTTGTCGAACAAAAACGTCAACTTTTCTACCCATGTAAACTTCCTGGGAGCAGGTGTATACCAGCACTACATTCCGAGCGTGGTCAACCACATGCTGCTGCGCGGTGAGTTTTTCACTGCCTACACGCCGTACCAGCCGGAGATCAGCCAGGGTGAGCTACAGGCTATTTTCGAATTCCAAACGATGGTATGTGAGCTGACTGGCATGGAAGTGGCCAACTCCTCCATGTACGACGGGGCTACCTCCCTTGCTGAAGCAGCGATGATGGCTGCCGGCCACACAGGCAAAAAACGGGTAATCACATCCCGTACCGTTCACCCGGAAGCGCGCGGTGTGCTGAAAACCTACGCGTACGGCCAAGGCGTCGACCTGCTGGAAGTAGGCTATAACAGCGAGGGCGTCACCGATCTCGCCGCACTGGAAGCGATGATTGACGAGAACACCGCAGCTGTGGTGGTACAATATCCGAACTTCCTGGGGAATGTAGAAGACCTGACTGCTATTGAAAAAATCGTTCACGGAAAGGGCTCGCTCCTGATCGTCTCTTCCAATCCGTTGGCACTGGGTGTTCTGGAAGCTCCGGGCAAACTGGGCGCAGACATCGTAGTCGGCGACATGCAGCCATTCGGTATTCCGGCATCCTTCGGTGGTCCGCACTGCGGATACTTCGCCACATCTTCCAAACTGATGCGCAAAATGCCGGGACGGATCGTCGGTCAAACCAAAGACGAAAACGGCAAGCGCGGATTCGTACTCACCCTGCAGGCGCGTGAGCAGCACATCCGCCGTGAAAAGGCAACATCGAACATCTGCTCCAACCAGGCGCTGCTTGCGCTTGCTGCTTCCATCTCCCTGACAGCTCTCGGCAAGCAAGGGGTGCAGGAGATGGCGATGATGAACCTGCAAAAAGCTCACTATGCAAAACAGGCCCTGAAAGCAAAAGGCCTTGAAGTTGTCTTCACCTCTCCGTTCTTTAATGAATTCGTGGTGAAACTGTCCAAACCGGTTGCCGAGGTAAACAAACAGCTGGTTGAACGCGGCATCATTGGCGGTTATGATCTGGGGATTGACTATCCGGAGCTGGCTCGTCACATGCTGATTGCGGTAACAGAACTGAGAACGAAAGAAGAGATTGACACGCTGGCGCAGGAATTGGAGGCGATCACTCGTGCGTAACGACAAGGAAAAAGCGTTGATTTTTGAAATGAGCAAGCCTGGCCGCGTCGGCTACAATCTGCCGGCATTGGACGTGCCGGAAGTGGATGTAGCGAGCATGCTGCCGCAGCATCTGATCCGCGAAACACCTGCGGAACTGCCGGAGGTATCCGAGCTGCAGCTGGTTCGTCACTACACCGAGCTGTCCCGCCGCAACCACGGGGTGGACATTGGCTTCTACCCACTCGGTTCCTGCACAATGAAATACAACCCGAAAATCAACGAAGACATAGCGCGCTACCCGGGCTTTGCCCTGACCCATCCGTACCAACCGGAAGAAACCGTTCAGGGTGCTTTGGAACTTTTATATAACCTGCAAAACGACCTGGCGGAAATCACCGGTATGGACGCAGTAACCCTGCAGCCGGCAGCTGGAGCAGCTGGAGAGTGGACCGGTCTGATGATGATCCGCGCGTACCACGAGAGCCGCGGGGAAGGTCACCGCACCAAGGTGATCGTGCCGAACTCCGCTCACGGTACCAACCCTGCATCGGCGACCATCGCAGGTCTCGATACGATTACCATTCCTTCCGACGAGCGCGGTCTGGTGAACATCGAAGCGTTGCGCGAAGCGGTAGGACCTGACACAGCCGCACTGATGCTGACCAACCCGAACACGCTCGGTCTGTTTGAAGAAGACATCGTGGAGATGGCAAAAATCGTTCACGAAGCAGGCGGTCTCCTGTACTACGACGGCGCCAACGCAAACGCAATTCTCGGCATTGCCCGTCCGGGTGACATGGGCTTCGACGTCGTGCACCTGAACTTGCACAAGACGTTTACCGGTCCACACGGAGGCGGCGGACCTGGTGCGGGTCCAGTTGGGGTGAAGAAAATTCTCGAACCGTTCCTGCCAGCCCCAATCGTAGGGAAGAAAGAGGACGGAACCTTCTACTGGGATAACGACCGTCCGGCGTCCATCGGCCGAGTCAAAGGCTACAACGGCAACTTTGGCATTTTGGTTCGCGCCTACTCTTACATCCGCACGATGGGAGCGGAGGGTCTCCTGCGGGTGTCACAAGATGCCGTCCTGAACGCGAACTACATGATGCGCAAGCTGGCGACAGCGTATCATCTGCCGTTCGACCGCGTCTGCAAACACGAATTTGTTCTCTCTGGCATCAACCAGAAGAAACTCGGCGTCCGCACGCTCGATATCGCGAAACGTCTGTTGGACTTCGGCTACCATCCGCCCACGATCTACTTCCCGCTCATCGTGGAAGAGTGCCTGATGATCGAGCCGACAGAGACGGAAACCAAAGAAACGCTGGATGAATTCATCGACGTGATGCTGCAAATCGCTCGCGAGTGCGAAGAGACTCCGGAAATCGTACAGGAAGCGCCTCACACCACGGTCGTGAAGCGTCTGGACGAGGCAACTGCTGCCCGCAAGCCGATTCTGCGCTACCAACCAGAATAAATGTACGAAGGGAGGGAGGCTGTCGTCTATCGGCAGCCTTTTTCCTGCTTGCAGGCGCATCGATGGCTTGCCGCATGGCTTGCTCTCATCGTACAATGGACAAGTCGTAGAGGAGGTTCGTTACCATGGAACAATGGCGTTACATCATCACGGAAGGAATGTCACCGGCGATGAACATGGCGGTGGACGAGGCGATCTTGCAGCTGCACAGCGAGGGGAAGGTACCGCCTACGGTGCGGTTCTACACCTGGAATCCGGCGACGCTGTCCATCGGGTATTTTCAAAAGGCGACCAGTGAGATTGACTTTGACGTACTGCACAAGCACGGCCTCGGTTTTGTACGCCGTCCCACAGGCGGTCGGGCCGTTCTGCACGATCAGGAGTTGACCTATAGCGTCGTCGTGTCGGAAGACCACCCGCGGATGCCATCCAGCGTCACGGAGGCGTACAAAGTAATCAGCCTTGGTTTATTGCACGGGTTTCAAAACCTGGGATTGCAGGCGGAAATGGTGTCGCTAGCTTCCGAGGAAGAAAAAGAGAAGTACAGCTCTCCCGGCTCGTCGGCTTGTTTTGATTCTCCTTCCTGGTACGAGTTGGTCGTGGAAGGGAAAAAGGTGGCCGGCAGCGCCCAAACGCGGCAAAAGGGCGTCATCCTCCAGCATGGTTCCATCCTGTTGGACATGGACGTCGACCTGCTCTTTTCCCTGTTAAAGTTCCCGTCTGAGCGTGTAAAAGAGCGTATGGTCAAAAGCTTCCGGCAAAAGGCAGTCACCATCAATGAGGTTAGCCAAAAACCAGTGAGCTTGCAGGACGCGATTGCTGCGTTCCATAAAGGATTCGCTTCCGGGCTGGAAGTGGATCTGGTTGAGGCAGATCTCACTCCAGAAGAATGGGCATTGGCAGAAGAACTGGCACGAACACGCTACGCCACCGACGAGTGGAACTTTCGTCGTTAAGCGGAAACTAGAAAAGCTCTCACAAAGCGTGAGAGCTTTTGTCTGTGAATGAGGTTACACCAGCACTTCCGAGTTGATGTGTTCTTCAAACAGCGTTTGCAGCTTCAGCACCATCGGTCCGACCTGACCGCTGCCAACCGCTTGGCCGTCAACTGCTACAATCGGCATCACTTCCGCTGTGGTGCTTGTGAGGAACAACTCGTCCGCCTGCTTCAGGAAATCGATGTCGAACGCTTCCTCATGAACGGCAATCCCGTTCTTTTTCGCCAGTTCGATGACGATTTGGCGAGTAATACCGTGCAGGATCAGGTGATTGGCGGGGTGAGTGTACAGCGCACCATCTTTCACGGCAAACAGGTTGGACGCACTGCATTCCGTGATGATGCCATCGCGGTGCAGAATGGACTCCTGTGCACCCGCATCTTTTGCCTCCTGTTTTACCAGAACGGCGCCCAGCAGATTCAGCGTCTTGATATCACAGCGAAGCCAGCGGATATCTGGAACCAGTTGGGCGGTCAGGCCTTTTTTCATCTCGGCAAGCGGGCGCTCCTTACGGCGAACAAAGCCCATGATCACTGGACGGATGCCCTCGGGGATATCATGTACACGCGGGGCGGTGCCGCGGGATATTTGCAGGTACAGATTGGCGTCGTCATTGCTCGAGATTCCGTTTTTCTCCATCAGTTGGTTCGCGATATCCGTCAACTCTTCCTTGCTCCAGGGAAGCTCCATCTTGATTTCACGAGCGCTGCGGAACAGGCGAGTCAGATGGGCATCCCACTGATACATTCTGCCTTTGTAAATGCGGACTACTTCGTAAATACCATCTCCGAAGTTATAACCGCGATCCTCCGGCTGAACCGCTGCCACACCGGGTTCAACCCAGCTTCCATCCACATACAACATGGTACTTCCTCCTTTTGCTCTTACAAGTAGTATCTCTCTTTATCAGATCATTCACAAGAAACAAACGCATACTTTTCCCCTTCACCTTAGCAAATGAGCGGACAAGGGTCAATTGAGAAACAAGAAAAATATTGTCATTGTCTGGCGGGAGGTGACTTTATTTGAAAGATTATTCAGACTAGACTAATAATTTGGTTCGGGCGCATAATGAAGGTAGAAAAGGCGTAGGGCAAAGGGGGATTCGATGAACAAGTGGCTGGTTCGATCGGTTGCGTACCTTTCGGCGCTTGGAGTAGCGTTTGCTGCCCCGACCGCT
>VAPR01001368.1_pt1 | contig 12146 bp, 10 predicted proteins | sample 3380701 | NCBI WGS metagenome assembly VAPR01 (sample SAMN11536904, study PRJNA540576) | hot springs metagenome | isolation source: hot spring wet sediment | place: Spain: Lobios | collected 2014-01
CCACGAGTCGCAGATTCCCCAGCCGGGGGATTATCTCCTCAACTACATGGGCGAGGATGAGGTCATTCTTGTCCGCGATACGGAAGGGCGAATTCGTGCCTTCCTCAATCGCTGCGCTCACCGGGGGAATAAGGTGTGTCTCTATGATCGTGGGAACCGGAAGGTCTTCACGTGCACGTTTCACGGATGGTCTTATGACACCCATGGCCGATTGGTGGGTCAGGCCTTCCGCGAGCAGGCCTATGCGGGGACTTTCGATCGGGGAGCTTGGGGCCTGATTGAAATCCCGCGCGTGGAGCAGTACGGGGGATTGATCTTCGCCTCATGGGATGAGCAGATCCCTTCTTTGCTGGACTACTTGGGGGATCTCCGCTTCTATCTCGATCTGCTCGTCGTGAAGCCTTACTTGGGTGGAATCGAAGTGATCCCAGGACGAGGCCGATACATGATCCCGATCAACTGGAAGGCCATGGCTGAGAACTTCATGAGCGATGATTACCATGTAGCCACTACACACGCTTCCTTCTTCCGTGCTTCTATAGAGAGCGGGCTGACATGGTGGGGAGGGGAGCTGCTCGATGACGAAATCGCCGTGCAGATCTTGGTTCGCTCACCAGCTGGTGCTCCCCATGCTCTAGGGGATGTCGGCTTCTGGGAGGATCCCCGTCCTCATTCGCCTTTCCAGGTCCAACTCTATCTCGATCGAAAGATCGCGCAGGAGTTGGGCCCAGAGGCTGTCCGGTGGGTCGAAGAACGTCATCGGCGGATGCGCGCGTTCATCGAGCGGGGAGCTCCTCGCGTTTTCGGAGCGGCCAATTGGACGATCTTTCCGAACTTCAGCCTCCTCACTGGTTACAGTGCTTTCCGAGGTCTCAGCCTTATCCAATGGCATCCGCGCGGCCCCTTCATGGTCGAAGCCTGGCAGTGGTGCGCTGTTGAACAGGAGGCTCCGGAGATTGTCAAGAAAACGGCCATGATCTTCCAAGCTTCCGATCAAGCGCCGGCCGGCATGATCACCATTGATGATATGGCGAACTTCGAGCGCGCGACGGATATGATCCGGGCCACCAGATGGCATGATGAAGAGCGTCCCTTGAACTTTCAATCCTCCGGAGATCGCGAACGCATCGTGAAAGCCTTGCGCGATGTCGGGCTCGACCCGGAGAGCTTGCCGGGAACGGTCTTACCTCTTCTCACGGAAGAGACGGCCCGAGCCTATTACCGTTTCTATAAAGTCCTCATGGAAGCTGGCCCCTGGTAGCCGTGGGAGCTCGCCAGAGACGATGAAGGCTCGTATCTTCGCGGTACGCACTATATACCTGCATCAAATCCAGCTTAGGAGGTGGAGTATGGAGAACACTGAGATGTTGAACACGCAACAGGTGCGCCAAGCATGGCGGGCTTACTATGAGGCGGATCTCGGTTTCCGAAATCACTGGTATCCTGCAGCATGGAGTCACGAGGTGGGGGAGGATCCCAAGCCCATCAAACTCCTCGGTGAACGGGTGCTCTTGCGGCGCATTGACGGGCGGGTTTATGCCATCGAGGACCGTTGCCCTCACCGCCGCGTCCCCTTCTCTGCGAAAATCGAGTGCTACACGAAGGATACGATCACGTGTTGGTACCATGGATGGACGGTTGATTTCACGGATGGGGCGCTCGTGCAGATCCTCACCGAACCTGGGTCGGCATTGATCGGGAAGATCCGCGTGAAGACGTATCCCGTTCATGAGGCGAAGGGCCTTATCTTCCTCTTCATCGGAGATGTAGAACCTCCTCCTCTCTCTGAGGATGTCCCTCCCGGATTTCTCGATCCTGATGTCGCCATGGCCGGATTGGTTCGCGAGGTGAAATCGAATTGGCGCTGGGGAGCTGAGAACGGATTCGATACCACCCACGTCTATATCCACCGCAACTCGAAGCTTCTCAAAGGGGCGCGTCGCGTCTTCCCTTTGGGCTTTGTTCCCTCCAGCCGTCAATCCGTGGAAGTCGTCGAAGGCCCTGGTCCAAAGGGGGTCATCGATCGGCTCACCGAGAATTATGTCCCTCACTTCGAAGCAGAGATCAAAGGGACCAAAGTATCAGCGCGCATTGTTTCGAACCCACGGCCCGTTCCTCCTCCTACTGTCTCCATGTGGTTGCCTTGCTGGCTGAAGGTCGATCCGTGGCCCGTCGAGGACATGATCCAGTACGAGGCCTATGTCCCTAAGGAGAAGAACACCCATTGGTATTGGCAGGTCCTCGCCAAGAGGGTCGCCGATGAGCGAGAAGCTGAGATCTTCCGCGAGGAAGTCGCTTCTCTATGGGAGGACCTCGCTCTTCGAGGGTTCAATAACGACGACATCTGGGCGCGCGAGGCTCTCGAAGATGCCTACACGGAGGGCGAGGGATGGGCGAAAGAGCGGTTGTTCAAACCTGATCTGTGCATCATCGAGTGGCGCAAGCTCGCCAGCCGGTGTCATCGGGGGATCCAAAAGTGATGCGGGTGGAGAAACTGCGCGAACCTCTGTGGCCGGCTGAGGCGAATCCCGAGAAGACCTTCCGCCTTCTCCTCCGCGCTCATTGGGCGGACGCTGATCCGGCGGGAGTGGTGTACTTCACGCACTTCCTGCGGTATTTCGAACTGGCCGAGTACGAGTTCTACCGAAAGCTCGATGAGGTCCTGCCGAGGTTCTTCGAGCAGCACAAGATCTGGCTGCCTCGCGCGGAAGTGCACTGCCGATACCACCATCCTCTGAGGTGGAACGAAGCGGCGGAGGTCCGCGTGCGTGTCATGAGGGTGACGGAGAAGAGCGTCACCTACGCTTTCGGCCTCTTTCGGCATCCTGATGAGCGCTTGCTCGCCGAGGGGCGGGTGGTCGCCGTCTGCGTGGATCAGGGTTCGTTTCGCCCCCGCCCTCTCCCTCCGCCCCTTGCAGCATTCCTCAAGGGATGGCTCGAATAGCCGAGTTCGCTTATGGGAACTCTCCGAGGAAAGCTCGCTCTTGTGACTGGGGCGGGGCGGGGGATCGGTCGGTGTCTCGCCCTCGCCCTCGCGGAAGCTGGCGCTGACGTGGTCGTCACTGCTCGGACGCAAGGGGAGATCGAGGCCGTGGCCGAAGAGATTCGCGCTATGGGACGGCAGGCCATTGCTCTCCCTTGTGATGTGACCTGTCCCGAGCAGGTCGCTGAGCTCGTAGCCGAGATCGTGCGACAGGCCCACGCCCCCGATATCCTCGTCAATAATGCCGGTCGCGCCCTCAGTCATAAATTCCTCGACCATCCGGATGAGCTTTGGCATCATATGCTGGCGGCGAATCTCACCAGTACCTATCTGGTTACAAAAGCTGTCGTTCCCCATATGGTGAGGCGCCAGTGGGGACGTATTCTCATGATCGCTTCTATCGCTGCGAAGATCGGCGCTCCGTATATTGCCGCGTACACGGCGGCCAAGCATGGGGTCCTGGGATTGACGCGCGCCTTGGCTGTCGAGTTGGCCCCGTACGGGATCACCGTGAACGCGATCTGTCCCGGATACACTCGCACGCCGATGACCGAAGCGAACATCTCTCGCTTGTCCGAGCGGACTGGCCGCCCTGCTGAAGAGATCCGTCGCCGTCTCCAAGAGACGAACCTTCAACGACGATTCATCGAGCCGGAGGAGATCGCGGCCCTTGCGGTCTTCTTGGCGAGCGACGCAGCTCGCGGAATTACCGGACAAGCGATCAATGTCGACGGCGGGACTGTGATGTTCTGACGGAGGGAGTTCCGATGAGCGATCTGAAGGTTGACGTTCATGAGGGAATCGCATTGATCACCTTCGCCCGGCCTGAAGTCCTCAATGCCCTCACCTTTGAGGCCTACAAGCAATTCCGAGACCTGCTCGCGGACTGGCAGTATCGAGACGATATCAAGGTTCTGATCGTCACGGGCGAGGGACGGGCCTTCTGCTCGGGTGGGGATGTACACCGCATTATCGGAGAGCTCCTCGCTCGAGATATGCGGGAGCACGTGGAGTTCACACGTTTGACGGGCGCCGTCGTTCAACACATGCGCTTGTTGGATAAACCCATCATCGCTGCCGTCAACGGCATCGCCGCCGGTGCTGGCGCCGTCATCGCTTTGGCGGCGGATCTGCGCATCGCTTCGGAGAACGCCCAATTCGCTTTCCTCTTCACCAAGGTCGGGCTCACCGGAGCCGATATGGGAGCGGCGTATCTGCTCCCTCGCGTTGTGGGGACGGGGCGGGCCATGGAGCTGCTCCTTTTGGGCGATACCATTGATGCCCGGACGGCTGAGCGCTATGGCTTGGTCAACCGCGTTGTCCCGCCCGAGGCGCTCTTGCCGGCCGCCCGCGAGTGGGCCCAACGCTTGGCGACGGGGCCTACTTTCGCCCTCGCCATGACCAAGCGGCTCATCACCTATGAGTGGCATATGGACCTGCTCTCCGCGTTGGAGTGCGAGGCTCAGGCTCAAGCCCTACTGCTCATGGGAGAAGATCATCGCCGATTCTACGAGGCCTTTCGCCAGAAGCGCACTCCGGAGTTCATAGGAAGATGAACAAGTATCTCCTCAACCCGCCTTCCCTCATGCCCCCCCGCGGATTCACGCACGGGATCGTGATCTCGGGGGGACGGTTGCTCTTCCTCGCTGGGCAGGATGGCAGCGATGCCCACGGGCGCATTGAGTCCCCCGGAAATTTGGTCGCTCAGTTTGAGCGCGCCTTACAGAATCTGAAGGCGGTAGTTGAAACCGCCGGGGGGACTATGCGGGATATCGTCAAGCTGAACATCTATACGACCAATATCGCTCTCTATCGCTCTCTTCGAAAGGAGATCGGGATCATCTTCCGCCGGTATTTCGAAGGGTATTATCCGGCCATGGCGCTTTTTGAAGTGACGGGTCTTTTCAATGAGGAAGCGCTCGTCGAGGTGGAGGGGATCGCCGTCATCCCTGACCGATCTTGATGGGGTCATGAATTTCGAGCTCTCCCCCATGCAGCAGCACATCCGGCAGAGAGCGCGTGAGTTCGCCCAGCGGGAGGTCGCTCCTGTGGTCCGTCAGGCCGATGAGGAGCGGCGGTTCCCCTACTCACTCATCCGCCGAATGGGAGAATTAGGGCTCTTGGGAGGGCTCATCCCCCGCGAATATGGCGGGAGTGGATTTGACCACCTCAGCATGGCCCTGGTTTACGAAGAGCTGGGGCGTGTGGATTCCTCCATCCGCGGATTCGTGACCGTACAATGCAGTCTGGTCGCGACCTCCATCTGGCGATGGGGGACCGAGGAGCAACGTCGTACATTCCTCCCTCGATTGGCCTCTGGCGAGTGGATCGGATGTTACTGCCTGACGGAACCGCAGGCGGGCTCTGATGTCGCCTCTCTGCGGACGGAAGTTCGCCAGGACGGAGAGAGCTTTGTCCTCAATGGGGAGAAGATCTGGATCACAAATGGATTGTCGGCCGATGTGGGCATCGTCTTGGCCACTCATGATCGCTCTCAGCGCCACCGCGGGATCTCTGCCTTCCTCATTCGGTTGGACGCTCCTGGGATCTTCCGCGAGCGTATGCCTGGGGTTGAGCTTGGACATCGCGCTTCCGAGCATGCCCGTATTGTCTTTCGGGAGTGTCGGGTTCCGAGATCGGCCCTCTTGGGAGAGGTCGGCGAGGGGTTTCGCGTGGCGATGTCTGCCCTGGATTGTGGGCGAATTGGCGTGGCCGCTGGTGCCGTAGGGATCCTCCAAGCCTGCGTGGAGGCGTGCGTCGCCTTTGCGAAGACGCGCGTTCAGTTCGGTCAGCGGATCGGCGAATTCCAGATGGTCCAGAAAGCCATCGCTGATATGCAGACCGATCTCGAAGCTGCGCGTTTGTTGACCTACCGCGCCGCATGGCTGCTCGATCGCGGAGAGCGCGCTACGCGAGAGATCGCTGTCGCTAAGTTGTTCGCTACGGAAGCTGCTGTGCGCGCCGCCTCAGAAGCTGTGCTGCTTCATGGTGGGCGTGGGTATTCAAACGAATATCCGGTCGAGCGATACTATCGGGATGCCAAGGGCTTGCAAATTTACGAAGGCACCTCATACATCCAGCGGATCATCATCGCTCGTGACCTCTTGAGAGAGCAACAGGAGGTTCCCGAATGAGGATCGGGATCGGATTGCCGGCAACTATTCCGGGAACTGATGGGGCCCTGGTGCTTGAATGGGCTCAATTGGCAGATCGCGGGCCTTTCTCCAGCCTCTGCGTCCTAGATCGCATCGTCTACGAGAACTTCGAGCCCATGGTCGCTCTCGCCGCTGCTGCGGCCGTGACGCAACGCGTTCGTCTGGCGACGACGATTCTGATCAGCCCCTTGCGCAATACCGTCATCTTGGCAAAACAAATAGCTTCGCTCGATGTCCTCTCAGGCGGCCGCCTTATCCTCGGATTGGCTGTCGGCGCTCGCGAGGAGGATTACGCCGCTGCGGGAGTCGATCCGCGAGCGCGAGGTCGAACGTTGTCCAAACAGCTGATAGAGTTGCGCCTCTTCTGGAGGGAGAATCGGATCGGACCGCGGCCTGTCCAACCTCAGGGCCCGCCCATTCTTCTTGGGGGATTCCAAGACATTGTCTTCGCCCGAGTGGCGCGCTATGCCGATGGCTACATCCACGGCGGAGGCTCCCCTCGAGCCTTCGCCCGAGCTGCCCAAAAAGCACGCGCCGCCTGGGCTGATTTCGGACGCCCTGGCCGTCCCCAGCTCTGGGGGCAAGGCTACTTCGCCCTCGGAGGAACTGAGGAGCTTGGGCGTGCTTACCTCCGCCATTATTATGCCTTCGCCGGTCCTTTCGCTGAGAAGATTGCTGCTCAACTTCTGACGACTCCCCAGGAGATCCTTCAGTTCCTGAGGGGATACGAGGATGAGGGGTGCGATGAACTCGTCCTCTTCCCCACTGTCCCGCGCATGGATCAACTCGAGCGGCTGCAGGAGATCCTTGGATAGGAGGGCGCTGTGAGGATCATCGTCATCGGCGGAGGGCCTGCTGGCCTGTATTTCAGCCTTTTGATGAAGAAAGCTCATCCGCACTATGAGATCACGGTCTTCGAGCGAAATCCCGCAGATGCCACCTATGGGTGGGGGATCGTCTTCTCCGACCGCACGCTCGAAGCGTTCCGGGAAGCCGATTACAAGACCTATCAGGAGATCACGAGAAACTTCGTCGTATGGGAGACCATCGAGACGCGATTACGCGGAGAACGCCTTCGATGCCAGGGGCACGTCTTCGCCGGAATCGCTCGGCGTACCCTTTTGCGTATCCTTCAGAAACGATGCGAAGAGTTGGGGGTGAACCTTGTCTTCAATCACGAGATCTCTGTTCCCCCCTCGTTCTCCGAAGTGGATCTCCTGGTTGGAGCCGACGGGGTCAATAGTCTCATCCGACGGTGCTTCGCTTCGGCTTTCCAGCCGCGTCTGACTACACATCGAAATCGGTATATCTGGTATGGCACCACCTGTCCCTTCGAGAATTTCACCTTCATCTTTCAGGAGAACTCGCATGGGGTCTTCCAGGCTCATATCTATCCCTTCGAAGGGGCGTTGAGCACGTTCATCATCGAATGCGATGAAGCGACGTGGCGACGCGCCGGTTTGGGCGAGATGAGCGAATCCGAGAGCATCGCCTACTGCCAAGCGCTATTCGCCGAGCACTTGCGCGGCCATCCGCTCTTATCTAATAGGTCGAGATGGCTCAGCTTCACGACCGTCAGATGTCGGCGCTGGAGCCACGAGCGATGCGTGCTTATTGGAGATGCTGCACACACGGCTCATTTCTCCATCGGATCTGGGACGAAATTAGCCATGGAGGATGCCATCGCGTTGGCGAATGCCCTGGATCTTTGCGGCCATGATATCTCCACAGCCCTTGCGTTCTACGAGCTGGAGCGGAGGCCGGCCGTCGAGTCTCTCCAGGAGGCCGCTCAACGAAGTCTCACTTATTTTGAGAATGTCCATCGCCACATGCACTTCGATCCTATCCCCTTCGTCTTCCGTCTCCTCACTCGAAGTGGGCGTGTGGATTACCTCGACCTCGCTCGGCGCGATCGCCGATTCGTCCATCGTGTCAACCGATGGTTCGCCATCCAAACGCAAGAAGATAATGCGCTTCCGGTAGCCGTTCCTCCCCCCGTGCTGGTCCCTCTGCGTGTTCGTGGGGTGACGATTGAAAATCGCATCGCCTTGAATGCTCCTCCGGTGGAGGACGCTCACGATGGAGAGCCTCCCCCCTCTCAGGTCGCCTCCTGGCGGCATTTGGCTCGCTACCGACCTGGACTGATCTTAACGGATCTTGCGGCCGTCTCCCCCGATGGGCGAATCAGTTCGCGCACGCTGGGCCTTTATCGCCCAGAGCATGTCCGGGCATGGGCGTCCTGCCTGAGAGCTCTCCGCTCCTTGTCCCCCACGCGAGTCGCCCTTCGGCTGAATCATGCCGGACGTCGAGCCGCCACAGTCTCTCGATGGAGGGGGCGGGATATCCCCGATGTCAGTGACCACTGGGATCTTCTCTCGGCCTCACCCATTCCCTATACGCCATACAGCCCTGCGCCCCGTGAGATGACCCGCTCCGATATGGAGCGCGTTCGCGACGCCTTCGTCGAAGCTGCACGCCTTGCTCTGGAGGCCGGATTCGACATCCTCGAGATCCACATGGCGCATGGATACCTGCTCGGGAGCTTCCTCTCCCCGTTGGCGAATCTCCGCACGGACGCATATGGAGGGACTTTGGAGAACCGCATGCGGTTCCCCTTGGAAGTCGTCGAAGCTGTACGCCGCGTCTGGCCTGAGGAGCGGCCGCTCTTTGTCGCTCTCTCGGTGACTGATTGGGCGCCCGGAGGAGTGGACGTGGAGGAAGCTGTCCGGATCGCTAGGGCCCTGAAAGCATGCGGTTGTGATTTGATCGAGGTTCTCGCTGGTCAAACTGTTTTAGAGGATTCCCCCTCGTACGACCCCTATACTTTGATCCACTTGAGCGACATCATTCGAAATGAGGCCCAAGTTCTCACTCTGGTCGGAAGCGGGATGAGGATGCCTGACGAAGCCAACGGCGTCCTCGCAGCGGAGCGAGCTGATCTCTGCCTCCTCATTCCCGTGTGGGAGGAGTGTCATGATGAGCGGCCCGGAGCGATATAATGTGAGCACCGTCCTCGACGTGAATCTGGAACATGGGCGTGAGCACAAAACGGCCATCTTCTGTTATGAGGAACACCTCACTTACGGTCAACTCTTCAAGCGCGTCTGCGCCTTCGCGCGAGCTTTGCGAGCACTTGGCGTGCGGCGCGAGGAGCGCATCCTCATGATCCTGGACGATACCCCTGCTTTCCCCATCGTCTTCCTCGGGGCGATGCGAGCCGGCGTCGTCCCCGTTCCCGTCAATCCTTTTTATAAGTCCGACGATTTCGCTTACTTCCTGGAGGATTCCTATGCCCGCCTCGTCATCGCCGACTTCTCGCTCTCGGAGAAGGCCCGCGCGGCTATCCATATGATCTCGGAACGCCCTCTCTTGGTTCTCACTCATGATGAGGCCTCTGATGCCCTCTCACTTGAGGCGCTGATCACGACACATGAGGGAGAGTTCCCCCCTGCGAACACTCACGCCGAGGATATGGCCTTCTGGGCTTATTCGTCCGGATCCACCGGTCGTCCCAAGGGCGTCGTTCACACCCACCGCAGTATCCTCTACTCCTGCCAGACCTATGCTCGCCATGTGCTTCGCATCACGGCTAATGATATCACATTCTCCACTTCGAAGCTCTTCCACACATATGGGCTCGGGAATAATCTCATCTTCCCATACTGGGCCGGAGCCACGACGGTGTTGCATCCGGGGCGTCCGACCCCTGAAGCTGTCTTCCAAGTGATTCGCCGATATCGGCCGACGCTCTTCTTCAGCGTTCCCACTCTCTACAATTCTCTCCTGCACCATCCTCATGCCAAGGATGCTGATCTCTCTTCTCTCCGCCTCTGTATCTCAGCCGCTGAGCCCCTTCCGGCTCACGTGTATCACCGCTGGTGGGAGACGTTCGGCCTCACGATCCTCGACGGCCTTGGGTCGACGGAGATGTTCCATATCTTTTGCTCAAATCGAGAGGGAGAGGTGCGCCCGGGCTCCAGTGGTAAGCCCGTCCCCGGATATGAAATCAAGGTGGTCACGCCGGACGGACGCTCCGCCGCTGTCGGAGAAATCGGTCATCTCTATGTGCGCGGTGGAAGCGCCTTCTCCTATTATTGGCATAACGTGGAGAAGACTCGCCACACCCTTCACGGAGAGTGGGTCTTCACAGGAGATTGCTACCTTGTGGATGAAGAGGGTTTTCTGTGGTATCAAGGGCGAAGCGATGATATGTTGAAGGTCGGCGGACTGTGGGTCTCTCCGATTGAGATCGAGGAAGTATTAACTGCACATCCGGCTGTGCTGGAGGCAGCTGTCGTCGGTGTCCAACGCGAGGGATTCACGCGAATCCAAGCATTCGTCGTACTGAAACCGGGCCTCGATCCCTCCGATGAGCTGAAAGAGGAGTTGCAGCAATGGTGCAAGTCCCGTCTCCAACGCCACAAGTATCCGCATCTTGTTGAATTTGTCTCTGAACTTCCGAAAACCGTGACCGGAAAGATCCAGCGCTTCAAGCTCCGAGCCTCGCCCCCACCATCCGAACCATCGTAGCTGTTTCAGCGGTGGCGCTCAGAAATGCAAGACCCTTGACAACTGCCGCCCCGCCGCTGGCACGTCATGATACTTTGGGGCGCTTCCCAACCAATCATCGCCCATGCCACTGGCTCATGGCTCAATTCCAACGCAGACCCAACGCAGACGACACCACATTTGGGGTCATCACCCGCTGACGGGGTGGCTTGTGGGCCTTCATCTCCTCTGGCCGACAGGCCTGCATCTAGCGGCACTGCCCGCTGCGCTTTCTGGACCTGTCCCGATCCGAATGTCTACTCTTTCTTGCACCCGGAATGTGCCCACCGGTCACACGGGGGCATCTCCGATCCCTGTGCGCTTGTTCCTCTCCGATTGGCAGGAAGATCCTGCCGCCGCCTGGGTTCCTTAACCAGCACCCGTCCTCTTGACGGAGGGAGGTTATGCATGATATATTTCGTTATGAAAAATACAAGAGCGGGATAGCGATGCTGAAGGAGCTTGTTGAAGGCAGGGTCAGGCTTTCGGATACGGAATATGCCTATGGGATCTTGCGTCAGGCGATTTTGGAGGGATTGATCCGTCCCGGAGAGCGGTTGATCTTGGATCAACTGGCCGAACAGCTCCAGATGAGCCGGACGCCCGTTCGAGAAGCCTTACTGATGTTGGAGGCCGATGGACTCGTTCAGCGGCGCCCGAAGCGGGGCATGGTCGTGCGGCACTATACCGAGCGTGATGTGGACGAGGTCTATCGTCTGCGGGCGATCCTGGAGGGAGAAGCTGTGCGAGAGGCGGCCTCCCGAATCACGGCGGAGGAGTTGGAGCGGATGCACCATCTCTGCCAGGAGATGGAGGAGTTGATTCGACGAGCTCCGGGTTTAGAGGCTGAGCAGCGGGCGCCCTGGGTGAGGGCGATCGTCGCAAAGAACAATGAGTTCCACCAGACTTTCATTCGGGCGAGCCAGTTTTCACTCCTGCAAAGGGTTTTGAGAGATGTCGTCGAAGTGCCCCTGATCTTTCGGGCCTTCTCCTGGTATACGGTGGACCAGTTGCGACGCTCCAATGCGCAACATGAGGAGTTGGTCGTGGCGCTCCGGGCGCGGGATGCCGAGTGGGCTGAACGAATCGTCCGAGAGCACCTGGAGCTAGCGCGCACGGCCTTACTGGAACGGCTTCACGCCGTGAAGGAATCGGAGTCTGTGAACGCGTCGGAATGAGCGGCTCGGATGCTGAGCGAGCCGTGAGGCAAGGCGAGGGATGAAGTGGCGGGTGCCCACTTCCGTAGGGCACCTGCCTGATGCTCTCATGACGGGAACTGGCCCTCTCTGGCCGGAACGGCGGTAGCTTGCATGACAACCTTCGCAACCATCCCCGAGGCGATTGAGGAGATTCGACGCGGGCGGATGATCGTCATCGTGGATGATGAGGATCGGGAGAATGAGGGCGATCTCTGCTGCGCGGCGGAGAAGGTGACGCCGGAGATCATCAACTTCATGGCC
>VAPR01001370.1_pt1 | contig 12142 bp, 14 predicted proteins | sample 3380701 | NCBI WGS metagenome assembly VAPR01 (sample SAMN11536904, study PRJNA540576) | hot springs metagenome | isolation source: hot spring wet sediment | place: Spain: Lobios | collected 2014-01
TGCGGCGTATCTGGCTGGCCTCCCGGCGTCCCCGGCCCCTGAGCGCGCCGTAGGGGACATAACACTTGTGTTAAACTTTCGCAGGCCGCCCCAGATACGGAGCCCAGATACAGGGCCGCCGCTGCCAGCCTCTTGCCAGCCGTCTCCCCGGCTGGCGCCCATTGTAGCGCAAGGAAGCGAGCGGCTACAATGGGAGGCGGCAGCCCCCGGGTGGGCCTGGCCAGCCCCGCAAGCGTCCCTGCCTCGCTCCAGGGGCGGCCTGGGGGCGAGCGACGGAGAGGAGGCCATCGAGGGCGAGCGATGGCAGAATGCATCCAGGTCCGGGAGAGCGTCTACCCCCACGGCGTCTCCCTCCTCCGCCTGGCCATCCCCCCTCGTCTGCGCCGCCTCCCCCCGGACTGGTCGCTCGCCCTGGAGATGGTCGCCCTCCCCCAGGAGCCGGGCCCGGAGGCCCTGGTCGTCCTGCGAGATGTCCTGGGAGAGCTCATGATGAGGCCCGTCCTGGAGGTGCCGCCCTTCCACCCCCGCCTGGCTCATAGGAGGACGCTCCTGCTTAGGCTGCTGCTCGCTTCGCCCCAGACCGAGGCCGACGTAGGCTGGGGGACCGAGGCGGGCTCGGTGGTGCTCTACAACCTCCGCCTGAAGGAGCCCGTCGAGGCAGGGGGCCTGGACGATTTCCTCCGCCGGGCGAGAAAGCTGGCCCTCTTCGTCTCCCGCCGCGGCAGACCAATGGGCTCGGGCACCTTCCCCGACAGGGAGGCGGCCCTGAGCGCCTTTCGGGAGGCGGCCCGAGCGGTGCGGGACCGGGGGCAGCGGCCCACGCAGGAGCGGGTGGCCCTGGAGCTGGCCGACCGGGGCCTCACCGCCGCCATTGACCCCCTAGAGACCTTGAAGAGCTGGTTGAGGCGCTACCGCATCGAGTGGGCCGAGCTGATGGCCGACTAGGCCCCGCCCCCTGATTACGGCGTCGGGCGAGAATTTTGTCCCCGTTTCATCCCCTCCTGCCACCCAGCGGAGGATGGCATCCTCGTAGCGGGTGATGGCGTTGCGGTTGACCCTGAGCTTGCCTGACGATGCCAGGCTCGCCCTCGCACGGTTAGCGCGCCGGGAGCGCCGGAGCGTCAGGGGGCAGGCCGAGGTCCTCCTGCTTCGGGCCCTCAACATGTGGCCCGAAGAGGCTCCGCAGGAGCAGAAGGGGGTGAAAAGCGATGGAGATGACTAGGCCCCCGGCCGGGGCGGGGAGCGGCAGCGGGGGCCCCGCGAGGGAGCGAGGAGAGGGCAAATCCTCTCTTTCTGGTCTAACGGCAGGGCGGTCGCTCCTGCAAGCCGTTGCCGTCGCCTGGGCCAGCAAGGGGTGGAAGGTCTTTCCCCTGCGCCCTCACGACAAGCGCCCCCTAACCAAGCGGGGCTTCCATGACGCCAGCAGTGACGTGGCGGTGGTGGGCCGCTGGTGGCGCCGATGGCCGCAGGCCAACATCGGTCTGCCTGGCGGCCAGAAGCGCACGCGCCCTGACGGCACCGTCGTCCATCACTTCGTCCTCGACATAGACTGCCCACAGGTCGCCGGCGCCCTGGCACAGGACCGAGCGCTTTTGCAGCAGCTCTGGGCAGCGAGGACGCCCGCCAAGCAGGGGCTCCACCTGCACCTCTACGCTCGCCAGCCCGTGGGCATCGTAGAGCTGGTGGACGACAAGGGTGCCCACCTCGGCGAGGTGAGGGGCCAGGGCGGCTACGTGGTGCTGCCCCCCAGCCGCCTGCCCGAGGGCTCCTACGTGTGGCTGTCAGGGCCCGGCTTCGACCCCATCGTGGTGGACGACGCCTTGAGGTGGGCGACGGAGCTGCTGGCCCAGTTCGGCGTGCAGGCCAGGCCCGAAGCGGGACAGCAGGGGCAGGCCGTGGACCTGTCTCAGCCCATCGCCGTGGGGCGGCGCGACGTGACCCTCTTCCAGACCTTCCGCTCGCTGGTAGCCCGGGGGATGGCCCCCGAAGAGGCCGCCCATACGGTGCGGCTGCTCAACCAGACCCACACCGAGGAGCCGCTGCCGGCGCAGGAGCTGGAACGGCAACTGGCGAAGTGGAGCAGATACACCTACCCCGATGGACAAAGCCCGTCCGAGAAGGCCCGCCGCAACGGCCACGACCCGGCCGCCAGCCTGGAGGACGCCCGGCGCCTCATTATCATCGGCGACACTGCCACCTATGACCTGGCGAGGACAGTAGATGAAGCGTGGGAGGCCCTATGTGCCTGGAACCGGCCGTCCCGCCTCTTCCGCCTCGACAACGGCGCCCTGGCCGAGGTGCGAGAGGACGGGGCAATCTCCCCTTGACACCTCCCGCATGCGGGAGGTGCTGGCACGGGCCGCCCACTGGGTCAAAATGAGCAGGGGCACGGTGCGACCAGTCCCGCCCCCGGAGCCGGTCGCAGCGGCCATGCTGGAGGCGCCCGCCAGGGAGGTGCCGCCCCTGCAGACGGTGGTGAGGGCGCCGGTGGTGACACGGGAGGGCATCATTACTACCCAGGGCTACCACTCCAGCAGCCGCCTCTACTATGCCCCCGGCTCTGGACTGGACAACATGCCGCCTGTGCCCGAGGCGCCGAACGAGGAAGAGGTGGCCGAGGCTAAGCGGCTGCTCCTGGGGGAGCTGCTGGGCGACTTCCCCTTCGCCGACCAGGCCAGCCGCGCCAACGCCCTGGCCCTCCTACTTACACCCTTCTTGCGGCCCTGCATCGAGGGGCCGACGCCCTTGTTTCTGATTGACAAGCCCCGGCCGGGCTCGGGCGCCACCCTGCTGGCCAGGGTTGTGGCCCTGGTGGCCACCGGTGACGACCCCGCTAGCATCCCGCCAAAGGCCGATGAAACGGAGCTGACGAAAGCCATCACCAGCACCCTCTTGCGCTCCCCGGCCATCGTGCTCCTGGACAACTGGCAACGCCTGGACTCGGGCGCCCTGGCCTCCGCCCTCACCGCCACCACCTGGGAGGACCGCCTGCTCGGGCGTTCCCAGAACGTGCGGGTCGCCAACGCCGCCTGCTGGGCGACCACGGGCAACAACCCGCGCCTCTCCATCGAATTGGCCCGGCGCGCGGTGCGGATAAGGCTTGAACCCGACGCGGAACGGCCGTGGCTGCGGGAGGGCTTCCGCCACCCAGACCTCCTGGAGTGGGCCACGGCCAACCGCGCCTGCCTGGTATGGGCGGCCCTGGTGCTAGTTCAGCACTGGCGGGCCAAGGGGTGCCCGGGCCCTGAGAAAGCTCTACGACTTGGCATGTTCGAGGCGTGGGCCCGGGTCGTGGGGGGAGTGCTGGAGGCAACGGGAATAGAGGGCTTCCTGGGCAACGCCCTGGACGTCTACGAGGAGGCCGATGACGTCGCCGAGGCCGAGCGCGAGTTCATCAGCAGGTGGTGGCAGAGCCTCGGCGAGGCCGAGGCGGGCATGGACCAGCTGGCGCCCATCGCCAAGGCCGCAGGGCTCATCGCTGAGGACGCCCAGGGACACCGGGTGGCCGTCACCCTGGGGGCCGCCCTGCGCCGCCTCCAGGGGCAGGTCTTCGAGCTGGCCGCCGCCGCGGTCCGAGTGGTCAGGGTCAGGCGGAAGCGCCCTGCCCGCTACCGCCTGCTGCGGCTGGACCGCCCTGGCGGAGGCGAAGGCTCAAGGGGTGACGTCTCGGGTGACGACGGTGATGTCTCGGGACGTCTTTTCCAGGCCACTCCCCCGCCCGGCGTCGGGTGTGACGAAATTGCGCCGTCGCAGCCGGGCCCCGACTGTGCAAAGACGTCCCAGACGTCACCAGACGTCACCTCCCCCCGCCGGGCGACCCCCTGGCGGCGCTGCGGCGCGAGGGCTTCGAGGCCGAGGACGACGACGCCCCGGCTGCCCAGGGACCGCCTCACCCTCCCCATCGCTGTCCTCGCTGCTAACCAACCGGCCCTCCGGGCTACTACTTCTGCGAGCGGGGCTCCGAGGTGGTCCTCCTGCGCCTGGGCCTTGACCGAGAGCGTCATGTCCTGCATTCCAGGCAGGCCATCTGCTTCAATGCGGGGGTCCTCAGGGCCATAGAGCCCGACTACCTAGTGGTGTCCTTCGAGGACGGCTCCTGGGGCTGGGTGACGATGGGAGTGGCCCGCAAGCTGGGACGAGAGGGCGAGTTCGGGGCCGAGAGGCAACTGGCAGTGCCGCTGGCTGCCTTCACCTGGGAAGCGACGCAGGGAGAGCTGGAGGCCAGGCCATGAGCGAGTTCTTCCCCATAATCACCGCCCGCCGCCTGAGCGTGGGCGGCCTGCGCCTCTACGAGGTTGACGGCGCCCTCTACCCCTCCGTCACCTCCATCCTCTCGGTCATCAGCAAACCCAACTTGGTGACGTGGGCCAGGCGGACCACCATCGAGGCCATCCGCTCTGCCCTCGATGGCGATGGCCCCTACAGCCGTGAGTGGCTGGAGTCCGTGCTGGAGATGGCCTCCCAGGAGCCGGAGCGGGTGAGGGACCTGGCCGCCCAGAGGGGTGCCAGCATTCATGAGGCCGTCGCCCGGGCTCTCTCGGGCCTCCCCTACGACCCCGCCTGGGAGGGGCACGTCCAGGCGGCCCTGAGGTTCCTGGCCGCCCAGGGCCTGCAGGTGGTGGCATCGGAGCAGGTGCTGGTCTCGAAGCGGCACGGCTTCGCCGGCACTTGCGACGTGGCGACTGAGGCTGGCAGGTCCCTCGTCTTGCTGGACTGGAAGACAGGGGGCCTCTTCCCAGAGATGGCCCTGCAGCTCGGGGCCTACAGCCTGGCCATCGAGGAGATGATAGGGCAGCCGGTGACGCAGGGCTACCTGGTGGCGCTGCGGGAGCGTGGCTGCCAGGCGAGGCAGGTGGAGCTGGCAGTAGCCAGGGAGGCCTTCCTTGCTGCCCTCGTCCTCTGGAAGGCCCTGCGGACGGAGCTGCTTTCCTCAGAGTGCTCACCCTAGGATGGAGCTGGAGATGCCCGCCACGATGTAGCGGACGGAACGCCACTTTAGGTATGCGTTATTGCGCTCTCTGCGGGAGCGTCATCGGGTCACAGAGGCCGCCCTGGACGGTGTGGTGCAGCGGCAGGTGCCGGTGGAGGGCCTATCGCAGGCGGCGTCGCTATCTGGCCGAGCACCTGGAGCGGCGGATAGGCGAGCTAGTCCAGGCCGGGGAGCTGGCCCAGGCAGAGCGGCTCGCTGGCGAGGCGTTGCCCTCGCTCAGACCTCGGCTGGCCCGCTCCCTGGAGAGGCAGCGGCGGGCCATGCAGGAGCTGCAGCGCCTGGAGGAGCGGTTCCGCGGCACCTTCGAGAAGTGGCTTGCCTCCAGGCATCGCAGGCTTAGAGGGACAGGCCATCTCGCCCCCCGCCATCAGCTTCCCCCAGAGGCGGCTCCTAGAGGGGAGCCTCTGCCCGTCGTCCAGGAGGAGAGACGACCCCACGGGACGGTGGAGCCCATCATCTGCCCGACCTGCCATCGGCCCGACTTCGCCTATGCCCTGGATGCTCAGACAGGTTGGTGCGGCGTCTGCAGGCGGCGGTTCCCCCTAAGTGCATGTGCATTGCATTTTGAACATGGGCTGCTCGGATGGCCGCACGAGCTGCGGCGACCGACCCGTAGCGCACAGAGCGATAGCAAAGCCCATGAGTGACAGGGCGCCTCCGGCACCCTGGCGTCCTTGCCAGGCATCAGCGGGTAATGGGTCAAAGACCCATGTTCATGGCATAGCGCACAGGAACTTAGGTAGCTCCTTAGGAAGCTTCGAGGCACCTGTGCTGCTCCCCTCGGAGGATGAGAGCGCTTCTGCCTGCATTGCCACCAGCTCATGGCGCTCACCAACCCCGCCCTATTGAGCATCCAAAGAACGGCGGAAACGCTGTTCGCCCCCGGAAATCGCCGAACATATATGCGAGAGCCCGCCCCCCTCACCGTGCGTTGGTTCCTCCCAACGTTTTGTATATAATCGGGCACGGAATAACCCTGCGAACGGATTGCAAGGGGGCACATGACCCTCGAAACTGTTAGGCAAGCGAAGCGTCAAAAGGATAAACATTTTGCCCGCCGGGAAAAAGTGTATGGGCAATTTTTCACGCCAACCCAAGTTGCAGACTTCATGGTCCGATTTGCCCTTGCTAGTGGCGCTGAGACGCATCTGGGTATTGACCCTGCCTGTGGCGACGGCGTCTTTCTGAAAGCCCTCTTAACCGCAGGATTCACCAGAGCCATCGGCGTTGACTTTGACCCGGAGGTTCTGAACAGGCTGCGCACTGGTTTAGACAATCGGGTCACAATTATCCCTGGTGATGGATTGCAGCCCTTCCCCGTTATGGAAGGTGTTGCCAGTGTTGTCGTGGGCAATCCTCCTTTCAGCGCTAAGTATGGCCGAGTGACCGACATGAGCACCCTTTCCAATTTCGAGCTGGGCAAAGGCAGGAGAAGCCAAGCCGTAGAGATTCTTTTTCTTGAGAGGTTCTTGCAACTGGTGTCACCGACCGGCATTGTCGGCATTATCCTGCCTCAAGGCGTCCTTTCCGCTGTTCCTCTGGAGTATGTGCGACGATTTGTGATGAAGAAAGCCTCCATTTTAGCCATTGTCTCACTGCCTCGGGGCATTTTCAGCAATGGGACGACTTCAAAGACAGCGATTCTCTTCCTTCAGAAACAAAAGCGTCTGCGTGAAACTTTTATGGCGGTTGTGCAACATATTGAGGAGCTAGAGGCTGTCCTCAGAGCCTACGTTGAGCATCGTGAACTTGAATACCCACCTACCTTTTGGGTTAGACCCAATACTGCTTCGTTTGAACCTGAGTTCTACCTGTCGTCCAAAACGGCTCCTGTTTTCAAATCGGGACTGTCGGTCAGGCTTCTAAGCAGCCTTCTGTCCTGTATGCGCTGTGGCAGGACTGAGTATGGCGAAAAGCGACAATTCACACAACAAGGTATCCCGTTTATATCAGCGAAGTGTGTTACTCCACTCGGGCTAGACTTGAGTCGAAACGAAAAGTATGTGGAGCCGAACAGCATTATGGACAAGAAATCCGCCTATGTTTCGCCCGGCGATGTCCTCTTCGTTCGTGTCGGAGTTGGGTGCAGTGGAAGAGCAAGTGCTGTAGTTGATAGCTCAGATACTGGCATTGCCGATGACTGGATATACATCTTGCGACCGAGGGAGGTATCACCTTTCTATCTCGCTCTATTCTTTTACACTAAACCCGGCAGGGCGCAGATTGAGCGCTTAAAGCATGGCGTCGGCACGGTCAATATCCCACAGAAAATGTTGAAGGAACTACTGGTTCCTGTTCCACCAGAGCCATTCCAGAAGGACGTAGAGGCGGCGTATAAAGAAATGGTGCGACTCCGACGGGCAGGTCATCTCGCAGAAGCACACGAAATATTTGAGCAAACGATAGCAGCCATTGAGGCTATGATAAGCGGATAGGATAGATAGACTGACTTGGAGGCAACGTGCAATGGCTAGCCGACTCCAAGAGCCTCCTCTCTGTGAGGTTGACTGTGTCGACGGAAAATTGGTTTGCTACCTGCGAATCAGTAAGCCTACAAGCAAGGTTAGGGTCTTGCGAGGCGACAAACATGTCACAGCGCCCACGAAGACCCCCCTGTCTGGGGACGATATCATAGAGTGGCAAATATCTTATTGGAATAAGCAGTCGCGAGAATTAGAAGAATTGGGCAAACTGTTAGACTTAGCATACAAAAATGGACTTGTAACAAGGGATAAACTGGAGAACCTGCGCTCGAACATCGAAAAGCAGAGCGAGCATTTTGCAGACAAGTATGATACCACTACTGACTCAAGGTGCTTCAGCAGCAAGTTCGACGACTTCACTGTATTGATATTGAAGAAGACAGTGCCCGTTTTGTTTAAAATCGTTGACGAAGTACAGATTTGGGTTGAGGTCAGGCATAGACAAACTGCTGTAGGTTTACAGCCAATGCTTTATCTTCGCATCCCCATAACACAAGTCCGACCCGAAAAAGCTGACTCGTCCCCTCTCATAGGGCGGGCAGCGCAATCAAAGGAAAGAGTGATTTGGGAACCATCGAACTCAATACTTTTAGAAGCAGTCAGGGCTTTCTCCTTAGCGTCAACCACGCATAAGCAAAACATGATTGACATCTTGCAACGGGTTCTCCAAGAGCCCGCCGGCTAGTTGTCCCTTGCTTGACAGCCAACCGTAGGTAACGTGCATCCGAAGCCTGTTGCCATGCTCGAGGCTACAACTAAATTACCTTCCCTTCTGATATGCCACCCCATCGCCTCAGTCCGCCGGCCAGGGAAGGCCCTCCTCTAGCCAGCGGCGCTTCATCCTCTGCATCGCTTCGGCTCCCCGAGGCTCCACTACCGTCTGCCAGCACCGTTCGCATACCTCCCAGCGACAAGGCCTCCCACACAGGTCGCAATGCCTGTAGAAGCCCAGCTCTGCCAGGGAGAGGATGTCCGCCTCTTCCCCTTCAGCCCGCCGCCCCTTCAGCCGCTTCAGGGCGTCCATCTCCTCCGGACTGAAGCCCTGAGGGTCATGCCCTTGCTCCATAGCTGCTACCTCCTTTCTCCGCCTCTCATGGCCCGCCTCTCCAAGTAGAGGGAGAGGAGCATGGTGATTGCCCGTACCGTCACCCCGTCCACCGCCAGCATGTCGGGGAGTGAGGCTAGGGCCCGAACTTCCTGGGCATCGGCAGGCAGGTTGAGGGTGAGGGCGATGGTCTTGCTTCCTACCCGCCCGCCCACAGCTAAGTTCCTGTGCACTGCATTTTGAACTTCGGCTGTTGGGGCGGCCCCATGACCCGCAACGAAGCGACTCGCAGCTTACTGAGCAGTGGCTAAACTCATGGCTGTCGGGCCAGCTCCAGCGGTCTGCCGTCCCTCCCAGGCAACAGCGGGGACTGACCGGAGGCCCATGTTCACGACATAGCGCACAGGAACTTAGCTCCATAAGGGGCATCGCCAGCCACAGGCGATGCAGTAGATGTCCACGCCCCCGTCTATGGCCTCTTGGTAGACCGCTCCCCGACACCTGGGGCAGACGGGCGGCACCCTGGGAGCAGGAGGGCGACACCTGGGGCAGGTGCAAGCCCGCCCGCGTAGCCGCCTCTCTTGCTGACGCAGCAAGCGGGCGATGGTCCTGGTCTCGCTCAAACTTCGAGGGCGGGCGGCCTCGCCTCTCCTGGGCCTCATCAACACTAGCTTAGCCCCCCATTGGCGGAGGGCGGTAGGCGACCTTTGGAGGACCGTGACTCCGTTCACGGGATAGGGAGTAGCGAGGCGTCCAAATAGGGGGCCGGCTCCCTGGTCCAGCTACATCCCGCCCGCCTCATCCCCCCTGGCCACCACTCCCACCTGAGAGGTCCCCTGGCCTGAGGGGACGAGGACCACCAGCTCGCCCTTCGGGCTCGCCCTCATGCACCGACATCAGTTCGAGGAGGTGAAGCAGCTATGGGAGACGGACGGTGCCCCCTGCCCTGGTGTGTGGACATGAGCGCCTGTAGCGCGGGTTGCCCTGGCCGGCGGGAGGAGGCGGCGCTGGTGGCGCTGGCCCAGAGGCGGGCGCGGGTGAGGCGAGAGGCGGAGAGGTTGAGCAGGTGGAGCATCCCGCTGGTCAAGGCGAACGGAGCGCCTTGCCCCTGGGCGAACGATGGCGATGCCCTGTCCCTGGCGATGGCCATCGGCAACGCCCAGTTGGTGGACCTGGCCCGCTGGTGCACCTGTCCCGACAAGCGCCCCGCCCGGCTCTTCTACTGGTGCCGGCCAGGTGGTGGGCATGGCTGGGGATGCAGCCGGTGTCTGGGCCTCGTCCAGGTAGGCTGACCGGCTATCCCTTCGACTACTCAGGGGGGTGCTCCTTAGAGCACCCCCCTGTCTATTGGCCCTGGCCGGGTATGGGGCCATCGGCCAGGCCGAAGACCATCCCATCAGGATGGTGTAGACCATGCCGATGCTGACTGTCAAGAGCATCGCCGAGGCGACGTCCCAGAAGGGCGGCACCTACTGGAAGGTGGTGGGCGAGGACGACGCCGCCTACTTCGTCTGGGACAGCAAGCTGGCCAAGGTCCTGAGGCCCGGGGCCACCTACGAGGTAGAGGTCAAGGACGGCAGGTTCCCCAAGCTGACCGCCGCCCGTGAGGTGGCAACCCCCGACGGCACGGCTCAGCCCGTCCAGGACGAGGGGCAGCCCGAGGCCGAGGGCGAGACCGAGCGGGCCATCAGAATCGAGCTGGTCATCGCCATCGACCCCCAGACCTTGGGCGGGCTCATCGACCTGCTGAGCGTGCTCCTGGAGCGCCCCAACAGGAAGTAGCCAACTCCAGGGAGAGGGCGGCAGTCTGGCCCCGCTGCCCGTCCTCTCCCCCGACCGTCCACAGGAGACCGAGGACAGGGCTGCGGCACACCGCCGCCCCAGGACTGACGACACCAGAGCGAAAGGGGGTGACGATGATGGCGCGTCTCGTGGCCGAGGCCGATATGGGAGAGGGCCTCTACGTCCGCTTCTACGACGACGGCGTAGCCCTCATCCTGGCCGAGTGCTGGTGCTCCCGGTGTGGGGCCGAGGAAGGGCGAGGGGCGGAGCTGACGCCCGAGGAGAGCCAGCACCTGCTCAGGGCCGTCTGGTGGCGGCTCAGTCAGCCCGAGCGAGCGGCAGCCCTGGAGTGCATCCGGGCAGCCCTCGAGGGCAGGGAGCCCGCCCGGACCAGCTAGCCCGAGGCAGAGAGGGGCGGGGCCAGAGTCATCCCCTGACCGCCCCGCCCCTCAACCTCTATGGCGCTGAGCCTGCACTAGGTCGCGCAGGCGACGCATCTGCTCACGCCATGCCGGGAGCTCAATGGTCAGCAGGTCCAGTTCCCAGGGCTCCATCGCCGTCAGGATACCCAACAGAGCGGGCGGCAGATTGACGGGGCTGGGGGCGATGACATAGCCAGCCAGGGCCAGCGCCGGCGTCGGGTCAAACTCGTAGCCCGCCTTGTCGCTACAAGCGCGGGCGATGGCCCGCAATAGCTCAGGCGTCACCCGCCGGCCACCCGTCTCCCCCCGCAACAGACGGCTCACCGAGCCCGGGTCGATGGGGTCGTAGCGGCAGATATAGGAGGTGAACTCGCGCTGGTCCTTGAAGCCGGCCTCCGCCATCCAGGACTTGATAAGCTGCCCCAATTTCTTCTTGTCCATTACTTCTTAGAAATACAACATCGTTGACGAAGTTGCAATAGCATTCATTTAGTGTAACTCTATATCACAACAAAGTCGGCAATATCGCAATCATTTGGCACAACCAAGAATTCCTCCATTACGGTTGCGAGGGAAGGCGCTCGCGCTGGCTTCGGAAGGGCACTAGGCCTCTGTTTCTTCCTCTCCGAAGGCTTGATTGAGGGCCTTCGCCACCAGCCGGGCCTGAGGAGCCACGTGGCGGGAGTAGACATCCAGAGTTATGGAGGGGCGGGAGTGGCCCAAGAGCGCCTGGATGGCCCTCAGCTCCATCCCCCTAGCCACCAGGAGAGAGGCGGCCACGCTCCTGAGGGAGTGGACGTTGAGCCTGGGGACGCCCGCCTCGCGGCAGAGGGCGGTCATGGCCCGGTGGAGCTGCTGGGGCGTGGGAGGACGGTCGCCCGTGGGCCAGAAGATGCGCGCCTCGGGCGAGGCGGGAGGGCCCACCAGCTCCAGGCAGCGCAGGGCGGCACGGGAGAGGACGAGGGCCCGCTGTCCCGCCCTCGTCTTGGGCGGGCCCAGGTGGAACTCCCTGCTGTGGGGCAGCCAGACCGCCGTCTCCCTCACCCACAGGGCCCCGTCCTCGCCCACGTCCTGCCACCTTAGCCCCAGCGCCTCGCCCACCCTCAGCCCCGTGCTCAGCAGGAAGGCCAGGAGAGGGCCCAGGGGGTGGCCCGACTCCAGACAGACGCGGTAGAAGCGGCGGGCCTCCTCCTCGCCCCAGACGGGGCGGGGCCTCGGCGAGTAGCGGGGCCTGGGCACCCTCTGGCAGGGGTTGTCGGGGATGAGGCCCAGCGTCACCGCCTCCTCCAGGGCAGCGTGCAGGGTGTCGTAGCTCAGGAGCAGGGAGCAGGCGCCCATCCCCTTCCCCCGCAGCTCCTCCAGGGCCGCCATCACCTGGAGAGGGCTGAGACGGCTCAGGGACAGATGGCCCAGCAGGGGC